>Ga0102934_1000856_pt1 | contig 20955 bp, 19 predicted proteins | sample SalPonR2_A_D1_MG_FD_78175 | JGI IMG/M metagenome (GOLD analysis project Ga0102934, IMG submission 78175) | Salt pond soil microbial communities from South San Francisco under conditions of wetland restoration - Salt Pond MetaG R2_A_D1_MG | ecosystem: Environmental > Aquatic > Marine > Intertidal... | reverse complement strand
TTGGGAAGCAATTTTCCCAAAAGGGTTTTATATTCTTGCTTGCCATGTTTTTTTGCTTCTCTGATTATTCTATTATGCAATTTTTTTTCTGTTAAGACCGGTTTCAGATCAATCTTCAGTTCCAAATTGCATTTGGTAAACTTGTTTTTTAAATTTCTGCTTAATTCTAAAATTGCTGATCCATCCAGACCATAATCAGTAAAAGAAAATTCACCGAACTCGCTGGCTAATTTCTCTTTTTCTTTGTTATAAACATCTACTTTTACATTCTTTAACTTCAAGCCAACCAGATTTTTAGGAATGTTTTCCGTCTTTAAGGGTACAAGAGACGGAAGCAGTGGGGATATTGTATGACCCGCTTGTTTGGCTAGTTCGTAACCATCACCCGTGGAGCCGGTTTTAGGATAAGACATCCCTCCGGCAGCAATTATTATTGAGTCGCAGGAATACTTTTTCTCATTTGTTATCAAGTATTTGATTTTATCATCTGAAATAATAAGCTTTATTGCTCTTTCGTCTAATTTTACTTGGACTCCATTATTTTTTATAAATTCAATTAGAGTTTTCACCACATCTCTTGCGTTTAAAGAAGCGGGGTATATACGACCTCCGGAGAATTCTTTAAGTGGTAAATTTTTAGATTCAAAAAATTCAATCAAATCTTGATTAAAAAATTTATAAAAACAATTGTATAGGAATTTCCCCTTCACACCAAATTTTTCAATAAAGGTAGAAATCTTTGGTTCAGTATTAGTTAGGTTACACTTGCCTTTGCCTGTAATGGACAATTTATTTCCCAGGCTACCGGTTTTTTCAATCAGAAGAACTTCTTCGCAACTTTTTGCTGCTACACCGGCTGCCATCATTCCGGCTGCACCACCACCTATGATGATTATTTTACTCATAGTTTTAAATTAAAGGTAGTAAATAATAATAAATTATATAAGATGGGAAGTATAGATTAATCAATTTTGAACTGATCTACAAAATGAGAAAGCTTATCAACTTCTTTTACATATTCTTGGAAAAAGTTCACAACATCTTCGGTAGAAGATTTTATTTTTTTCTTTCTGGTATAGTCCCAAGCTTGAATCAAGGCGACTAATTCCATATCCAGTTTTTTTGAGGTAAAATTTATTATATCCAGGGCAGTATCAGGTATTTTGTTTTCGGTAAACAAAAGAATAGCTTTTAAGATTGGAATTATACTCTTGATTGATTTTTTAATAACCGGAAGTAAGTATTTTTTCTTTTGGATATTTTCAAGAAAGGAAAGTCTTAGAAGTAATAACCTTCCTTTAAGTTCCCGTTCTGCCTGTAAACGTAAAAATTTTGGACTCAAATCGATTTGTGAAAAAAGATCATCACCATAGAGTGTTTTATGATTGGATTTAATATCAAGAAATTCTATGGGATAAGTATCAAGAGAAGTTTTGATGTAATCATTAGAGAGAAATAAGGGAGCAGAAACACCTTTCTTTTTAAAATTTTTAATCAATCTTCGGGTGGATACAAGTGTTTGTAATTTTAGATTATCTAGAATCATGGCAATATTGATATCAGAAGTTTTAGGATCAAAATCGTCAGTTATTGCGCTACCATAGACATATATTGAATGTAGTTTGTCTCCAAAAAGATCGGTATAAGCTTCTACAATTTTATCAAAAATTTGTTGTTTATTCTTTATTTTCATTTGATTCTCTCGCTTTGTTTTGTTCAATAAATTTAGTAGCACATTTGCGAGCCAGAGAACGAATTCGTTTTATATAAAGGGCTCGTTCCGTAACTGATATAACTCCTCTGGCATCTAACAAATTAAATACGTGCGATGCTTTGATGGTGAAATCATAAGCAGGCAATACCAGATTTTCTTTTAATAATTTTTCAGCTTCTTCTTCAAAGTCAGTAAAATTTTCGAATAAAAGTTCTGTGTCAGCAGCCTGAAAATTGAATTCTGAAAATTCTTGTTCACTTTTAAAATATATTTCGCCATATTTTTTTGTATCGTTCCAGGCAATATCTTTGAAATCATTGACTTTTTGGATATACATAGCAATCCTCTCCAGACCGTATGTTAGTTCTACGGGAATAGATTCCAGTTCATATCCTGCTATTTGCTGAAAATAGGTGAATTGCGAAATTTCCATCCCATCAAGCCAAACTTCCCAGCCAAGACCGGCAGCCCCCAAAGTGGGAGATTCCCAATCATCTTCAACAAAGCGAATATCATGTTTTTTAACTTTTATCCCTATTGCCTTTAAGCTTTGCAAATATAAAGTTTGAATATTGTCGGGAGATGGTTTTATTATTACCTGAAATTGATAGTATCTCTGAAGCCTATTGGGATTTTCACCATACCTTCCATCTTTGGGACGTCGTGAAGGCTGAACATAGGCAATGCTTACATCTTCCTGGGAAAGTGATCCAAAAAAAGTTTCGGGATGAAAAGTACCGGCTCCCATTTCCACATCATAGGGTTGGTGGATGACACAGTTTTTTTCATCCCAAAATTTCTGCAAACGAAATATGATTTCCTGAAAGGTAAGAGCTTTATTCATCAAAGAATCCTGGTTTAGTTGCTTTTTTCAGTTCCGCTACTTTTTCTAGTTTCTTTTTTATATTTTCTTTTGCAAAAAAACTAGACGCCTTTTCTAAAGCAGTATTGTAGTAAGTCTCGGCTGATTCAAAATAATTATAAGCAGTTTTTTTGTTCTGTGAACGTAACTTATCCAGCTCGTCGTATGTTTTTTGAGTAGCCTTTCGGGCTTCTTCGTCATATTTGATAAAGTTGTCATAATGAACATAGCCGCGGCTGTTTGCGATTTCTGCGAGTACGAGGTAGGGTCCGGGATCATCCGGGGCTAACTCGGCAGCTTTTTGCGCATTTTCTTTTGCTTTTTCATATTCTTCCATCTGGCGATAGACATCGGCAATTCTCATATAACCGGTAGGAGAGTCAGGTTGCAATTCTATAAATTTTTTCAACTCTGTTTCAGCTTGTTCAAAATTCTTTTGCATAGCATAGATAGCTGCCAAATTTAAGTAGGGGGTGGGAGACGAGGGGTCCTGCTCAATCAGTTGTTTGTTCTGAGCTATGCTTTCCTTTAGCCTGTCCGTCTTCTGATAAGCAACAGCAAGTTTTCTGGCAATACTACTTCCTCCTTCTCCGGCAGATACAACCTTTTTTAAGTGTTCTATTGCTTTATTATAGTTTTCTCTGTTGTAATGGATTAATCCAATTTCCTCGTGGGCATTGAAATTATTTGGCTCAACTTCCAGTATCCCTTCATAGGCTTTTAAAGCTTCGTCTTCATTGCCCAAATTTTTCCAGGTATCTCCCAATTTTTCCATATATTCTATATGATTCGGGTCTATGTCAGCCAGTCTTTCATAAGCTGTACAAGCATTACTCAGTTCCTGATTGGTCTTATAAGTCCAGGCAAGTCCTTCCAGAGCTCCAATAAAAGTACTGTCGATTTCCAAAGCTTTTCTGTAATATCCTACTGCTTGATCATAATCTTCCTGAACTGCTTCAATATAACCCAAATAGTTGTATGCCGCCTTCTTTTCGGGATTTAATTTTAGAACTTCTTTAAAAGCTTGCTTAGCATCTTCATAGTTTTTGGAGTTGAAAAGGTTAAGGGCTATTTCCATCTTCATCTGTTCTCCTGTCTTATAGAAGCCCTTAGCAATATCAATCAATTCCTTAACTTTTTCCCTTCTTTTTGAACGAGCTTTTTCCATTGCAATAACATCAGATTTTATTTCTTCAGTTTTGGTATTAGTCATGAAGTATCTAAGGTTGTATATAGAGCCATTAGCAGATATCATGCCCCAAATAGCAACGTTGGCACCCAAATCCTTGGATAATTCGATGGATTTGTCCGGTGCAATTGCGGCAGGGGATTGATCATCAATGGCATCTTCAACTTCATCTTCGTCAATAACTGTAACTCCGGGTGAATTTTTTGCTAGGTTATAAATATCACCTTTAATATACCGACACATGGATCGACTATCCTGATCGAGATAGGAAAAACCCCACACAGCAATTTTAAAATTACTTTGCTGGGTTTCCTGAGCTAACGATCTGTTTGGTAAAATACTAATGCAGGTTATTAGGGCATAAACCAAAGCCACTGATAGAATTCTCTTGTTCATAATTGTCCTCCAAAAAATTATTTTATGGATTATTGTTGATTTTCGATATATTTCATATACACACATTTTTTTATCAAGAAATTCTGAAATTTTAATGTTAAACAAACATTTATATAATTACCAAATTTAATATTTTAAAATTTTGATTCATTTTATTCAATATAGTTTAAATTTAACATCAACCCGATTAGTAAATTATAAATATAATTCCAACGGCAATTACAGATTAGATATCTTCAATTTCATTTCTACTATATTTCTTCTTTAAACCATATGCTCTTTCTACATATTCTTCAAGGCGCTGTTTTACTTTTCCGTAGACAGAATCCTTTGGATATTGCCCTTCTTTGTTAATTTCACCGGCTTTTTTCCCAGTCAATATTTCAATACCTTGTGAAATTTTTTCCACAGGATATATATGGAATTTATTATTATCTACAGATTCGAGTATCTCCTTTTTCATCATCAAATTTTCCACATTTATAAGCTATCTTAGTAAATTATGATGTCAAGGTTTATGGATTGCAGCTTATAGACTTTTAATTTGAGCTGGGATAATTTCATTTTGTATATTTTTGAGCAGAAAAATAAAAAATCCGCAGAAGTTTAGAACCTCTGCGGATTGGTTTGGAATATTTATAGTATCTTTGTTATTCAACGAATATTCTGATAGTGCTAACAGTACCGTCATCTTCTTCGTAGTCCATATAGAAGAGGTCATCTGTTTCTCCGGCTGCAGCCATTTCCAGTATTTCACGCCAGTTAATATTGGAAAAATCAAAATTAGTTGTGCCAAAATCTGCATGTAGCTTTTCTTTATCAGGTATGAATTTCAATCCTAGTTTGATTACATTTAGGGGTAAAGCTATATTCAGTTTTGTTTTGCCCTGAGCTTCGTTTGTGATACGTATCACGAGTTTTGATTTATTGGTTTCTCTTGCCGGTTCAGAGTTTATGGCTGAGATTAGTTTCTCTGCTTCTTCTGCTGATATTTTACCATCAGCAACCATATTTAGTATTTTCTTTTTTTCACTCATTTATTTCTCCAGTGCTTTTAATAACTTTTCTGCTTCTTCTGTAGAGATTTTTCCTTGTTCTAGCATTTGCAGAATTTTTAGGCGGCTTTGTGATTTTTCATCATAGGATTCCTTTTCCTTTTTGACGTGTTTTGCTGTAGTATTTTTTGTGTCTTTTACAAATTTCTTAACTGCTTCTTTAATTTTATTGCCCAATTCTTTTCCTTTTTTTTGCCAATCTTCGTCCTGAATAGCATCTTTTATTTCCTCTGAAAGGTTAGTAGCAGCCTCTTCGATATTATCCATTTTTTCGGGACTTTTAATGGATATATTCTTTAACTTTTCTTTTGCCTTTTCAACCTTTTTATGAATCTTCTCTCGAATTTCTTCCGAATTAATTTTCTGCAAGATTTCATTAACTTCTTCACCGAATCCGCCAAAATTTATACCTTTTTCAATATTCTTCTTATCCAGTAAAGCAATAGAACCTCTTTTATTTTCTGCCGTAATTTCTACTTTTCCTGATTTTTGGGTCATTTTCAGATGATGTACTCCATCCTTTTCTTCCTTGTCATAATTGCCCGGCAGGCCGATATAAAATCTACCAAGTTGGTTTTTGGCTTTAATGGAATATGGAATATCAGCAGGTAGAATCAGATGTATTTTTCCGTTTTTATTTTGAAAATTGAATTTTCCTGCTTCTAGCTGGTTGAATTCATAATAAATACTGCCGTTAGACCCAATTATATCAGCGTTTCCGAGGTATGAATCTAAAATTCTAATTTTACCATTAACTGCTGTAGCTTCCATATCACCTTTGCATTTAATACATTTGAGCTTCCCGTTTTTGTCTTCTATACTGATTTTTCCCTCAACTTCGTATAGTTTTACACTTCCATTTTTGGTTTTGATTTCATGATCCCCATGTGCTTGCTGTAACGCTATTTTGCCATTTTTAGTAGTGCAGATGTTTTTGGATTCGACTCTTTTTAGGGAGATGTGACCGTTTTTGGAACTAACATTGATTTCACCACTAATATCTGTAATTTTGAAACCGCCATTTTTTGAGTCAATCTCCATGGACGTTGATTTGGGAACTGTTACAGTAAAATCGATATTATGGAAATTGCATTTATAATCTTCTGAAGTTTTTATGTTGAGAACATTTTGTTTTTCATCAAATTCAACTTTGAAAATATCTTCAAAGCTCAAATTCTTATTTAAACTCATATCTAATTCTAGTTCAGACCCATTCGTCTCGCTTCCTTTTATATGAACACCAATGTTTGTTGATTTTATATTTAATTTAAGGTTTTCTTGGGTGGGGAATTTTCTTTTTTTAATTATTTTATTCATTTTTCTTCCTTTCTTTTAATTTTTTTATTGCTTCTTTTACTGAGATGCTCCCTTTATCAAGATTAGCCAAAATCATTTCTGGTTGGCTCTCTGTTTTCTTTTCCTGGGTTTCGGGGCAAAGAATTTGTTTGATTTCACTTAAACGATTTTTTACAGTCGGATATGAAATATCCATAATTTCTTCGACTTTTTTTATATTACCTTCTGAACAAATGAAGACTTTCACAAATTCCTGCTGCTGAGGAGAAAGTGAATCAAGTTCACCAATTTCAAATTTACCCTCAATTTTTGTATCACAATTAGGACAATGATATTTTAGAATTTCGAGTTTTGAATTACAAACAGGACAGGATTTTAATCTTTTATTCATATGCACTCCTTATATTTTTTACCAAAATGTTAATTATTTATTAATAATGTCAAGCAATAAATTAATTATATTAATAAATATTTAGATATTATTAATTAATCAGGCCTACATTTGGGTTTTTTAATATATGGATAATTATATTGATAAGATTGTAAAAGCATAGATTGTGATAATTATTTGGTGGTTTTTCAAATTATTATTGACAAAGTAAATAAATAATGAAAATAATAAAATAAATTTTGGATCAAAGTAAAAAATGATGAAAGGAGCCATATGAAGCTTGATGATTATAGTAAAAAGGATATCATTCTTAGTGCACTTAGAAGTGAGCTGGATAGTAAAGAAATTTATTCAATTCTATCAGAAAATATAGCCAATGTAATTATTTCAGATAAATTTGAATTTCTGGCAATGGAAGAGGATAAGCATAAGAAGTTTGTGGAGGGATTATTTAGAGCAGAATTTCCCGATGAAAAGTTAGTAATTCCCCCCAAATCACCTGTTCCCCTACCTGATGTTACAATAGAAGATAAGGAATTTCCCATAGAAGAAGTGGTTAGAGTTCTAAAAAAAGCACAGGAAGCAGAGAAGGCGGCAGCTGATTTTTATAGTTCATTCGCCAGGCATTTTGATAAGAACTCAAAACAGAGAAACATGCTTGCATACTTTTCTCAAATGGAAATAGGGCATTATAAATTAATCGGAATTGAATTAGAAAATATGGAAAGAATGGAATCAATGGAGGATAGCTGGTCTGATTTGATGCATATAGGTCCATAATTTTAATCAAAAAAAATAGGAAGGGGCAAATCTGTAGCTGGAGTATCGCAATTTTTAAAATTAATTTTTCCAGCTTGCCGATTTTTATTAAATCATATGTTTACTAAATTAAAATCATATACTGTTATGGGAATAAATGCAATCCCTATAACTGTAGAAACTAATACTAAACACAAGAAACAACCATTTTTCTCAATTGTTGGCTTACCCACAAATTCAGTAAAAGAGAGTAAAGATAGAGTGATAGCAGCGATAGGAAATAATAATTTCGGATTTCCGGCACGGCGTTATACTGTTAATCTGGCACCGGCTGACGTAAAAAAGGAAGGAGTGGGATTTGATCTGCCAATAGCAATAGGAATTTTATCTTCATTACAGAAAATTTATCCCAGAAAATTAGATGAGTTCGGATTAGTGGGAGAATTATCTCTTAATGGTGAGGTGCGACCCATCAAAGGAATACTACCCATTACCGTAACTGCCAGAGAAGAAGGTATGAAGGGAATTTTAGTACCAAAAGAAAATGCAAAAGAAGCTGCTGTAGTAAATGGAATTGATGTTTATGCCATATCAAGTTTAAGAGAATGCATTAATTTTCTGGAAGGTAATATTGATCTGCAACCCACTGAAGTAGAACTTTCCGAAGTATTTAAGAAAAAAGAGAATCATCAGCTGGATTTTTTTGACGTTAAAGGACAGTATAATGTAAAAAGAGCTCTGGAGGTTGCAGCAGCCGGTGGGCATAATATTTTGCTAATTGGTCCGCCCGGTTCCGGGAAAACAATGTTAGCCAGAAGGGTGCCCGGAATTATGCCGGTTATGACTCTGGATGAATCTCTTACTACCACTAAAATCCACTCTGTTTTCGGTAAATTGAATTCTGATAATTCTTTACTTACGGAACGTCCGTTTCGCTCTCCTCATCACACCATAAGTGATGTTGCCCTTATAGGCGGTGGAAGTTATCCCAAACCAGGAGAAGTTTCTTTGGCTCATAATGGAGTTCTGTTTTTAGATGAATTGCCAGAATTCAAAAAGAGTGTCCTTGAAGTAATGAGGCAACCGCTGGAAGATGGCGTTGTTACAATTTCTAGAGCAGCTCAGTCTTTGACATTCCCTGCCAATTTTATGCTAATTGCCTCTATGAATCCTTGCCCTTGTGGATATTTTGGCAGTAATGTTCCCGGACATAAATGCACATGTACAACTTCTATGATACAAAGGTATGTTTCTAAGATTTCGGGACCGCTCCTGGATAGAATTGATATACATGTAGAAGTTCCTGCAGTAAAATATAAAGAGCTTTCTAAAGATCCTAAAGGAGAAAAATCACATCAAATCAGAAGCAGGATTAATGCAGCCAAAAAAAAGCAGTTAAAAAGATTTGACAATATCGGTGATATATTTGCAAATGCAGATATGGTATCAAAACATTTACGTAAATATTGTAAATTGGATAATAAAAGTAAGCAATTGCTCAAAATTGCCATAGAGAAGCTGGGTTTATCGGCCCGAGCTTATGACAGGATAATTAAAGTTTCCAGGACTATTGCGGACTTGAGCGAAAGTGAAAAAATATTGCCCGAACATATCAGTGAAGCCGTCCAATACAGAAGCCTGGATAGAAAATATTGGCTATAAATTAATATGAAACAAATTAAAAAAAGTCAAAACATCGATTGGATTATAATAATAATTGCTCTGGCTTTGATAATTTTTGGTAATATTGCAATTTATAGTGCCTCAGTCCATACTTTTGGTGCGAAAGAGGGTGTTAGTAATTATTATATAAAACAGATGATATGGATTGCCATCTCTGCTTTAATTTTTTTAACAATTCTATATCTTCCGGATATTTTTATAGAAATTATAGCCTTTCCAGGATATCTTATATCAATTTTTTTGTTGCTCCTGGTTCTCTTTTTGCCCTCTCCAGATGGTGTTCATAGATGGATTAGGCTGGGTGGCATAAATTTCCAGCCATCTGAACTGGCAAAAATTTTTGTTATTCTTTTCTCAGCAAAAATACTTGCCAAAGAAAAATTATCTGATCTAACAAAAATTATAATTTCCTTTATCATTGTTTTAATACCCTCATTACTCGTTTTGAGAGAACCCGATCTTGGTGGTTCTTTGATTTTTTTGGTTATTTACCTGCCAATGCTTTATCTGGCAAACATCAGTTTGTTCACAATATTCCTTTTGGTCAGTCCTCTCATAAGTTTGGTTGTAGGTTTCTTCCCCGTAATCTGGATAATTTTTGATATAGTTCTAATTGTTATATTAATTATAAAAAACATTGATATCTTACGAGCAGGCGTCTTTGTAGGAATCAATGCGTTTGTCTCGTTTGTAGCTCCGTATTTTTGGAATAGCTTAAGAGCTTATCAGCAAGAGAGAATTCTTACGTTTTTAAATCCTGCTAAGGATATGCTGGGTAGTGGTTACCAAATTATTCAGGCAAAAATAGCTGTTGGATCAGGAGGAATTTTTGGTAAAGGTTTTTTGGAAGGTACTCAAAAAAATTTAGAATTCCTACCGGCACAGCACACCGATTTTATTTTTTCTGTAATTGGAGAAGAGTTAGGTTTTGTGGGTTGTAGCATTCTGATTATTCTATTCATCCTCTTGTTTTATCGTATTATTAAAATTTTAAAAAAAACACGTGTAATTTCTAACAAAGTAATCATAGTAGGAATATTAACTTATCTGGTATTTCAGGTATTTGTAAATATCGGTATGAATATTGGAATTATTCCGGTAGTGGGTATTCCTCTACCTTTCATAAGCTATGGGGGCAGTAATTTAATTGTAAACACAGCTGCCCTAGCTTTAATTGTGAAATTTGAAAAAGAAAGAAGTTTTATATATAGTTAGGAATCTTGATTAAGAAAAGTAAGAATTAATTTATTGGTAATAAGCATGAAAAAAATTATTGCAGAAATTATTGAAGATCACGTTTCTACAATCAAGTCCTTAGATAAGATTAGTGATGATATTATCAAAATTGCCAGGGATATGACTGAAGTACTGAAGAATGGCAATAAAATTATATTCTGCGGTAACGGCGGTAGTGCTGCAGACGCTCAACATTTAGCCACAGAATTTGTAGTTAGATTCCGTAGTGATTTCAACAGAAAATCATTGCCTTGTATTTCATTGACAACTAATTCATCCTTATTAACTGCCTGCGCAAACGACTATGGATTTGAAGAAATATTTGCCCGTCAGGTAGAAGGGCTCGGTAGAGAAAGTGATTATCTGGTAGGGATTAGTACCAGTGGTAATTCTAAGAATGTATATAAAGCAGTTCAGGCTGCAAAGCAAAAAAATATTACAACTTTACTTTTAAGTGGTAAAGATGGTGGAAATATAAAAAATATAGTTGACAAATCAATAATAGTTACAAATTATAATACTGCTCGCATACAAGAGGCTCATATAACATTGGGCCATATCCTTTGTTTGCTAGTTGAAAAATTTTATTTTAATGAATAATTAAATTACAGGAGAAATAATGGCAAAGAAGAGAAAAGCAAAAAAATCGGGTGATGAAAAATATTTGTATAAAGCAGAAGAATTTTGTGTACCGGTAACCAAGATTGGTACTCTTAAAGAGATACAGTTTATAATTGATAACTTTAAGAAAAAGGAAGCTACATTCTGCGTGGATGGAAGCGATGACAGATGGGAAGTATGGAGAAGAGAAGAAGAAGGCGATTCCGATAAAATTAAAAAGAAAGATTACCCTAAAAAACCAAAATTTGTTTATGTGGATGGAGTAGAAGTAGATTATGATGTAGCTCCCGAATCAAAAGAAGAGGATGAAGAAGAGGAGAAGGAAGAATAGGAGAAGACATGTCAATTATAGAACAGATTTATGCTAGAGAAATTTTAGATTCCAGAGGTAATCCTACAGTAGAAGCAGAAGTTATTTTAGAAACAGGCGTAGTGGGAAGAGCCGCGGTACCTTCCGGTGCATCTACCGGCGAATTTGAGGCAGTGGAACTACGGGATGGAGATAATGATAGATATAATGGTAAAGGTGTGCTAAAAGCTGTGGAAAATGTGAATAAAGTAATTGCTCCGGAAATTATGGGCAGGGAAAGCTTTGAACAGGTGGATATTGATAATAGGATGGTACATCTTGACGGAACCGAAAATAAAGAACGTCTGGGAGCAAATGCTATACTCGGTGTTTCTATGGCTATAGCACATGCTTCTGCTAACGAACTCGGCTTACCCTTTTATCAATATGTAGGTGGCATTAATGCAAAAATTTTACCAATACCAATGTTCAACGTCCTCAATGGTGGCAAACACGCCGATAATAACGTTGATGTGCAAGAATTTATGATTATGCCAATAGGAGCAAATAGCTTTCATCAGGCGCTGCAGATGGCTTCCGAAACCTTTAGTACTCTTAAGTCTCTTTTGAAAAATAACGGCTTTTCTACAGCTGTAGGCGACGAAGGTGGTTTTGCCCCTAATTTGGATTCCAACGAAGATGCACTTAAGCTGATCTCAGACAGTATAACTAAAACCGGATATAAATTAAAAGATGAAATTGCAATTGCCCTTGATCCGGCTGCCAGTTCTTTTTACGAAAGAAAACAATATAATATTAAGACACCCCAGGGAGACAGGTATAAATCTAATGCTGTAATAGATATTTATGCCGAATGGATAGATAAATATCCCATAATCTCAATTGAAGACGGCTTAGCAGAAACGGACTGGGAAGGCTGGTCAGAAATGACAGCAAAGCTGGGTGATAAAATTCAAATTGTAGGTGATGATATCTTTGTCACAAACAGCAAGAGATTGCAACGCGGTATTGATGAAAATTCTGCCAACTCAATTTTAATCAAGTTAAATCAAATCGGTACTCTCACAGAGACTCTGGATACAATTGAGCTCGCAAAAACCGCAGGTTTTACCAATGTTATTTCGCATAGATCCGGAGAGACTTGCGATTTTACTATTGCTGATCTGGCAGTTGCTACAAATTGTGGACAGATCAAATCCGGTTCTGTTTCCCGCTCCGAAAGAATAGCTAAATATAATCAACTTCTGCGTATAGAAGAACAATTGGGAGAAGCCGCGATATTTCCCGGAAAAGACCTGTTTGCCAGATATCTTTAATTAATTATTTATGCGTAAGAAAAAGGCTATAAGGGTGAAAATATTTATTTTCATCTTTATAGCCATCATTTTATGGCTGCTTTTTTTCTCCGAAAATAATTTTATTAAGATTCTAAAAGATAAAATAAAATTGGAACAGAGATCCCAAAAAATTGCAGAATTGAAGGAAAATAAGAAGCAACTAGAAAATGAATACAAAAAATTGTTGGATCAGGATTCTACTCTTATGGAGAAAAAAGCCCGGGAAATTGGTATGGCAAAAGAGGGAGAAGTTATTATTAGAATCAGTGAAGATGAAAAAGCAAATGATCTCGGAAAACAATCAGCAGGAACCAAAGATGAGTGATAAATACATAGATTTACGATCGGATACGGTTACAAAACCTACACAAAAAATGAGAGAGGCAATATACAGAGCAGATGTGGGGGATGATGTGCTTTCGGAAGATCCAACTGTGAACCGGTTGGAAAAACTTGCTGCAAAAAAACTCGGAAAAGAAGCTGCTGTTTTAGTACCTTCCGGCACCTTTGGTAATCAATTATCACTTTTTACTCACTGTAATCAGGGAAATGAAGTTATTTTATGCGAAAACTCTCATATCGTTCAACACGAAGCAGGAGCATCTTCTGTGATATCTTCTGTGCAGTTAAGAACAATTCTACCGCATGCTGATTCTTTGACCTGGGATGAAATAGAAAAAAGAATACGGAAAACAGCTGATATACATTATCCTAAGACGGGTGTGATATCTCTGGAAAATCCCTTATCACTGGGAATCGTGCCCTCACTACAAGAGATGGAGAGAATATATAAAAATACTCATGAAAAATATGATATTCCTATTCATTTAGATGGTGCCAGAATTTTTAACGCAGCAGCATTTTTGGACACACCAGCTTCCGAGATTGCAAAGTTTGCTGATTCGGTTATGATCTGTTTGTCAAAAGGATTATGTGCACCTATTGGCTCCCTTTTAGTGGGTTCGAAAAAATTTCTCCAAAAAGCTCGTAGAAACAGAAAAATAATGGGTGGCGGTATGAGACAGGCGGGTTTTATTGCAGCAGCTGGCGTGATTGCTCTGGAAGAGATGACTGCAAGAGTTGAAGAAGATAATAAAAAAGCTAAAAAATTGGCTAAGGCTTTTAAAGAGTATGAACTGTTTGATATTGATTTAAATAAAGTTATGATAAATATGTTTTTTGTTAGTTTAAATAAAAAATATAGAAATCAAAATCCGGCAAAATTTGTGGAACTTCTGAAGAAGCAGAGAATATTAACATATCCGCCGGAAGAAGATACTTTGAGATTTGTTACGCATCGCTGGATAACCAAAGCTGATATTAATTATATTATTAATCAATTACCGGAAATAGTAAATAAATTCAAAAAACTCAATTAAAATTTTAGGGTTAGATCGGTAGCTGCACTTAAGCCACGCGAGCCGTAGAATAGACCATGATGACTTCTTACTGCCCAATTGAATTCAAATCTACCAAATTCAAATCCCGTACCAAATGAGAAGTGAGTACCCTCTCTGCCGCCAAATCCAACTCCACAGCGTAAAGGTAACCAGTCAAGAGCGTAATATTCCGAACCAAGGGATATTTTGGGTGTAGTTGTAGTTAACACACTGTTGCCAAATCCCTGCACATAATCCAGAAAGACCTGGAAATCACTGTATTTATAGCTTCCACTCAGATACACTTCTACAGGAATATTTTGATCAAATCCATCAATCGAATAAGTGGTATCTACTGCCAGGGAATCATCCCAGTTGCCTATATTTAAAGTATCGGAAACAAGTTCCATTTCGATTCTCTTGCAGATTTTACTCCAATGAATATTGGCAAAGAGATTGTTGAAGGACAAACCAACAGACAGGTTTTCATTTATGGGAGAAAATAAGCTAAAATTTCCTCTAAAACCCCTACCTGCAGTCTGAGGCTCCCATTCCAGTTCACCATCACTTGTATCTACACCAGCAGTTCGTAAACTAATGCGATTTTCAATAGAAGCATAGCCATTGTCATGAACTGTAAATTTTGATGTAAGATCCTCTACTTCTGCATAAGCCAAACCAATCATATATCCCACACTTGCACCTGCATAAATTGGTGGATACGAATCTTTATAGAAAGATAAATATTTTTCCGGATATATTCGGCTTCCATAACCAATTTTGGGCTCGACATAGCTTAGTATTTTGGCATCAGTATCAGAAAAATCGAACTCTTCTTCAATATCATTGCCAAATAATAAGAGTTTAAACAGCTCCTTAGGCAGGGTAAAGTATCCTACATTTTGATTATTTATTGTAAATCCAAATTTTCCTATAGAAAAGGAGCTTATAGGAACAAAAGCCTGAGAATTGCCGTACAGCGTAAGACCTGAGGTGGGGATAAGATCATAGAGATCTAATTTTTCCGAATGGGATAAAGAATCCCCTGTAGTTTCATTATAAGTTTTAAGAGACAGGGAATTGTTAGAAATTCTGCCATCTGCATGAAAAATGTTGAAGGTGTAAAAATCTTCTAATAAGCCCAATCTTGCCGGATTCCAGTTTAAGGCATGGAAGCCTGTTGCTTTGGAATGATAGGCATCGCCAAGGGATAATGATTTTGCATTACCCAAACCTTCTGCAAAAAGATAAGTAGTAAAGAGTGTAGAGATCAGTAAAATTATTAGAATCTTTTTCATTTTATTCCTCCGTAATTTCTTCATCAATATGAACTTTTACTTTGATTGCGCCTCTTACATTTATTTTATCCGAACCATAAATGTATACGCTTTCTCCGTCTGTTCCCAAAATATCAAATTTAGTGCCAATATAAACATCAGGATTAGTAAAAACAGTCAGATCGCCCTGTTCCTGACTAAGTACAATATCTATAGCGCTTGTAGAAGGTATATTTCCGCCACTATCAATTATAGCAGGATCCAATATAAGTGAATCAATAATCAGTTCCGGCTCGTTCCAAACAAGGTTTGAATCACTCGCAAAGAATAAATAAGTAGTTAAACCAAATGGCATTGAATTCTCTAATTTCAGTTTAGCTGTAACCCGGTTTAAATTGTTCTGTATTTTTGTATTTTCATCTTCATCAAATTCGCTATGATAAAGTGAATCCATTTTAATATCCTGCTTATCATTTATTACAAATTTCAAGGGGGTCCTCAGTTGAAATTTTCCTGTTACAGAGTCATCTTTGGTAACCGTGCCCATTCCGTTGATTACCACATCAATCGTATCAACATAAATACTGTCGGGGATTATGTTAAGGAATCCTGAAACAGGTTTAATTATTGTATTTTGCTGATTAGCTGCAAGAGGTTCGTTTTGAATAAATATAAATGCTGTCTCGCCGGTTTCTGTATTAAAACCATAAATGGTTGTATTAAATTCTCCGTTAAAATCAAGTCCGTTAAAAATATCAAGTTTAAGTTCGGCATTTGTAAAATTGAAAACATTATTTAGACTGTCAGGAAGGTCTCCCAGATCAATTGTTTGCTCTTGAGGGTCAACCTGGAAGGATTTGTTATAAATTCCTCCCTTTACTTTGTTGAAAAGTATGTCCCCTATCTGTATATCAGCATTTATTTCATCATCATAGTGCAGGGTTATAGTTTCTGTTGATGAATCAGTAACTGCTTCATAGGTATAGTGGAGAGAATCAATTATATCTGTAGCATCTTCTGATTCACCAATGCTATGTCCGGCAAAACTGAGTGAGGTATCTCCGGGTACAGATATTAAGAGAGTCAGAGGATTACCACTTTCGGTAAAAACTTCTTCGAATGTTAAGTTCACATTACAATCTACAGGAAGAGGAGGATTAGTATCAATGGAAATATCAACATCACAACTGTCAATTTCGGCATATTGTAAATCATATTCTCCTGTAGAGTCCACTTCTGTAGCATCTGTATCTTCGATTGTGAAGCTTCCAAATTTGCCTGTTACTTCTTCAAATACAAAATTATTTAATTGAATATCGGCTTGCAATTGATCGCCTTGAGAAATTGTAATTATTTCATCGGGAGCCGAAGCTTCTGCATAATAAGAAACTATCTGTCCGGGTCCCACCACGACCCTATCCGGGTTTTCTCCAAAATTATAACCGCTGAAGTCATCATTGGTCAAAGTTAATGGATTGTACATATTGTCCAGTAACTGATCGAAGGTAATTTCTAGCTGCGGGGTAAATTCCAGGCCTGAAAGGTTTACCACAGCAGTACCTGATCTGAATATAGCTTCTTCCAGAGTTATCTTTTCCGTATCGTCACTCAGGTCGAACTCATCTTCTATCTCATAATCCTGAATGATTTTTCCGGTTACCTGCTGAAACCACATTTCTTCCAGACTAAAATCACAGGAAACGAATTGGGAATAATCGATTTCCACATATTCGTCAGTTGGTAAAGTTGTAATTTTGTAAGTAAAATGCAATGAATCCAGGGTTTGTTTGGTTGAAGAGTGTATCTCAAAATCAGCCAGGTCGATGTAGAAATCATTTTGGGGTGGAGTATGTGTTACCGTCTGTTCATATTCAAATTGATTACCTGAATCATCATAAAGTTCTACAAATTTTAAATTTAGAGTAGCATCCAGAGGCAAGTTATTTATTATCTGAATATGAGCCGAGCATGAATCAATTATAGCTGATGAAATAGAGACTTCATCATTTGCATCCAAAATTGATATTGCCCGTTCTTTTTTTATTTTCTCGGACGGAAGTTTAGCAGAAGCGGCAGAAGCTATCATATCACTTACGGATAAATTTACTACGAATCTGCTCGTATCAACCACGCTAATCGTTTCTGTTCCGGTTCCATCAGTTGTTAAATGAGCTACTAGGTAATTTTGACGATATACCGTTCTGCCAGCCAGATTAAAAGTAATATTTTCAGTAGTATTACCCTCAATAACGTGATCTATCTCTTTTTCTATTACCAAAGGACCAGTTGGACTTTCGCCTCTTATTTCTACCACCATGGGATGAGCCGGGTCATCAGAGCTGATCGGCAGCTGAGATTTATTTTGGAATTCAACATAGGCAAACCCGGAGTCTATTGTTACGTATTCCACATTATCATTCTCGAATATGGTAAATATGGTATCCACAGGCGGAAAGTAATAAAGAGGCGGAACAACTTCATTTATAACAGGATCTACCGTATCTCCCACAGCCTGCTGCGCGAACTTCAGAAGGTAAACTGTTGCCTGAGATGAACCGGTTTCTTCCACTTCAATTTTGTCGAGAGGATACTCAAAGTAAGTGTTTTGTTCCGATATGCGTAGTGAATCACCTACATCAATAGAAAAGTTTTCTGTTCGATCATTTATGCTTAATTCATCTCCAATTAACTCTTCAAAAGTTTCAGAAGAACCATCAATTGTTAGATTATCTTCCACTCTAACTGTATCCAGAGTATCTCTGTAAGAAAATCTCATAGTATCCATTTCATCTACAATTATGTAATCATCAGTAGTATCAGCTAAATCTCGAACAAAGTAATCCTTATTTATCAGAGGAATAGACAATTCCACATCCCATTGCGGAGCTTCCGGTTCTTTGATTGTACAGGATAGGGCAAGAGAGATTAATAATAAAAATAGGATTGTTTTTTTCATGCACAACTCCTTAATATTATAATTAAAAATTTTAAATTATTTTTAATGGTGTAACTTTTATGTCAATTAATATAAAAACTAAACCGGAAAATCGATTCAGTTATTATTTTCAATAATTTCTCTAACCGGTTTATAGGATTTTCTGTGAATAGCGCAAGGACCAAGTTTTTTGAGGGTATTTTTGTGCTTTATTGTAGGATAACCTTTGTTGGATTCAAAACCATAGCCTCTGTATTTTAAGGCATAATTTTTCATCAAATTATCACGATAAACTTTTGCTAGAATTGATGCAGCTGCTATACAATGATATTTTTCATCGCCTTTAATAATTGGTTTGGCTGGTAGTTTAAGCTCAATATCCGGAGCTTTGGAAGGCAGGTAACTGCCATCAACTAAGATAAAATCGCCGGGATGATTTAGATTGTTGATTGCATTATTCATAGCTCTAAAGGTTGCTTGAAGGATATTTATTTCATCTATTATAGTATGATCCATAGAAAAGATTGAATAATCGATACTTCTTTCTTTAATTAATTCGTATAGCTCTTCTCGTATTTTTGTACTTAACTTTTTGGAATCATCTAATTGAGGGATTACAAATGAATTTGGCAAAATTACAGCAGCCGCAACCACAGGACCGGCTATAGGTCCTCTGCCAGCTTCATCTACCCCGATGATGGATTTGTAATTGCTAAATTTTTTATATTCTGATACAATCAAATCAGTCTTTCTGCAAGTTTTATGGCTTCTATCATACTCCCACAATTGGCTTTGTTTTTTCCCGCTATATCAAAGGCGGTACCATGATCTACTGAGGTCCTAACATAGGGTAATCCCAGAGTAACATTCACCCCTTCTCCAAAAGTTAACATTTTAAAAGGAATGAGTCCCTGATCATGATAGGGAGAAATTATTGCATCAAAATCTTTATATTTACTCGCAAAAAAAGTGTCCGCCGAATGAGGTCCGGTTATATCTATTCCATTTTTTTGTAAATTTTTTACGAGTGGTTCAAAAAGTTCTATTTCTATAGTGCCAAAACTTCCGTTCTCTCCACTATGAGGATTAACTCCCAGCAAGGCAAGTTTTGGTTTTGTGGCATTCTTAATTTTTTTTATGGAACTGTTAACTAACTTAATTTGCTTATAAATATATGCATAGCAAAGTTCCTTATGTAAATCTTTGAGTGCCAGATGTGTAGTTAGCAAAGCAACAATTAATTTTTTACTATAAAAGCACATAACAAAATGTTCTGTGTTCGATTGTTTAGCAAAGAATTCTGTATGTCCAATAAATTCAGGATTAGTCTTTTGTACATATTTTTTACTCAAAGGAGCTGTAGTAATTGCCGATATTTTATTATGTTGTGCATGATAACCCGCTTTTTCTATAGATTCAAATGCAGTAAGACCGCTTTTGAGTGAAGGTTTGCCGTGGGTATATTTTTTTTCCTCTTTTATGGGTATCCAGTAGGTAGTATTTTTATCTGTAGCCTGTTCGGGAGTTGATATTTTTTGTAAATTTTTAAATTCAAAATTTTGAGGTAAAGCTCCGTATAGGATTGTTAAGGATTTTGGAGAGTAATTTATCAGTGCTTTTTTAACAACTTCCGGTCCGATACCGGTTGGGTCACCCAATGTAATTCCCAATTTATTCATATGTGGTAAAAAATTAAAAAAATGCCGGGACGCGGAATCGAACCACGGACACAGGAATTTTCAGTCCCCTGCTCTACCGTCTGAGCTATCCCGGCATTCATGTTATGATTATGGACTTTTTTGTAAAATGGCTAAAATGATGTCAAGTTTTATGCCCAGTTGTCTCATATTGGCACCGAAATATTCTTACAAAGAAAATCCCAGTCCAAAACGAGCGGAACTATATTCTCCTAAAGAATATTCCAGGATCATATCAACAAGCATTATTTTTAAACGAGCTCCAACGTTGGTGCGAATTTCATTCTCCGTTTTTATTTCAAAAGCTATATCCTCTTCGTCACCGAATACAGGATTATCTAAAGTATAATCAGCTTCAAAAGTTGAATTCTCCAGCCCAATACCTCCAAAAAATGATATTGGAGCTACAACAAGACTTTTACTAGCATGAAGGTTTACAAAAATGGAGCTATAACTGGCAGTATTGTTCATTTCAAATTTTTGATAACTCGCCTGCAAAGCTATTGCTACAGGGCATAGAGGAAACTGTTTACTGATCTCATTTTTTACGCCTACGCCTATAAGAGACGTTTTACCAACTTCCTTAAAATATTCGGCATTTGGTAAAAACCTCAGTTGGACTCCAAATCCGCCCGGCAGTCCGAGTTCTGCTTGAGGTACAGCAAAAGGCAATGCTTTTAGATTTGCTCCGGGTGGGAGTTCTAAAATGTCACCGTCTCCTGTAGTAAAAATAGCTCCATTGTCTCCAAAGCAAGTAGCTGTTTCGTGCTCATCTTGTTGAAATATGGTATCCTGTCTAGTAGCTATAAAAGTTTGAT
>Ga0102934_1000853_pt1 | contig 21008 bp, 18 predicted proteins | sample SalPonR2_A_D1_MG_FD_78175 | JGI IMG/M metagenome (GOLD analysis project Ga0102934, IMG submission 78175) | Salt pond soil microbial communities from South San Francisco under conditions of wetland restoration - Salt Pond MetaG R2_A_D1_MG | ecosystem: Environmental > Aquatic > Marine > Intertidal... | reverse complement strand
GTCTCCATCTCCTGCACGTTCATCAGGAAGCCGCCGTCGCCGGCAATGCCGAGCACCTTCCTGTCCGGATACACGATACTGGCGGCGATGGCGCCCGGCAGCGCCGAGCCCATGGAGCAGAACCCGTTCGGGATCAGGCAGGTATTGGGCTCGTGGCAGTGGTAGTGGCGCGCGATCCACATCTTGTGGGCGCCCACGTCGGAGAGCAGGATGTCGGCCGGACCCATCACCTGGCGCGCGTCCCAGAGCATCTTCTGGGGCCGGATCACGCCCTCGGTGTCGTCGTCGGCGCAGGCGGCCAGCTCCTCGCTCATGCGCTCGCGCACTGCCCGCTGGGAGGCGAGGTCGAAGGCCGGCAGGCCGCGCCCGCGTACCCGCTCGTTCAGCATCCACAGCGTGTGGGCCAGGTCGCCCACCAGTTCCGCCTCGGGATGATAGTGCTGGTCGATCTCGGCCGGCAGGAAGTCGGCATGGATGATGGTCTTGTCCCGGTTCGGGTTCCACAGCCGCGGGTGGTACTCCACCATGTCGAAGCCGAGCGTGATGACGAGATCCGCCTCGTCGATGGCCAGAGTGGGGATGTCTTTTGCGCCGAGGCCGATGGTATAGAGGCAGTAGTCGGCATCCATATCCACCGCGCCCTTGGCCATGAAGGTGCTCAGTACGCCGATGCCGGTGGACTCGCAGAAGATCCTCAGCTGCTTCGAGGCGCGGCGACGGATGGCGCCGTTGCCGGCGATGATCACCGGGCGCTTCGCCTCGGCCAGCATGGCGAAGGCGCGGTCGGCGATCTTGTCGTCCGGGCCGGGACGGCGGAAGCGCCGCGGCTCCAGCGGTTCGGATTCGACCTCCCGCTTGGCCACGTCCTCGGGCAGCTCGATGTGCACGGCACCGGGCTTCTCGGTGCGCGCGAGGCGCACCGCCTTCCTGACGATCTCGGGAATGGTCCGCGCGTTGTGGATCGTGGTGGCCCATTTGGTGACCGGCTCGAACATGCCGACCACGTCCATGATCTGGTGGGACTCCTTGTGCAGGCGCAGGGTGGAGCCCTGGCCGGTCAGCACCAGCATGGGTGCGCGGTCCATGTTGGAGTCCGCCACGCCGGTGATGAGGTTGGTGGCGCCGGGCCCCAGCGTGCCCAGGCAGCCGGCCGGGTTGCCGGTGAGCCGCCCGTAGATCTCGGCCATGAAGGCGGCGCCCTGCTCGTGCCGGGTGAGGACGAAGCGGATCTGTTCGCTGCCCTCCAGTGAGAGCATGAAGTCCGCGTTCTCCTCTCCGGGGACGCCGAAGATGTATTCGATGCCCTCGGCCTCGAGGCAGCGTACCAGCAGGTCAGATGCCTTCATTCATCGCTCCTTTGTTACCAACCTGGTTATTCGTGCCGTCGTGGTTTTCCGATCTCCCATCATAGACGCGAACACCGCTACCATCACCCGGGGCATAATCGCGGCGGGGGGTGGCGCATGCGTGAGGCCGGCAGCGAATACGACTGGATCGTGATCGGATCGGGGTTCGGCGGCAGCGTTGCCGCTCTGCGTCTCACCGAGAAGGGCTATCGGGTGGCCGTGCTGGAGAGCGGGCCGCGCTATCGGGATGAGGATTTTGCAGCCTCGGCCTGGAACCTGCGCCGCTTCCTCTGGGCGCCTGCCATCGGGCTGCGGGGCATCATGCGGCTCGTCCCGTTCAGCGACGTCTTCATAGCGGCGGGCGCCGGTGTCGGCGGCGGCAGCCTGGTGTACGCCAATACCCTCTACCGGGCGGCGCCCCCTTTCTTCGCCAACTCCCAGTGGTCCGATCTCGCCGACTGGTCCGCCGAACTGCAACCTCATTACGACACGGCGGAACGGATGCTGGGTGTCAACGACGTGCCGTTCGAGAGTCCCGGCGACGAGCTGCTGCGTTCCATCGCCGACGAATTCGGCAGCGGTGAGACATTCCGTCGGACCCCGGTCGGCGTCTATTTCGGAGAGCCCGGCACGACCGTCGACGATCCGTATTTCGACGGCGAGGGGCCGGCTCGTACGGGTTGCACGCGCTGCGGTGCCTGCATGGTGGGATGCCGGGAGGGGGCGAAGAATACGCTGGTGAAGAATTACCTGTACTTCGCCGAGAAGGGCGGCGCCACGATCATCCCGGACACGGAGGTCAGCGACATCCGTCCGGCCGGGCGGCCGGATGGCAGCGACGGCTACGTGCTTGCTGCGGCGCGGCCGGGAGCGTGGCTGCGACGCAACCGGCGGCGCTATCGGGCCGCCGGCGTCGTCGTGGCGGCGGGTGCGCTCGGCACGAACCGGCTGCTGGCCAACTGCAAGCACAATGGCTCCCTGACACGCATCAGCGATCGTCTCGGCCAGCTGGTGCGCACCAACAGCGAGTCCGTACTCGCGGTCACGCTGCCGGACGAGTCACGCAATACCTGGAACACGGTCGCCATCAGCGCCAGTATCCACGTCGACAGCGACACCCACATCGAAGTGGTGACCTACGGGCGGCGGGGAGACTTCATGGGCACGCTGTTCACGCTGCTGACCGGCAAAGGAACCCGCCTCACGAGGCCGTTGATGCTGGCAGGCCAGGCGGTACGGCATCCGGTGCGCCTCCTGAAATCGCTCTGGCCCGTCGGCTGGGCTCGACGAACCGTCGTGCTGCTGGTGATGCAGACGCTGGACAATGCCATCAGCTTCAAAGCCGTGCCGAGACGGCTCGGATCCGGTGTGCGGCTGAAGACCGCCCAGGATCCCGAGAAACCGAATCCCACCTATATCGAGGCCGCCAATCGGGCCGCCGCCTCGCTCGCCGAGCGAACCGGCGGCCTGCCCCAGAGTATGCTGATGGAGGCCGTGGCCAACATACCGACCACCGCGCACATTCTCGGCGGCGCCGTCATCGGTCGGGACGAGCATACCGGCGTGATCGACAGCCGGCAGTGCGTATTCGGTTACCGCAATCTGCTGGTATGCGACGGTGCGGCGGTCCCCGCCAATCCGGGCGTCAATCCGTCGCTCACGATCACGGCGATGGCCGAGCATGCCATGGCGTCGGTGCCCGAGAACAAACCGGCCAGCGCCCCGATCACGGGCATGGCGCGCTGAGCAGCCGCCTACCGATCGGTAAAATTGCCTTTAAGTATAAACACTTAGGCTCCGCTGCATAGTCCCCCATTGGAACGGGCACCCCCGCCCCTACACTGGGAGGCTCACGTCGGAGGCAATGGGGGGCAACCAACGCCGGCGTGAGGAGAGTTCTGTGGCTTCGCTCCACATCGTCGGCATCGGCAACACCCTGCTGGGTGACGACGGGGTAGGTCCGCGCGTGGTGGAGATGCTGGCGCCCCGCCTCGGGGACGACCCGGACATCGCGCTGATCGACGGCGGCACCCTGGGCTTCGCACTCACCGGCTGGCTGGAAGACGCCGATTGCCTGATCGTGGTGGACGCCGCGAAACACGGCCGCGCGCCCGGCGAGCTGGCCATCTTCGAAGACGAGGCCATGGATGTCTTCATCGCCCGCCGCGGCCGCAGCGTGCACGAGGTGGGCCTTGCCGACGCCCTGGACATGGCCCGTCTGGGCGGCCGGCTGCCGGCCCGCCGCATCCTGATCGGCATCGAACCCGAGACCGTGGACTGGGGCGATCAGCTCAGCGCACCGGTGGCCGCCGCGGCGCGGCGCGCGGTCTCACACATACTCTCTCTGGTGGACGGGCACCGGCGCGGTCCGGCCGCCCCTGCCGTGTGCCCGCAGCCGGAGGCAGCCCCATGAGCGGGATCGGCGATATCGCGGTGCGACTGGAACGCCCGTTGCCGGAGGATCACTCCTTCGGCAATGTCAGGCCCATCCTGCACGAGGTGCTGCACGCGCTGGAGCGCCTCGCGGATACGGGCGAACCGACAACCATCGACCTGCGGGCGATGCCTTTCGGGCCGGGCGAGGAACAGAAGCTGGAAGAGGCCCTCGGCACCGGCGAGATCGCCATCCGGCTGGATGCGCTCGGCGAGAGCCGCATCGTCGAGTGCGCCTTCCCGGGCGTCTGGCTGATCACTCATTACAACAGCCACGGAGAGATCATGGCCCGCCTCATCGAGATCGCCGAGGTGCCCGCGATCATCCGGGCCGAGAGCCCGGACCTGCGTTCCGGCGCGACGGCTCTGCGCCAGCGGCTCGAGGAAGGGGCGCGGGACGACGACACGACGGACGCGGCCATGCCAGAACCGCACAACACCACCGACGAAACGGGGTAAGCAGCCATGCTTGGAAACATGCCTGAAAAACAGACTCTCGGAGAGGTATTGGAGCAGCAGGGCGTCTCACGGCGCGGCTTCATGAAATTCTGCGCCACCATCACCTCGATGATGGCCCTGCCGCCGTCGATGGTGTCGGCGGTGGCCCAGTCGCTGGAGAGCGCGAAGCGTCCCTCGGTGATCTGGCTGCCGTTCCAGGAGTGCACGGGCTGCACGGAGTCGTTCACCCGCTCCCATTCCCCAACCATCGAGGGCCTGATCTTCGACAGCATCTCGCTGGATTACCACCACACCCTGCAGGCCGCGGCAGGGCACGCCGCCGAGGACGCGAAGCATCAGGCGATGGAGGCCAACAAGGGCGAGTACCTGCTGCTGGTCGACGGCTCCATCCCCATCGGCAACCCGGGCTACTCCTGCATCGCGGGCATGAGCAACGAGGATCAGCTCATGGAGGCCGCCGAGGGTGCTGCCGCCATCGTCTCCATCGGCACCTGTGCCGCTTACGGCGGCATCCCGAAGGCGAACCCCAATCCCACCGGCGCCGTCGCGGTGCGTGATCTGATCAAGGACAAGCCCATCATCAATGTGCCGGGCTGCCCGCCGATTCCGATGGTGATCACGGGCGTTCTCACCCACTTCCTCACTTTCGGCTCGCTGCCGGAACTCGATCACGAGGGAAGGCCGGTGGCCTTCTTCGGCCAGACCATCCACGACCGCTGCTACCGTCGCACCTTCTACGACCGCGGCCTGTTCGCGGAGTCGTTCGACGACGAGGGCGCGAAGAAGGGCTGGTGCCTGTACAAGCTCGGCTGCAAGGCGCCCACCACCTACAACGCCTGCGCGACGGTGAAGTGGAACCAGGGCACGAGCTTCCCCATCGAGTCAGGGCACCCCTGCCTCGGCTGCTCGGAGCCGGACTTCTGGGACAAGGGCGGGTTCTACGAGCCGCTGTCGGCCACCGCATTCGGTCCCACCTCGGCCCTACTCGCCGCCGGCGCGGCCGGCGCAGCACTGGGTGCCGCATCCGCCTACGCGGCGCGGCGTAAACAGAAGAAAGCACAGGAGTCGCAGACATGACCCTACTGGACTTCGCCCGCGGACCGGGATTCCAGATCGCCCTGGTCATCCTGCTCGTTGGCATCGTGTGGCGGATACTCGGCGCGGTGGCGATCCGCTTCAGCAAGGATCTGACGAAACCGCGCGGCGGCAAGCAGAGCATCCGCGGCGGCCTGAAGGCCGTCCTCACCTACTCGGCGCCGCCCCACGAGCTGGAGAAGAACATCAAGTTCCAGCACTACACGGGATATGCCTGGCACATCGGGCTGTTCGTGGTGATCTTTCTGTTCGGGCCGCACGTGTTCTTCTTCGAGAACATCCTCGGCTTCGGCTGGCCGCATCTGCCCAACGCCGTGATCATGGTCATCGGCATCGTCACCATGGGCATCCTCGTCACCTTGCTGATACGCCGCATGATCCATCCGGTCCTCAAGGTGCTGAACAATGCGGACGACTACATCTCCTGGACAGTGACGTTCCTGCCGCTGCTGACCGGAACGCTCGCGTTCTATCATCTCGGCGCCCGCTACGAGACGCTGCTTGCCTTGCACATCCTCAGCGTGGAGCTGCTGATGATCTACATCCCGTTCAGCAAGCTGATGCACATGTTCATGGTCTGGCCGTCCCGCTACCGCACCGGTACGGACTTCTCCCGCAGAGGTGTCGAAGCATGAATGCCACCACCGTAGAAACCCTCGAGACACTGAGGAAGAAAGCCAGGGACGCAGCCGAGCCGAGCCAGCTCTCCGACGAGGAACGGCTCCAGCGCGCGAAGGACGCGTTCCTCGCGAATCTGGACAGCGAGATGGCCACCCATCTCGAGTCGTGCATCCACTGCGGCATGTGCGCCGAGGCCTGTCACTATCAGACCGGCACACAGGATCCCCGCTACACGCCAATCCACAAGGTAGAGCCGCTGAAGCGCTTCTACCGCAGAGAGGTGGATCCGCTGCGCTGGCTGAGACGGCTGTGGACCCCGAAGCTGACCCTCGAAGACCTGGAGGCCTGGAAGCCGCTGGTCTACGACGGCTGCAGCCAGTGCGGGCGCTGCAGCATCCTCTGCCCGATGGGCATCCATATCCAGCAGCTGATCTACGTGACCCGCACCGGCATGGCCGCCGCGGGGCTCGCCCCCGAAGAGCTGCAGGGACCGACGGACGAGCAGTTGCGCGACAACACCCTGTTCGGGGCGGGCAGCGAACAGCTGAAGGAGAAGGTCGAGGAATTGCGGAGCAAGGGCTACGACATCCCGCTCGACAAGGACAAGGCGGACGTGCTGGTGCTCTCTACCTCCCACGACCTGATCGGCGACTCGGGCACGCTCGAGGCAACGGTGAAGGTGCTGAACCACACCGGGGTCGACTGGACCATCCGCAGCGATGCATTCGAGTCCTCGAACTACGGTTTCCTCTCCGGCGACAAGGCCGCGAAGAAGAAGATCAGCGAGCGCATTATCAACGCTGCCATCGACGTGGGCGCCGAGCGGGTGATCATCTCCGAGTGCGGCCACGCCTACCCCACCCTGCGCTGGGAGGCCGCCAACCTGCATCAGAAGGCGCTGCCCTTCGAGGTGCAGTCGATATCGGAGTTTCTGGCCGCCGAGCTCGAGGCCGGCCGCCTGAAGGTGACCAAGGACGCCGGCGGCAATCGCACCTGGGCCTACCACGACTCCTGCAAGATGGGCCGCCTCGGCGGCGCCATCGAGGAGCCGCGTGCGGTGCTCCGTGCCATGGGCGTCGAGATCAAGGAGATGGAGTCACACGGCCGTACCAATCTCTGCTGCGGTGGCGGCGGCGGCGTGATCATGATGCCGAGCGCCCAGGAGCTGCGCCGCAAGGCGTTCACACTGAAACGTGAGGACGTGGACAACACCGGCGCCACCGACGTCGCCGTGAGCTGCGGCGGCTGCCGCACCACGCTGGAGACCGGCAAGGCCGAGACCAACTGGAACATCAATATCCACAGCCTGGTGGAGATGGTCGCAGACCGTCTCGCTAACTGAGGCAAGGGGACAGCAAGATGGCTGAAGAACGAGTCGTAGTCGATCCGATCACACGCATCGAAGGACACCTGCGCATCGAGGCCCAGATGTCCGGCCAGGACATCGCCCAGGCCTATTCCTCCGGCACCATGGTGCGGGGCATCGAGATCATCCTGCAGGGGCGCGACCCGCGGGACGCCTGGGCGTTCGCCCAGCGGATCTGCGGCGTTTGCACGCTGGTGCACGGCATGGCCTCCGTCCGGGCTGTGGAGGACGCGCTGGACTACGAGGTGCCCCGCAACGCGGAGCTGATCAGGAACATGATGATCGGCGCCCAGTATGTGCACGACCACATCATGCACTTCTACCACCTGCATGCACTGGACTGGGTAGACGTGGTCTCCGCGCTGAGCGCAGATCCCGCCGCGACGGCGGAGCTCGCCCAGAGCATCAGCAATTATCCGAAGTCCTCCCGCGGTTATTTCTCGGACATGAAGAAACAACTGCAGCGCTTCGTGGACCAGGGGCAGCTCGGCATCTTCGCCAACGCCTACTGGGGCCACCCGGCATACAAGCTGCCGCCGGAGGCGAACCTGATGGCGGTCTCCCACTACCTGGAGGCACTGGCCTGGCAGCGCGACGTGGCCAAGCTGCACGCGATCTTCGGCGGCCGTAACCCGCATCCGAACTTCGTGGTGGGCGGTGCGCCCTGCCCCATCGATCTGAACTCGGACTCGGCCATCAACAGCAAGCGGCTGAATCAGGTGCAGGACATCATCAACCAGATGAAGACTTTCACGGACCAGGTCTACGTGCCGGACACGCTCACTATCGCCGGTTTCTACAAGGACTGGGCGGAGCGCGGCGAGGGCCTCGGCAATTTCATGTGTTTCGGCGACCTGCCGTCGAAGAGCATGAACGACGTCGACAGCTTCTTCCTGCCGCGGGGCGTCATCCTGGACCGGGACATCTCGAAGCTCGAAGACCTGCGCATGGACGACCCCGAAGGCATCCAGGAGTTCGTCGCCCGTTCCTGGTACGACTATTCGGCAGGCAAGGAGGCCGGGCTGCATCCGTGGGAGGGCGAGACCGAGCTGAACTACACCGGGCCGAAGCCGCCGTACGAGCACCTGAACGTGGAGGACTCCTATTCCTGGCTGAAATCCCCGCGCTGGAAAGGCCACTCCATGGAGGTAGGGCCGCTGGCACGAGTGCTGATGCTCTACGCCAACGGCCACGACCAGACCCGGGAGCTGGTGCAGATGACGCTGAACCAGCTCGACGTGCCGGTGCAGGCCCTGTTCTCGACGTTGGGCCGCACCGCCGCCCGAACGCTCGAGACCAAGATCATCGCCGATCAGATGCAGGCCTGGTACGACGAGCTGGTGACCAACATCAGCGCGGGCGACACGAAGACGTTCAACGAGCGTCACTGGGATCCGGGCAGCTGGCCGCGAAAGGCGAAGGGCGTCGGCATCATGGAGGCGCCCCGGGGCGCGCTGTCACACTGGATCGTGATCGAAAACCAGAAGATCGCGAACTACCAGGCGGTGGTGCCCAGCACCTGGAACGCAGGCCCCCGGGATGCCGAAGGCGTGCCGGGCGCCTACGAGGCCGCGCTGCAGGACAACCACCAGCTGCACGACCCGAAGCAGCCCATCGAGATTCTGCGCACCATCCACAGCTTCGACCCCTGCATCGCCTGCGCGGTGCACGTAACCGACCCGGACGGCGAGGAACTGATCAAGGTGAAGGCGCTCTGAGGAGCGCCGCCGCCGGGCCGGGCTGGCCAGGCTGGCTCGCCCGTCTAGCTGGCCTGGCCGCGGCGGCCGCCCGGCGCCTCGGCGTCGTCGCCGAGTTCCAGCCGTAGCTGGAGCAGTTCGCGCAGGTCGTCCACGGAAACGACGCCCAACAGGCGGCCGTCCTCCACCACCAGCCGCTGACGGCCGGCGGTCGCGCCGAACAGGCTCGACGCGAGGTCGGTGAGCTCCTCGTCCGGGCCCACCGTGTTCTCGTCGGAGCAGGCATCGACGATATCGGCGACGGCCGTCCGTTCCCACTCCTCCTCGGGGATCTCTTTCACCCGCTCCACCGTGGCGCAGCCTTTGAGTTCGCCGTCCTGGACGACCGGGAACAGCCGGGCCCGGTAGCGGTAGACGTAGTCGTCCACGAAATCCCGCAGGCTCAGTGACCGCTCCACGGTCACGGGATCGGTATTCATCACGTCTCGTGCGCTGCGACCCTCCAGCAACTGCTGGACGATGAGCTGGCGGTAGGAACCCTTGGCGGCCCCGCGCACGAACAGGCCGATCAGGACATACCACATGCCGCCAACGAAGAATCCCTGGATCAGCGACAACACGCCCAGGAAGATCAGGATGAGGCCGAAGCCCGAACCCATGTTGCTGGCGATGCGGGTGGCGGCGCGGATGTCATTGCGCCAGGCCCAGAGGGCGGCCCTGAGCATGCGCCCGCCGTCCAGCGGATAGGCCGGGATCAGGTTGAACACGGCCAGGGCCACGTTGATCACCGCGAGGTAGTAGAGCACGCCGGTCATCGGTGTCGGCAGGCCGGACGCCTCCGCGCCTGCGTGCAGCGCCCAGCAGATGCCTGCCAGCACCAGGCTCGAGAGCGGGCCGGCGCCGGCCATCAGCAGCTCCACCTTCGGCTCCTTTGGCTCGTGACGCATCTCCGCCACGCCACCGAAGACGAACAGGGTGATGCCGCCCATCTTCAGCCCGTAGTAGCGAGCCACCAGCGAGTGAGAGAGCTCGTGGAAGACGATGGAGAACAGGATCCCGAACGCCCCGGCGATACCCATCCACCAGCGGGTCTGCGTTGCCAGGTCGGGGTAACGCTCGGGGAAGAAACCCTCGGCGAGGGTCCAGGTGATCAGCAGCGCCAGCAGCAGCCAGGTGAGATTCAGCTTCACCTCGAAGCCGAAGATGGTGAATAACGGGAAGCCGCGGGCGATCAGGGGTTTCTTTTCGGCCATGGGTTCACGGTAACAGATCGGCGCCGCCACCGGCCCTCGTGAGCGATACCTATCTCGCCTGCCGGCCGGATCACGCACGAACGACACAACGGGCTGTAGCCGGGATGGAGCATCGCACCCTACGGCTGGCTGGACGCCGTGGTCGGGGCCCGGTGGACCTTCCGTCCCGGCGACCGGTGGGACGTCACCGTGCTCGCTGACTACGGCAGCGGAGATTCGGAGTCCAGCCGGCAGATCTTCGCCACGGCGGGCTACCACCTCGGCTGGGGGACGATCCGTGCCGGCTACAGGTATCTTGCCGTCGACTACCAGACCGGCGACTTACTGCTGGATGCCGCACTGCAGGGCCCGTTGGTCGGGGTGGCGTTCCGCTTCTGAGGACGGGCGCCGCCGGCCACGGGTCCGTGGTGCCGAAGGCCGTCCTCCATGCCGGGACGTACTACCAGGGCACGGCGGCCTCGATCTCGTAGGCCAGCTCCAGCAGGCGACGCTCCTCGCCCATGCCGGCGGCAAACTGCACGCCGATGGGCAGCCCCTCGACGCTCTGGCCGAGCGGCAGTGAGATGGCCGGCGTGCCGGCCACATTCTGCACTGGCGTGAACGCCGCGTAGTGCATCAGGCGTTCCGCCGCCGTGTCGAAGTCGATGTCCGGCGCCAGGTAGCCCAGCGGCACCGGCGGCCGCGCCAGCACCGGCGTGATGATAACGTCGCAGTCGGCGTAGCGGCGCCGGTGCGCCTCGCCGAAGCCGCGCAGCCGGCGGATCGCGCCGGGGCTGCGCCAGAAGTTACGCAGATAGTGCCGGCTCAGCTGCAGCGTGAGGGGCTCGAGTTCGTGTCGGTCGAAGCCGCGGCCGAACGCGAAGCGGCCGAGGAAGCGGATGGCGGTGGCCATCCGGGCCCAGTACAGGAAGAAGTCCCCGGCCATACGGGCATCCGCGAGCGCGGGGATCTCCTTCACCCGGTGACCCAGCCGGCGACAGACGGCGGCGGCGTTCTCGACCGCTGCGACGACCTCCGGGTGGCACGCGGCGCCGAGCGGATGGCGCGCCGTAAAACCGATGCGCAGCCGCGTGGTGGACGGGCCGTCGACATAACCGAGGGGCGACAGATCGGCGCCGGCGCGGTGTTTCTCGGCCTCCGCATAGAACGCGGCGGTGTCACGAACGCTGCGGGTAAGAACGCCTTCGGCGATGATGTCGACGGGTAGCCGCTCGGCGAGTTCCACCGTGAGCAGGCGGCCACGGGAAGGCTTCAGACCCACGAGGCCGCAGCACGACGCCGGGATGCGCGTGGATCCGCCGCCGTCGTTGCCGTGGGCAATGGGGACAACGCCCGCCGCCACCAGCGCGGCCGACCCGCCCGACGAGCCGCCGGTGGAATGGCGCGTGTTCCACGGGTTGCGCGTCGGCGGACCCCAGGTGCGCTCCGTCGTGGCGGTGAGGCCGAACTCCGGCAGCGCGGTCTTGGCGATGGTGAGGAGTCCGGTCGATCGGAACTGGGCGGTGATCGGGCTGTCGGCGTCGTAGCTGCGCTCGGGAGTGGCACGCGATCCGTGGCGGGTCACCATGCCGGCAAGATCCACGTTGTCCTTGATGGCGGAGGGCACGCCGGCGAGCAACCCGCCGCCGACCGCGCCCTCGGCCTCCTGCCTGGCCTGGTCGTAACGGGGAGTCGCCACCGCATTGAGCACGCCCTCGACGGCGCGCAGTCTCGCGATGGCCGCCGCCACCGCATCCGCCGCACTGATGTCTCCGGCGGCTATCCGCTCAGCGATGCCGACGGCATCGAGATCGCCAAGGACGTCATCGGTTGGCGCGTGTACTTGCGGTCTTGGTCTCATGGAGCAGTTCCCGGACTTCCTCGTCGCTGGTCTGGCCGAATTCGCTGTACCAATAGCCAACGGCCATGTAGGGCGACGGAGTGTCCAGGCAGACGACTTCGTCCGCTTCCTGCCCCATGTCTGCCGCAGCCTCACGGGATGCCGTTGGTACCGCGACAATAATACGGTCGGCGCCGAGCTTGCGCACCGCCCGCACGGCCGCGAGCATGGTGGAGCCGGTCGCCATGCCATCGTCCACCAGGATCACCTCGCGGCCGCCGACATCCAGCGGCGGCCGGTCGCCTCGGTAGGCTTTCTCCCTGCGCTCGAGTTCCGCCTGCTCGCGTTCGACGACCGGGCGCAGATCTTCCTCGTCGAGGCCCGTCATGCCAATGACCCGGGCCGAGATCACCTGCACGCCGCCCGAAGCGATGGCGCCGGCGGCCAGTTCCGGCTGGCCCGGCACGCCGACCTTGCGGACCACCAGCACGTCCAGTTCCCCGTCGAGTGCTTTCGCGACTTCGGCGGCCACCGGCACTCCGCCGCGAGGCAGGCCGAGCACGAGCGGTGAGTCGGCCTTCGTGCGCCTGTGGAGCTCCTTCCCCAGCTCCCGGCCGGCCTCCCGCCGGTCTGCGAACACCGTCATGTTGTTCTCCTTGCTGACTGCACACTAGTTTGACGCCGTGTGCCGGCAGTGCAAATCCGTAACGGCCGCGATCCGGCCTATAATGGCGCCGTGACTCCATCCACCCCGGACGACGAAGGCACTCGCTTGCGGGACGCGCAGGAGGACCGCTTCGGGGAGGCCGGGCGCAAGGTCCGCTTCCTCGCGTTGCCTTCCAGCTATCCGGAGCCGGTCTCGGCCGTCGAACCGGTGGAGACCCACTTCGCATGGGTGTTCCTCACCGACCGGTACGCCTGGAAGATGAAGAAGACGATCCGGGCGCAGGTGATCGATTACCGGCGCCTGGAAGACCGGGAGTACTTCTGCCGGGAGGAGCTCCGGCTCAACCGCCGCCTGGCGGACTGGGTATACCTCGACGTCGTGCCCCTCACCGAGGACCCGGACGGCCGGCTGCATCTGGGCGGCGACGGCCGCGCGGTGGACTGGCTGGTGCAGATGCGCCGCCTGCCCGAGGAGGAGATGCTGGAGCAGCTGATCGACCGCGGCCGGGTCGCAGACGATCAGCTGACCAGGGTCGCGCGGCACCTCGCGGCGTTCTATGCCGGCCTCGCACCGGAGCCCCTGGAGGCCGAGGCCTACGTATCGCGGTTGCTGGCCCAGAACGACGAGCAGCGACGGCATCTGGAGGCGCTTGACGACGCACTGGACGACGCGCTGGCCGACGACCCATGGCCCGGCATCCTCGACGACCAGCGCCGCTATGTGCGCGCCCACCGGCAGACGGTCGGCGCCCGGGCGGAGGCGGGCCGTATCGTCGAGGCCCACGGCGACCTGCGGCCCGAGCACGTCTACCTCGGCGAGCGCTTCGCGGTGATCGACTGCCTGGAATTCTCGCGGGACCTCCGCGTGCAGGACAGCGCCGAGGAGGTGGCCTTCCTCGCGCTGGAATGCGAGCGCGCCGGCGGCCGGGACCTGCGGGACCGGCTGCTGGCGGCCTGGCAGGCGGCAAGCGCCGACGCCCCGGAACCGTCGCTGATGGCCTATTACTTCAGCCGGCGCGCAATGGTGCGGGCCGTGCTCTCGGCCTGGCACCTGGAAGACCCCTCGTTCGACCGGGAGCACTACGTGGCGGAGACACGCCGCTACATCGGCCTCGCCCGCGAGTTCATCGGCGAAGCCCTGGCTGACTAGTCTTCGTCCTCCCCCAGCAGCCGCACGAGCGAGCCGTTCTCGTGCAGGCAGCGGATGGCATCACCGATCAGGGGCGCCACGCTCAGGGTGGTCAGCCTGCCCGCGAAGGCATCCGTGATGCGGCCGATCGGTGCCACGCTGTCCGTGACGATGACGCCGTCCAGCGCCGGCACCGCGAGCTTCTCGCTGGCCGGATCCACCAGCAGTCCGTGGGTGGCCGCCGCGAACACCCGGCGCGCGCCGAGCTCCCGACAGGCGCCGGCCGCCCGGGCCAGGGTGGTGCCCGTGCTGATGAGATCGTCCAGCAGGATGGCCACACGATCCTCGACGTCGCCGACCACCGTATCCCCGCTCACCACGTCCCGGCTGCGTTTCTTGTTGATGAAGGCGTCGCCGACGTCGCGGCCGAGCGCCTGCTCCAGCGCTTCCCGGAACGCCGTCGCCCGCTTGACCCCGCCCACATCGGGGGAAACCACGGCAATGGGCTCGTCGCCGATGCGTTCCCGGATGTGCTCGACGAACAGCCGCTTCGCCTCCAGGTGCTCGCTGCGGCAGCGGAACGCGTTCTGGTAGGCCGCGAGGTTGTGCACGTCCAGCGTGACGACGCGCTCCAGCCCGGAGGACTCCAGCATGCCCGCCACGTAGCGGGTGGTGACGGGATCGCGGCTCTTCGTCTTCCTGTCCTTGCGGGCGTAGGCGAGATAGGGGATGACGGCAGTGAGCCGCCCGGCGCCGGCGTCCCGCAGCGCGCCCAGCAGGAAGATCAGCCGGCACAGCTTGTCGTTGACACTCTGCCCCGGCTCGCCGTAGAGGGAGTGGATGACGTAAACGTCGTCGCCGCGTACCGGCTCCAGCGGGCGTATCTTGTGCTCGCCGTCGTCGAAATCCCGCTCGCGCAGGCGCGCCGGTACGGTTCCGAGCCGGTCGCAGACCGCCTCGGCGAAGGTGCAGGAGGTGGCAGGCGCGAATACCTTCACCCTTGAGATGCTAGTGGAGCGGGCCCATTGTTACAGTAGGTACATCAACGGACCGGAGGATTCCATGGCCGCGCGAGACGCACTGCTGAAGCCACACAAGGGCGACGCGCTCATCCTGGTCGACGTACAGAACGACTTCCTGCCCGGGGGCGCGCTGGGCGTGCCGGAGGGCGACGAGGTCATCCCCGCCCTCAACAAATACTCGGAGCTGTTCGAGAAGCTGGGCCTGCCCATCGTGGCCACCCGGGACTGGCACCCGGAGAACCACTGTTCGTTCGAGGAGCAGGGCGGGCCCTGGCCGCCGCACTGCGTCGCCGGCACGAAGGGCGCGGCATTCGCCACGGGGCTCGACCTGCATGGCGACACGAAAGTCGTCTCCAAGGCCGAGACCCCGGACGAGGAGGCCTACAGCGGCTTCCAGGGCACCGAGCTGAATCAGTGGCTGAAGGAGCGCGGCGTGAAGCGCGTGTTCGTGGGCGGTCTGGCCACCGACTACTGCGTGCGCGAGACCGTACGCGACGGGCTGGTGAACGGCTATGAGGTCGTGCTGCTGGAGGACGCCGTCAGGGCCGTCAACGTCGAATCGGACGACGGCGAGAAAGCCGTGACCGCCATGGAGAAGGAAGGCGCGGTAAAGACCGACTTCGAGCATCTCGAAGCGGCCTGAGGAAAAGGAATCCCCACATGACCGACCCCCGCTGGCTCGAACGCCTCGGCAGCCCGAACCTCACCGACCTTTATCAGCTCACCATGCTGCAGGCTTACCGGCACATCGGCATGGACGACACCGCCGTGTTCGAGTTCTTCGTGCGCAAGCTGCCCGACCACCGCAACTTCATGCTGGCGGCGGGCCTGCAACAGCTGCTCGACTACCTCGTCGATTTCCGCTTCCAGGAGCGCGACCTGGAGGCGCTGCGACGCACGGAGAAGCTGGACGATGCCTTCATCGACTCGCTGGCGCAGATGCGCTTCACCGGCGACGTGGACGCCATGCCGGAGGGCACGGCCTTCTTCGGCAACGAGCCCATCGCCCGGGTGGTGGCGCCGCTGCCCGAGGCCCAGCTGATCGAAACCCGGGTGGTGAATCTGCTGCAGATGCAGACGCTGATCGCCAGCAAGGCGGCGCGCATGCGCCTGGCCGCTCACGACCACCAGCGGCTGGTCGACTTCGGGCTGCGCCGGGCCCACGGCTCCGAGGCCGGCCTGTTCGCCGCGCGGGCGGCCTGGATCGGCGGTTTCGACGGGACGGCCACCGTACTCGCCCACGAGCTCTATGGCATCCCGGTCTTCGGCACCATGGCTCACTCGTTCATCCAGGCCCACGACTCGGAGATGCAGGCGTTCGAGGACTTCTGCCGCAGCCAGCCGGAGAACACCGTGCTGCTCATTGACACCTACGACACGGAGGAAGGCGCGCGCAAGGTGGTCGAGCTGGCCCGCAAGCTCGAGCCGGAAGGCCTCACCATCCGCGGCGTGCGCATCGACAGCGGCGATCTCTACGCCAGCGCCAAAGCAGTGCGCCGCATCCTCGACGAGGGCGGCTGCGAGGAAGTAGAGATCATGGTCAGCGGCGGGCTGAACGAGGATCGCATCGCCGGCCTGGCCGCCGCCGGCATACCGGCGACGGGCTACGGGGTGGGCACGGACCTGGACGTCTCCGCCGACGCTCCTTATCTCGACTGCGTCTACAAGATCCAGGAATACGCCGGCATCCCGCGGCGCAAGAAATCCTCCGGCAAGGCCACCTGGCCGGGCCGCAAGCAGGTGTTCCGCCACTACCGGGACGACGGCAGCTTCGACCACGACGTCATCGGCCTGGTGGACGAGGCGCTGGAGGGCGAGCCGCTGCTCGGCCCGGTCATGCGGGCCGGCGAACGCCTGGGTGAGCCGGAGCCGCTGACCGACATCCGCGAACGGGCGGCGGCGCAGATGGCCGCGCTGCCGAAGGACCTCTCGCTGCTGCCGGTGGCGGCCGATCCCTACCGGGTGGAGATCTCGCAGGGACTGCGGGACATGGCCGAGCGGGTGGACGAGCGGGTCGAGCGCAAGGAGTAAGCGGCCGCTAGCCGCCGGCCGCGTCCGCAGGCGGTCCCTTCAGCTCCACGGTGTTGCCCTCCGGGTCCCGGATGTAGATGGACGGCCCGTAGCCCAGCGCGCCGTAACGCTGCACGACTTCGCCGGCCTCCACGCCGTGGGCGCGCAGGTGCGCCAGGATAGCGTCGGCGTCCCACGGCTCCACCTGCACGCAGAAGTGATCCATGTTCGGGGCATCGTCCGCCGGCGGTTGCGGAAAGTTGCGGCCGAGCTCGCCGTCGACGGCGACGATGTCGATCAGCGAGGCGCCCGCCCTCAGCTGATACAGGCCGATGCCCGTCTGCTCCTTCTCCAGCGGACAGCCGAGCACCTCCCCGTAGAACGCCAGCAGGGCGCCCGGGTCCCGCGCCCGGATGACCACGTGGTCGATGAGGCGGATGTTGACGGGATGCTGCGCGGTCATGTCACGGTACTCCTGGCTGAGGATGCGCGCAGTCTAGCACCCGGGTGAAAACCCGACTCTCGCGGCCGGGTTCGCGGCCCGATTTGAAATAGTTGCCTTATCTGGTCTATTTTACTCATTTGAGGGGAGGCATGCGGAGGGAGGTTGATGGCAAGGATTGGGACGACGCTGGCCCTGCTCGGTGCCCTGTGCCTGACGGCGGCCCCGGCGGTTCCTCATCCCCATGACGAGGCGCTGCCTTTCCACGGGACTCGCGCGAAGCCCATAGAGCAACCACCGCCGGCCTACCCGCGCTTCGAGCTGAAACGCCAACGCCAGGGCTGGGTGCAGCTCAGTTTCGTGGTCACGAAGTCCGGAGGGGTGGTCGACCCCATCGTCGAGGACTCCAGCGGCAGTTCGCTGTTCGAGGATGCCGCGCTGGACGCTGCGCGCCAGTGGCGTTTCGAGCCTGCCACCCGGGAAGGCCAACCCGTCGAGCAATCCCGCACCCGGATCATGATCCGCTTCACGATCGACCCGAAAGTGCTGGGCGCCACTTCCCGTTTCCATCGTATCCACGCGAAGATCTCGCGCTTGCTGGAGGACGGCGAGATCGACCGGGCGAAGCAGTTGATCACCGAGACCGAAAACGGCCGGTTAAACCTGTACGAGGTGGCCCGACTGTGGATGCTGAAGGCCATCGTCGCCGGCGAGGAAGGCGACGAGCGGGCCCAGCTCGCGGCGCTGAAGCGGGCCGCCGCGGGAGACGGCGACTACATAGAGGACAGTCTCTACCCCGGCCTGCTCCGAGCCATACTTGCGTTGCAGATTCGGCTCGGCGACTACGGCACGGCCCTGGAGACCAGCGAGGAGTACTTCGCTGCAGGCGGCGACGAGGAAGGCCTCGGCCCCCTGGTCGACGCCGTCGAGCAGATCCGCGCCAGCGCCGCCGGGGACGCGCCGATACTCATCGAGGCCGCCATCGGCGACGCCGCGGCCTGCGCGGACTGCCGCACGAGCTGGCACTACCGGCCGCTGCGGCGGGCGTTCTCCATCGACGAAGTGAACGGCACGGCCGAACGTCTGGAGATCCGCTGCGACTGGCATCGTTACGGCGACCGGGTGCGCGAGGGAATCACCTGGGAGATCCCGGAGAGCTGGGGCGAGTGCCGTGTTATCGTGACCGGCGAGAAGGGCACGCGTTTCAATTTCTACGAGCTGCCCGACGCCTGACCCGCACCGGCCGCGAGACACCATGAGACAGACTGCCCGCGCACTGACGCTGACCGTCGCGCTGCTCGCCGGCATGGCGACGCCGACGGCGCTGCCCGCCGCCGAAGCCCCCGTCGCCATCGCCATCCACGCCGGCGCCGGCACCATGAGCCGGGAAGAGACCACGCCGGAGCAGGAGGCCGCCATCCGCGCCGAGCTGGAGGAGGCCGTGCGCGTCGGCCACCGGGTGCTGACGGAGGGGGGCACCAGCCTCGAGGCCGTGCAGGCCGCCGTGAACATCCTGGAGGACTCGCCGTTCTTCAACGCGGGCAAGGGCGCGGTATTCAACGCCGAGGGGGAGAACGAGCTGGACGCCTCGGTGATGGACGGCGCCACGCTCAACGCCGGCGCGGTGGCCGCGGTGCGCCGCATCGCCAACCCCATCGACCTGGCGCTCGCCGTCATGACCGAATCCCGCCACGTGATGCTGATCGGGGAAGGCGCGGAGACTTTCGCCGTCGAGCAGGGTTTCGACCTCGTGGACCCCGCCTATTTCCACACCGAACGGCGCTGGCGCCAGCTGCAGGAAGCGAAGAAGGCGGAGACCGCGGCGCGTGGCGGGGAGACCGGGCGCTGGTATTCGACGGTGGGTGCGGTCGCGCTGGACCGGGACGGCAACCTGGCGGCGGGCACTTCCACCGGCGGCCTCACCAACAAGCGCTGGGGCCGGGTGGGCGACACGCCGATCGTCGGCGCGGGCACCTATGCGAACAACGAGAGCTGCGCGGTCAGCGCCACGGGCACCGGCGAGTACTTCATCCGTTACGTCGTCGCCCACAGCATCTGCGAGTACGTGCGCGACGGCATGAGCATTGATAAGGCCGCCGGCAGGCTGATCCACGAGGTGCTGCCGGCCGCCGGCGGCGACGGCGGAGTCATCGCCATGGACGCCGCAGGCAACATCGCCATGCCCCACAACACGCCGGGCATGTACCGGGCCAGCATCGGCACCGACGGCCGGGTGGCCGTGGAGATCTACGCCAACCCCTGACCGGTCTCAGGCGGCCCGGGTGCCGGCGACGGACTCCAGTTCGGTCAGCGAATCCTCCAGATAACCGAGCATCCGCTGCACCCGCGGCACGGATCGGCGACAGGCGACGATGCCGAAGTCGAGGTTGCCGGCATAACTGACCAGCGTGATGCTCATCGCCTGGCCGTGGACGACGATGTTCATAGGGTAGATGCCGTCCAGCGGCGCCCCGTTCCAGTACATCGGCTGCTTCGGGCCCGGCACGTTGGAGATCACCAGGTTGTAGGCGGGGAACCAGTTCGCCGTGCCGAGGAAATTGGTGAGCAGCATGGGCGAGAAGGCGACGGCCGTGAACAGACTGGCCGCCTCCGGCGAGAGGGTCGCGTAAAGATCCTTGCCCGCCTGCATGGAGGCCTGGATTGCCCGCAGGCGGCGCTCCGGGTCCGGGATGTCCGTGGCCAGGCTCGCGATGATGAAGCCGATGGCGTTGGCGGAATCGATGTCGCCCCCGGTGCGCACGGAGATGGGCGCCAGGGCCTTCAGCGGCCGGTCCAGTGATTCGCCCTGGGCCGCGTAATAACGGATGAGCGCGCCGGCGCACATCGCCAGCACGACGTCGTTCAGCGTCGCGTCCAGGGCCCTGCTGACGTCGTGCACCCGGTCGAAGGGCCAGGAGTCGGCGACCAGCCGCCGGGAACCGGAGATCTTCTGTGTGAGCAGCCCGTGGGGCACCCGATGCCAGGGCGCGGCCAGGCCTCCGCCCAGGCCCAGCCACACCTGGCCGTAGCGCCGCAGCCCGCCCAGCACGTCCGCGGTAATGCCGAGCTGCCCGCGCAGGGCCTCGGCCACCGCCTTCAGGTCCGTCGGCGACGGCGGCTCGGCCTCGGGCTCGTTGCCGATCTTGTGCTTGTACGTCTCCCAGGCCTGCAGCGACAACGGCGAGTAGGCGACGTGGCCGTCCGGCGAGGCCGACAGCATGCTCTGCATAAGGTGCACGCCGCGGGTGCCGTCGATGGCGCAGTGATGCACCTTGAAGTAGGTGGCGAACTGGCGCTTCTTCAGGCCCTCGATGACGTACATGACCCACAGCGGCCGGTTGCGGTCCAGCAGGGTGCTGTGCAGCCGGGAGGCCAGCGCGAACAGCTCCCGATAGCGACCCGGCTTCGGCAGGGCGGCATGGCGCACGTGGTACTCCATGTCCATGTGCTCGTCGGGGGTCCAGTGCCGTACCAGGCCGGTCCTGCCGAGCAGGCCGGGGTCGAGCCGCTCGCCGAACGGCGGCAGCAGCGGGTCGTCGCGGCGCAGTATGGACAACAGCTCCTGCATGTAGCTGCGCTGCGAGACACCCTTCGGCAGCGTGTAGATATTCAGCGCGCCCACGTGCATGGGCGTCTCCCGGTTCTCCGCC
>Ga0102934_1000852_pt1 | contig 21020 bp, 21 predicted proteins | sample SalPonR2_A_D1_MG_FD_78175 | JGI IMG/M metagenome (GOLD analysis project Ga0102934, IMG submission 78175) | Salt pond soil microbial communities from South San Francisco under conditions of wetland restoration - Salt Pond MetaG R2_A_D1_MG | ecosystem: Environmental > Aquatic > Marine > Intertidal... | reverse complement strand
GCTTGACCTTGTCGGCGAGCACCAGCACCAGATCATCGGCTGCCGCCATCTGCAGGGCATGTTCGATGGCGGCCGGTTCGCCGGGAATGACGTCGATGCGGTCTTCGCTCACGCCCTTGAGCATCAGGCGGGCCTTGAGCATTTGCGCGACCTCGTCCTCGCCCCGGCCACGGCGATGGTCGTCGCAGCGGCAGATGAAGTGGTCGAAGTGTTCGGCGGCGATGTCGGCGATGTCTTCGATGTCTTGGTCGCGCCGGTCGCCGGGCGCGCTCAGGACCACCAGGCGGCGGCCCAGGACCTCGAAATGGTCGACCACGCTGCACATGGCGCGCACTGCGGCCGGATTGTGGGCGTAGTCCATGACGACTCGGAAGGGGTGGTCGTCAAAAATATTCATGCGCCCCGGCGTCTGGAAGAAGGTTGAATCGAAGGTGCGCAAGCCCTGGCGGATGTCATCGAGGCTGAGATGCATGTTGTAGGCCAGAGCGGCGGCGAACATGGCGTTCTGGACGTTGTGCAGTGCGCGACCCTGGAGGGTGGCGGGAATCAGGTGCGTCCACAGCAGCGGCATGTGCTTGCCTTGATCGTAGATCGTGATCATATGGCCGTTCATACCGTCTTCGAGCACGAACGCCTGGCCGCCAGCCTGCACATGCTGCTTGACCAGCGGATGGCCCGGCTTCATGGTGACATAGCAGACGTGGCTGGCTTCGGTGTAGTCGGCCATGCTTAAGCACAGGCGATCGTCGGCGTTGAGCACCACGGCATCCGTGGCGACCTCGATGGGGATCCGCTTGATTTCAGCGAGCTGCTCGATGGTATCGATGCCGCCCAGACCCAGATGATCGCCAGATACGTTCAGGCAGCAGGCGACGTTGCAGGAGCGCAGGCCCATGCCGGCGCGCACCATGCCACCACGGGCGGTTTCCAGTACGGCGGCATCGACCGCCGGGTCGCGCAGGATCATGCGGGCCGAGGTTGGTCCGGTCATGTCTCCGGCCACGGTCAGTTGGCCGTCGATATGAATCCCGTCGGTCGAGGTCAGGCCCACCGTGTAGCCACGCATCTTGAGGATATGCGCCAGCATGCGTGAGGTGGTGGTCTTGCCGTTGGTGCCGGTGACGCAGGCGATCGGAATGGTGCCCGGCTCGCCGTCCGGGAACAGCATGTCGAGCACCGGCCCGGCGACATCGCGCGGCTGGCCTTCGCTGGGAGCCACGTGCATGCGGAAGCCGGGGCCGGCATTGACTTCGCAGATGCCGCCACCGACTTCACGATACGAGCGGGTGATGTCGGCGGTCAGGAAGTCGACCCCGCCAATGTCCAGGCCGATGGCCTGAATGGCGCGGATGGCCATGTCGCGGTTGTCCGGGTGGATCTCGTCGGTCACGTCGATGGCCGTGCCGCCGGTCGACAGATTGGCGGTCGAGCGCAGGTACACCGCTTCATCGGCAGCCGGCACGCTGTCGAGGGCATAGCCGACTCGCGCCAGAAGGCGTTCGGCCTGGGCGTCGATCTCGATTCGGGTCAGAACCTTTTCGTGACCGATGCCGCGCCGTGGGTCCTGGTTGAGGATCTCGACCAGCTCGGCGACCGTGTGGTGGCCATCGCCGACCACGTGGCCCGGAATGCGCTTCGCCGCGGCGATCAGTTCGCCGTTGACCACCAGCAGGCGGTGATCAAAGCCTTCCAGGTATTTCTCCACAACCACGTTGCGGCTGTATTCGGCAGCCTTGGTAAAGCCGGCCTCGACTTCCTCGTCGGTGCCGAGTTTGATCGACACACCGCGGCCATGGTTGCCGGCCAGCGGCTTGGTGACGACGGGGCCGCCGATACGGCGGGCGGCGCGCACGGCATCGCGGGCGGTCTGGACCAGGCGCTGATCGGGCACCGGCAGGCCAAGATCGCGAAGGATCTGGTTGGTTTCTTCCTTGTCCGAGGCGATTTCAACCGCGATGTTGCTGGTCAGGCTGGTGGTGGTGGCCTGGATGCGTTTCTGGAACCGGCCGTAACCGAACTGAACCAGGCTTTGACGGTTGAGCCGGATCCACGGAACACCCCGTTCTTCGGCAGCGCGCACCAGCGAGGCGGTGCTGGGTCCGAACGCGCGCCGCTGGGCGTAGAGGATGAAGTGATCGCGCTCGGCCTCGAAGTCCCAGTCGTCGGCCGGCGCGTCTTCCGGCTTGAGCTCCGGCGGCAGCAGGCTGTGGATCAGATCGAGGCCCAGCTGCCCGGCACGGCGCCCGACGGCCTCATCTTCGTACTCGAAGACCATGGTGTAATGGCCTGGCTGGCCGTCGATCGAGCGCGTGCGCCCGAAGCTCACATCGGAGCCAGCGATATTCTGCAGCTCGAGGATAACGTGTTCCAGGACATGGCCCAGCCAGGTGCCCTCGTCCTCGCGGAGTCGGCGCACGAAGCCGCCGGGTTCACGGTACGAGCAGCCGTGCTCGTCCAATCCTGGCAGGCACTCCAGCAGCGGATCGATGAATGCCTCACCCAGACGCGCTGACGGCCATTGCTCGAGTTCGCCCAGGTCAAGAATGTAGCGGATGACCGGGAAGTGGGCGTACAGATTGGGGCCCACATAGACGTTGGTTCTGGAGATTCTCATCGGGCTACTCCGCGTGTGCCGTCCGGGTAAGGATTTCGAAGCGTCCGCCGGCGATCAAGATATGCAGCTTGATCCCGACCAGGCTGACCGGCTCGCCTTCGCGGGCGCGGTCCATCGAAGAATAGCTGAGCTCACTGGGATCGACCAGCGTGATGCCGCCGCTACCGACGACTTCGAGGTCATCGCCGGGCCGGATGAAGGCGGCGGTGTCTTCGTCCAGGCCAATGCCCACGGCAAACGGGTTATAGGCGAGGGCGGTCAGCAGGCGGCCAAGACGATCACGCTGGCGAAAATGCTGGTCGATGATGAAGCTGTTGGTCAAACCCAGACCCGGAGCGAGCGTGACCTTGTCTGGCGTGGGCGTAGACCCCTCGCGGCCGCCGGCGATCATGTGTTCGGGCATGAAAGCAGCGCCCGCCGAGGTGCCGGCGACGTGCATGCCGGCGGCATTTCGGCGCCGGATCGTGACGGCGGTTTCCGTGCCGCCCAGGGTGGTCGAGAGGCGCAGCTGGTTGCCACCGGTCATGAACACACCATCGGATTTATTGATGTAGTCGATGTGTTTGGGGTCGTTGGCATCGCTGCGGGTGACGATCGGCAGCACGGCGGCATGCTTGATGCCGATCTTGCGGAACAGCTTTTCGTAGGTCGGGCCGGTTTCGGTCAGTTCAGAAGCGGTCGGAATGATCGCGATGCGGGCGTCCTTTCCGCCGCATTCATTGATGAAGCGATCGAGAATCTCGGGGTTGTGGAACTTGTCCTCCGCGCCACCGATCGGGATGATGTAACCGCGCTTGGAGTTGTTGCGTTCGCCAGATGGACTCATGGGCTTGTCGTTCTCCAGATGCCTTGGGTCATGACTTTCTCGATTCGATGTTCGCTATTGAGCACGACCAGGTCTGCCGCCGTGCCGATTTGGATTCGACCGCGATCCTGGAAACGCAGCAGCCGGGCCGGGTTGGCAGTGAATGCTGGAAGTACATGGTCGAGTGGGGCGCCTCGGGTCAGCAGCCGAGCCAGAGTGTCGCTCAGAGTCGCCGGCTGGCCGATATCAAAGCGCTGCATTTCGCCCTGGGCGTCGAACACCGGCAGGCAGCCGCCGCCGTCGGAGCTCATCGTGATGCGATCCGGCGGGGCGCCGGAGTCGAGGTAGCGCAGCAGCGCTTCATCCGCGGCCAGCTCGTCTTCGCTGCAGGTCTGATCGGTCGGGAAGGCGGTGATATCCACGGTGCAGCCGGCCCGGGCCACGTCCAGGGCTTCGTCGAACAATGCTTTTCTGCGGTTGATGTGGGTGGGGTTGAATGTGCGTGCCGGCAGTTCCGTCTCGGCCAGGGCCCGGCGGACCAGGCTCAGGCCGCGCTCACCGTCGCCCAGGTGCAGGTGCAGGATGCCGGCCTTGCCGGTGATCAGGCCCGCCACGTGGGCATCGCTGGCGATGCGCAGAATTTCTTCGAAACTCGGTTGGCTGGAGCGATGATCCGAAATCGCGACCTCGCCGATACCGATGACCGGATCGAGAAACACGATATCGTCACGCACGCTGCCGGTAAAGGTGACGGGTGGGACGTGGTAGCCGCCGGTGTGACACCAGGCATTGACCCCATGCTCGCGCAGATACAAGGCCTGCGCGACCAGCGAGCGGGTGTCGCGGGTGGTGTCGTCGGTGCCCAGCACGCCGACCACAGTGGTGATGCCAGCGCAGAGAAAGTTCTCGTATGGCACGGCCGCAACCCTGCTGCCAAAGCCGGCTTCGCCGCCGCCGCCGGTCAGATGGGCGTGGCCGTCAATCAGGCCGGGAATCAGGCGCTGACCCTGGAGATCGAAAGTCTCTACCGGCTTCAGGGCGCCGAGATCGTCGATTTCTGTGCCCAGCCAGGCGATACGATCACCGGCAATGAGCAGGTGGCAGATACCGCGGTCTTGGGGCGCAAAAACGTGGGCGTTGGTGAGCAGTTTGAGCAAGGGTGGCCTTCGAAGGATCGGCAAAGGTGAAGCTTACCGCCAAGTGAGGGGGCGGGTAACACTAAAAGCACCGGATCAGATCCGGTGCTTTGCTCCATTCTCTGGGTGTGACCTCTCAGTAGGTTGTTCTCAGATTGGAGTGAGTTGTCAGGCGGCGAGGGGTGTCGCCAGCGGGCACGCCTCGGGTCAGATCGACTGTGCCGACAGCGTTCGGTGGATGAGAAGCTCGGCTGCTCGGCTCGTCGCTCTTTGTCTTGAACGATCACGAGGCCTCGGGCAGGGTGGGTGCCAGCTTGGAAAAGCTGTAGGCACGGTGCCAACTGCCGCGACCCAATGCGAGCCCACAGGCAGCACCCCTCCCTGCTGATCAAGCGCATGAGTCGAGCGTATCCTCACCCAAAGCACCATCGCATTGCTGAGGTCTCCATACTCAGCGAAGGAATTCGCGGGCAGCGAGCGCCCGGTCGTCGTGGATCCGGCCAACGACGAAGCGATGCCAGCGCCTGTCATCAAGTCGCGTCAACTCATCGGAGCCGACCGTCCGAAACAAGAGCAGCCAGGGCCTGCCGGATATCCCGGCTCCTCCCTCTTGTGCTTTGAGCTGTCGCCTGGTCAAGACCGATTACAACGCTGCGATCGGATTCAATTTGGTCAGGATTCCTCACCTTCGCCCACCGGTTCATCACCGGTTGAGATTCGTGAATTGTTGAACCCCATTTCATTGTTGAAAAACACTGTGACTGGCTTTTCGTTCCTGAGCATGTCAATCAGATTGGCTAACTGATAGTGGTGGTAGTAGAACGAATAATAGTTCGGCGCCACTTCCTGTGCTTCCGGAAGCGCTTGCTCTGGATCTTCGATAAACCAGACAGCGCAGGTCTCACCACCGGCGCCGCGAAGGTTGAGATTGGTCTTCCCCCGACTACGAGAAGACCAGTTGTAGTACTCATAGGTTGCAACTTCAAATGATGCGGTAGGCATGACGTTCTCCTTTGTGCTTTCTCTTTCATGAACGGTTGCCTGCTAAGTCAGCAGGCGATAAGTCGAGGCCGATTAGCAGCGTCAGCCCCATGATCTATATAACGGGATACGCGGAATATTTACGCCAGAACATCTGAATAAGAAAAGGCAAAATTGAATCCTGCACATGCACTAAGGAACCTCTGAATCAGTGTGGCCGGCCGGGATATCTGTCTGTATCTTCCGCCCTGATCCCGATGGTCAAAGCTACTCACTTCTTTCGATTTGAATTTTTCGGCCGGACCGGCGAAGGATCCTGTTGAATTCGATCAACGATCGTTCATCATCCCCCAGCGCAGAAAGATAGCTGACTACGCTGCCGATCGAGCCCGGATCCTCAATGAACCCTTGAGTATCGATTCGATCGAATCGTTCTCCACCGCGTGCTTCCTGTCGAGAATCATCATCGATTCGGGTTTCCAGGTCTGCTATCTGACCAATCCATTCTGATGAAAGGTCCAATTTCTTTTCAGGTGTTATCTGGTTTTCTGCCTTTCCGGTCGATATCGGAATAGCTGCGCGGTTGTGAAATCCATCGGCCTGACTCCAGTCCACCCTGGAGGCTTGAAGCAGCACATCGACCGGAGTATCGCCTTGGGATTGGAGTTCAACAGAGTCAGAGACCAGCGGCATCCTGAGCTCCAGATATCCGTGAGTCCTCCCCAGGCTTTGATCCATACCCCCGGGTCCAGAGGGTCGAAGTCGGATGGCGACTGTTTCCCGGGCTCCCACGCGGAACAGGCGCTTGCCTCTGTAACGGTCAGTGCCAAGAGGCTCATATCCATGTAGCAACGTTACATTCTGACCGGTCACGAGGCTGGATGCAGCGACTGCAATATCTGTGTTCTTTGAATAGATCAGAGTCTGGAACCAGTAAGACTTTCCTTGAGAGAGATTGGTCAGCAGTACCTCGAGTTCAGACGATGTCCCCGTATAAGAAGAATAGCCAATAGTGAACTGTGAAACGATCATAGTGGTCTCCATTGAATAACGAATTGCTGTTGAACCCGATCAAGTCGAATCTTTTTTCATCTGCCGACTGTTTCTGGATCTGTCGAACACATCGGGTCAATTCATCCAATGCCGGTAGTCCGTTAAAGTGCACACTCGAGCGGTCGACGAGCTCTGCGTCATCGCCAAGGCCTCGCGGGCGGTCGTTCTGGCACCACGGGATCAGTGCTTGGAGTTCGAGCGGATGAAGGCTGTGGCACGCATGATCCGCCCTCTCAATCTCTCTTGTGCTCCGCCTGGGCGTAGCCCGGCGCCGCCGATGCCGGTACAGGCCAACGATGGCATACTAACGAGATCAATGATCAGCAGACATTCAGCGCTTCAGAGCCGGCCTTCGAGCCACAGGTGATGCCGGACAGGCTGTCAATGGATGATCCATCAGCGTTTCGCACCACCATCGATGGCGGCGTGTTTCTGGTCGGCCGCCACCATGGCTGCTTCAGTCGACTCGGTGTAACGCTGGATGCCCTCTATTGGAGACTCCTCGATGCCGAGCAATGGCAGCCTGCCGATCGCCCGGTGTTCATGCACTACCTTGACGATCCCAGCCACACAGAAGTGAACGACTGGCGTACCGATATCCACATTCCCGTCAACAGGGTTTGACTGGTGAAGCCTATCGCTTTTGTGCTGCACTGACTTGTTTCATCCTTCTGGCCGCACCTGCTTATGAGCTGGACAAAAAAGATCTTCTGGGTCACTGGGGTTCACCAGCTACTGAGCAGGGCCGCTCATGTTACAGCCTGAGCAATAGCAGTGAACTGCAGGTCATAGATTCGGTGCTGACCGAAGACGGTTGGCGTGAGTTTCTGTCAGCGGTCTACCGCCGGTCGATCCAAACCGAGGTACGGCAGGATTGATGATTGCAATGTCTCGATAGACGTAAAAAGGCGTGCTACTTGCTCACTAATGGAAGCAGCACGCCAGCACTGCGCAACCATTGTGCCGCTACGGAAATAAAGCTCGTACGGTCGCGTCGTCAAGCAGCTGAGTCAGCTAATGGGAGGGTTTGGCAGGAGCCGCTAGTCGCCAATCTGGGGCAGCCGCCGGCGTTACAGAAAGATGGCCGGGGTTTTAGCTGCCGCGCAAATGCTAGTATCCGGCCAGACGAGGCAAATTCGAACGGAGGATGTGCAAAGGGTGAGCACCAAGCGTCAACGAATCGGATTCTGCACGACCTCGGATGGAGTTCGCATTGCCTATGCGACCGCCGGACGCGGGGTGCCCTTGCTGCGAGTGGGCGGCTGGATGACGCATATCGAGCATGACTGGAACAGTCCCGTATGGCGGCACTGGCTCAGGGAATTGTCCCGCGACAATATGCTGGCCCGCTTCGATGTTCGTGGAACCGGATTGTCGGACCGCGATCCGGTCGAACAGAGCCTGGAGGCCTGGGTTCGTGACACCGAAGCAGTCGCGGACAGCCTGGGATGGCAACAGTTTCCGATACTCGGTGTCTGCCAGGGTTCGGCGATCGCGATCCGTTATGCAGTGCGCCATCCCGAACGTGTCTCGCGTCTGGTGCTGTACAACGCCTATGCACGTGGCGCATTTGCGCCGGGGATGTCGGACAGTCGCGCCGCGGCGGCTGACACTCTCGGGCGTCTGATCGATGTAGGCTGGGCGCAGCGAACCGGGGCATTCCGTGAGGTCTTCGCGCGCTTGTTGTCGCCTTCGGATGCCACTGAGCAGATTGCCTGGTGGGACGAGCTGCAGCGGCTGACCGTCGATCGCGCAACAGCTGGACGGCTCTGGCGCGAATTTCATGAGATCGATATTCAGGAAATGCTGCCGGAATTGCGTGTCCCGACCCTGGTCGCGCACGTCGAGGACGATGCAATGGTGCCCTTCGAAGCTGGCCGCGACCTGGCCGGCAGGATTCCGGACAGCCAGTTCCTGCCGCTCGAGGGTCGCAACCACATCCTGCAGCCTTCCGATCCTGGCTGGCGAAAGTTCATAACCGAGACTCGCCGGTTTCTTTCGCCCGATCCGCTCGAAGACGTCCTGTCCGGCGCCGGTTTCGACGAGCTGACGCGTCGTGAGCGAGAAGTGCTCGACCAGGTCGCTCGAGGTCTTCCGAATGGCGTCATCGCCAGCCGGTTATCGCTGTCGCCAAAAACGATCCGCAACCACGTCAGTAACATCTGCGGAAAGCTGGTTGTCTCCGGTCGCTCGGAACTGGTCGTGGAAGCGCGAAACGCAGGCTTCGGCCAGATCTGAGCCGGTCCCGGGACGATTGTCCCGGAATTTTCCAAATTGCTGCTCCCAGCCGGGACAGATGCCCCATGAACGCTCCGTCGATTTCCTGCAGGCTGTGCTGCAGAAAGGTCAGACACAACAGGAGCAGTCAGCATGCATGAAGTTCAGCAAAAGTCATTCATCAAGCGCCAGTCAGCTCTGCAGCGACAGTATGCCGATTCAGCCGAGGATGCCTGGATCTCGGACCACGCAAGATCGCATACGGGAAACAGCGGGGATCCGGTTCGGGGTGAAATCGAGTTGCCACATCATGTCGGAAAGCGTCAGCAATACGGTATACACCGTGCGGTTGGTGGCCACCACGATGCTCCCAATCCCGGAGATTACCTTTGTGCGGCCATGGCAGCATGTCTGCATTCGACACTGCGTATGGTCGCTGTGCGGCTCGGCATCAGGATCCTCGACAGCGAGGTCTCGGTCACGGCGAAGGCAGACGTTCGTGGCTCCTTAATGGTCGACCCAGCGGTTACAGTGGGATTCCAGGAGCTGCACTGTGACGTTCAGCTGAAGGCGGCTGCAGATGTCGATAAGCGCACGCTGAGGATGCTGGTCGAAGGGGCAGAGAGATGCTGCGTCGTCTTCCAGACGCTCCGGGACGCGACTCGCGTCACTACCGACTGGACAATCGATGAAGTCTGACCAACAGGAGAGTATTGATTCTCGTCCGAGAAAAGAGCAGATGTTGAAGAAGGAGCAAAGATCATGAAGGAAGAAACACGCATCAGATACCTGCGGCTTGCATTGATCCTGGTCGGGTTGATTTTCGTGTTCGGTATCGCGCCGCTCACGGTGCTTTGGCCGTCAGGATGGTCCTGGCATGCCCATGGCCGATCGGAGTACCTCGAGATGATCCTTGGGATCTACGCTACGCTCGGCATATTTCTGCTGATTGCCGCGCGCAACCCACTGGACCACGTGAGCCTGATCTGGTTCACGGTCTGGTCGAGTGTCGTGCACGGCGCGATCATGGCGATACAGTCGATCGTGGATCCAGAGCATCTGGGGCATCTCTGGGGCGATGTGCCAGCATTGCTGATTGTCGCAATCGTGCTCGCAATCCTGACGCCACGAGGCGATCATCTTAAAGCGATTCAGGGCAAGATACGAAGGCCTTGAAGTTCGATTCAATTGGACTGAATCAGTTCATGCAAGCGAACAATAAGCTGCTCGACACTTTCAGCGGCTCGCGCCTTGCATCCACTCTCTCGGCAATCAAGCCGACGTCCTTCAATCCTTTTGATTCAGACAGCCGATGGACGGGAGCAATCACTGCTGGGTGAGGGCGGGATGCCATCGAGGCTTCCTAAGTGTGCAGGATCAGCAACGCCAGAAGGGCAGGGGTCGCTGCAAGCATGACCGCCGCAAAGGCCATCAGACCAATGAAATGCAGCAACGTGAGAGCTCCATTGTTGACACTGTCAACACCAACGCTTACCGATGTCCGATCCGAATCCATCCTTTCTCAGCGAATACGGGCCCTGGGCCCTGGTCACAGGCGCGTCAGAGGGAATAGGGCGGAGCTTTGCCCGGGCCATCGCACGCCGCAGTCTGAACCTCGTTCTGGTGGCGCGGCGGCGTCCGCAGCTTGAGGAGCTGGCATTAGAGTTGCGGCAGACCTACGCAATCCGGTGCTGCGTTCTGGATATTGATCTGACTCTTCCGGAGGCCTGTTCGAGCGTGGTCGAGAGCGTTTCGGAACTGGATCCGGGCCTGGTGGTCTGCGCTGCAGGATTCGGCAGCTCGGGAATGTTTCTGAAGGGTAACCTGGCCAATGAACGCAACATGCTGGAGCTGAACTGCGGTGTGACTGCAGAACTGAGTTGGCAGTTCGGACAAAGGCTGGCGCGCCGCGGCCGCGGCGGACTGATTCTGATGAGTTCGATCGTCGCGTTTCAAGGTGTCCCGGGGTCGGCGCACTATGCTGCAACCAAGGCCTATGTGCAGACGCTGGCCGAGGGCTTGCGACTGGAGTGGAAGGACCAGGGGATCGACGTGATGGCAGTCGCGCCGGGACCGGTCGCCACTCCGGAGGGGCTCGCAACAATACCGGTCATGCCATCCTCGCGCGCCAAGCCCGCAGACCTCAAGGAAGCCTGCATCCAGGCAGCGCGCGAGGTGATCGCCGAGCAGGGCGTCGAAGCGCTGAGTCTGCGCGATGTGGCGCGCAGGCTCAATATCTCGCATCAGACACCTTACCGGCATTTTGCCAGTCGCGACCATCTTCTGGCCGAGATCATGCGCCGCTGCTTTGCTGAGTTCGCTGCCTATCTCGACCTCAGGTCGAATTCCTCGGAGCCAGGAGTCGATCTGGAGGGAATGGGCGAGGCCTATCTCGCCTATGCCGAGCAGAAGCCTCTGGAGTATCGCTTGATGTTCGGCACACCATGGCCGGAGCCTGCCGAGCACCCCGAGCTTGTAGGGCACGCGGTTCATGCCTTCGATATTCTCCGCGACGGACTCCGATCGATGAATCCGCCAGGTGCCGGACGTCCGGCGGCCGAGATCGATCTCGATGCCCTGTTCATCTGGTCCACGCTGCACGGCGCGGCCAGCATCAGTCAGGCCAATGTCATGCAGCATCTGGCGCTCGAGCCCAGTGTGATCGATCGGTTGAAGGGTGAACTAATCGAGCGAATCGACGATGCGCTCGCTCGCCGATCCAGCAGACGATCCGAAAAGGCGGAATGAGCAGACATCACGATCATCTTTCCTGTCGCGATGGGTTACAGACAGGTTTCGGGACAGACACTGGAAACACTTGCTTTCGTCGAACGCGTAAGCTGCGCGCATCTCGTTCGGCAACTCAGATCCTGGATGCCGTCTGTGGTTCTTCTCTGTTATTCAGAGGTTCGCTGGACGAGGCGGTCAGCTTCGCGTTCAAGATAAACCGTACGGGCAAGCATCAACAGCAGGCCGATGCTGCCGGTAAAGATCACTGCGATGACCCAGGTCTCTGACTTCATGCCAGCCGCGCGCGCCCGATTCTGCAGCAGGAAGAAGGCGGCAGTGGTGCTCGCCAAACGGTCGGCCCAGAACTGCAGACCCCATACAGAGTTTCCCAGAACCGCCCCCAGACCGGGCAGGCCCTCGGCGTGCAACGCAAAGCCGGTCCATCCGGCCATCAACGCGCCACACGCTGCCGGTACCAGCCAGGCAGGCCAGCCAACGCGCTCTTTGGTCTGGGCGACCAGAAGCATGACAATCGCTGCAATCACGAACGCCGCCAGTGCGGCCCATTGCATTATCGACATCTCGACTCTCCTCGACGGGTCCTCCGGACACCAATAGCCCGGAATGTTTGCGGTTTGTGTTCATCACTGTTGACCATGCCTGACAGCTCAACAGTCGAACGATCGAGCATTCCATGATTGTGCTCGAATCGTCTCAACAAAGCCAGATCGAAGCGCAGCCCGGCTTCCGGACCCAGGCAGGTCTTGTCCTCGAACACTCGAATGGCCGCAGGCACGGAAATACCTGGTGTCCCAATCAAAACCATCGTCCAACCAGAGCGGCCCGAGCCGAGGCCATGATCATCTCACAACAGATTCCTTCGACACAGCATGGCTGGGTTCCTGCGATCCGCGAAATGGAACTCGGCACCCGAGATCATCGGTGGCATAGTCGAGCAGGGCCCGGACAGTTCCTTTAGACTCCATGCCTCTCGAATTGGACGGACTCGCGGGAAATTCATTGGCTTGCTGGAGGGACTGATGCTTCTGTTCGTGGTTATCGGTGGGCTGTTCGGTTTGTTGGCCGGCGGTTTGGTGGGCTTGATCATTGGCGCGTTTGTTGGATTTGTGATTGGCGAGTTCGTGATCAGATTCCTGATGCCGATCGGGCAGGGTGGGGTACAGGAACAGTTCCTGGATGTGACCTTTGCCGTGATGGGAGCCTTGTGCAAGGCCGACGGTGTGGTCACGCCCGACGAAATCCGGGTGGGTGAGCGCTACTTCGACAAGCTCGCCCTTTCACCCGATCAACGCCGCGCCGCCATCGCGGCTTTTGAGCGCGGCAAATGCGTGGGATTCGACCTCTACGGAGAAGCCCGCAGCTTGCGCTGGACGCTGCGATACAATCGGGCGCTTCTGATGCTGTTTCTCCAGATCCAGCTGTCGGCGGTCACCGCTGACGGTGTCCTTGACGAGAACGAGCGCAGAAAGCTGCTGCATGTCACCCATGCGCTGGGCTTGAAGGATGTGGATCTCGACAGCCTGGAGGCGATGCTGAAAGGCAGGGCCTCGGGAACCTCGACACCATCTCGCAGGAATGCTGAATGCGACTATGCCACGCTCGGGATCAACCCCTCTGCCGGCGATGCCGAGGTCAAACGCGCCTATCGCCGCTTGATGAGTCAATACCATCCGGACAAGTTCGCCAGTCGCAGCCTTTCGGAGAACATGCGCGAAGTCGCCATGGAGCGGGTCCACGAAGTCCGCCAAGCCTATGATGCGATCAAGGAGCGACGGGGAGGGCGACTGTGATGATTTTGCCCACCCGGGGACACGCTTCCTGCCGTCGGCTCGAATCAGCGGGTACTTCCCTGGATGTTGGCGATCATGCGTTGTCGGCGAAAGCTCGGATTGGCGGGCGAGAATCCACGGGTACGAGCGGTCAAGAAGCACGACGTGGCCTGTGATGTTGTCGTTACTTTGCCTTGGAGACGAATCAGGACGGCTACTTTTGATGGTTTCCCAATCCGACTCACAGGATCGATCGTTGAACGCCCATGATCCAACTCGAAAATAGGAATGAGATCAATGATCAGCAGACATTCAGCGCTTCAGAGCCGGCCTCCGGCAAGGCGCGCGAGCGCAGACATGGCCGGTCTATTTCAATTAAGCGGAACGCAGCCGGTGGTCGGCTCTGAAGCGCCCAAAGGGCTTGTCTCTCAGCGTCCTTGGACTACGTTCTCGGCGCTTGATGCAGACCCGGCTACACCGGCGCGCCGACGCCTTGCCACGAACGCTGAGAGACAAGCTGAATGTCTGCTGATCATTGATCTCGTTAGTAAAGAACCGAGCAGGTGACTGCCTGCATCGTACGTCACCCGCAGGAGTCCATGGCCACGACCCTGAGGGAACTCGCTGCCCGCGCCATAGACCATGCGGCGGCCGATGTCTACGGCCGGGGCGAGCTGATCGAAGCCTTCGAGGCTCGCGTTGCCGGGCATCTGGGCAAACCGTCTGCCCTGTTTCTGCCAAGCGGCGTCCTCGCGCAGTCGATTGCGCTGAGGTTGCACTGCGATCAGCGCGATCGATCGGTCGTTGGTCTGCATCCCACATCTCACCTGATCCTGCATGAGGAGTACGGCTATCGCGAGCTCTGGGGGCTTCGAAGCGCGCGTCTGGGAGACCCGGAGCGCGTGCTGACTCAGGACGATCTACAGCGGGGCAATCCGAATGAACTGGGTGCGGTCGTGCTGGAACTGCCGATGCGCGAGATCGGAGGCCAGCTGCCCGAATGGTCGGACCTCCAGACCCAGATCGACTGGGCCCGCCGACACGGCATCGCGGTCCACATCGACGGTGCCCGCCTCTGGCACTGTCCGGCTTACTATCAGCGAAGCCTCGCCGAAATCAGTACGCTTGCCGACTCGGTCTATGTCAGCCTGTACAAGGATGTCGGCGGCATCGCCGGCGCCGTTCTGGCCGGCGAGTCGGACTTCATCGAACAGGCGCGCGTCTGGAACCGTCGAGCGGGCGGCAATCTGAGCTCGTTCTATCCCTACATCCTGGCGGCTGAGCGCGGACTGGACGACAACCTAGCCAGTATCGACCAGGCGGTACCTTACGCCCACAGTCTCGGTTCCCTGCTGGCAACGATTCCCGGTGTGGTGGTCAATCCCGACCCACCGCAGGCGGCGATGTTCCATCTTCACATCCCGATCGAGCGAGAAGCGCTGCTTCGGACCATCGACGCCTACGCTCGCGAACATGACGTGATCGTCCTGCCGCCGCCGCGCGCCATCGACAGGCAGGGTAGGAGCATCTGCGAGATCAGCGTCGGGCGAAGCACCATGGCCCACCCTCCGGCGTTCTGGCGCAGACATCTCGACCGGGCACTGGCCGGAAGAGCAACTCCGAGCGCCTGATCCGTCCGAAGGCAGACCCGTTTATCTGAGCAGGCCCAACAGGGCTTCGGCGGCCGGGGCAGACGAGGCGGGGTTCTGGCCGGTCACGAGCAGGCCGTCGACTTCCACATGGCTGACCCAGTCGCTACCCCGCTGGAATCGGCCACTACGCTGGGACAGTCTGGTTTCCAACAGGAAGGGCACGACATCGGCCAGCCCCACCGCCTGTTCCTCGGAGTTGGTGAATCCGGTAACGCGCTTGCCGGCCACGAGGTAGCCGCCGTCGGACTTCTTGACCTCGGTCAGCACCGCCGGTGCGTGACAGACGGCACCGACCGGCCTGCCCGACTCAATGAACTCGCGAACCAGGTCGATGGTCTTCGGGTCGTTTGCCAGATCCCAGAGCGGTCCATGACCGCCAGGATAAAACACGGCATCGAAGTCGTCGGCATCGACGTCTGCCAGTTTGATGGTGTTGGCCAGATGAGTCTGGGCATTCGAGTCGCTGCCGAAGCGCTCGGTCGAGTCGGTCAGGTTGTCCTCGCTTTCGCTCGTGGGATCAATGGGCGGCTGACCGCCCCTTGGCGAGGCCAGAGTGACTTGGGCGCCGGCATCGATGAAGGCGTAGTAGGGTGCGGCGAATTCCTCGAGCCAGAAGCCGGTCTTCTCGCCGGTCGAGCCCAGCTTGTCGTGGGAGGTCAGGATCATCAGGATTTTCATAGCGGGTTCCTTGCGCGTTTCAGTCTCGTCGTGAAAAGGTTGACTCGAAATGTGCTGAATTCAAGTAGGAGACCGAGCAGGCGGGTCATTCATCGTATGTTTCCTGCAATGCAGTGCACTACCAGACAGCCGGATTCCCCTCACCACCTGAAAACGGAGTGTCTATACTTGCCTGTCAGCTTGAACCTGGAGTGGAGTTTCGATACGTATGGAAGTCTTTGCTCTCCCAGAAACCACCGTCATGGTCCGCTTTATTCGGGAGATCGGTCTGCAGGTCTGGAAAGAGACGATTGAAGAGAAAACGTTTGTTCCGGGTGTTCTGATCAAGCATGGGGGTCTTGCCGTGGACGAGGACAAGCTTCTCTATCCCGGCGATCTGCTTCATGAAGCAGGCCACCTGGCCGTAATGAGGCCGGAACAACGCGCCACCGTCTACAAAGATGCGAGCAATCAACCGGCGGACGAAATGATGGTTCTGGCGTGGTCCTACGCCGCGGCGCTCCACCTGGGGCTGGATCCGGAAGTGGTGTTCCACGCCAATGGCTACAAGGGCGATGCCGCCTGGCTGGCCGAACACTATGCGAAAGAGGGTGCAGTTGGACTTCCCATGCTGGAGTGGATCGGCCTGACCGACGGCCCCATTCGTGCCCAGAAAAATGGAACAGAGCCTTTCCCCCGAATGCGGGCATGGCTCAGGACCTAAGAACCATGCTCGGGCACCTTGTCGATGAATCGCGCCAGATGCGGCGCCAGGTTTCTGAGCATCGTGGCCTGTTCGGGCTGTGCATCGATCAGCTCGAAATCGTCCCAGTCGAAGCCTGGAGCAACGGTACAGCCGAGCAACACCGGTCCGTCTAGAGGCTCGGCCGCCTGCCAGGTCCCGGCCGGCACGACATGGCAGAAACGTGGTTCAGTGGCGTTGAGTTCCACACAATGGGCTGCATCGTCATTCGGATGCCAGAGATGCAGCCGTATCCCGGCACCGCGATACAGATGCCAGACTTCGTCCGCGCCGATGCGATGGAAACGACTCTGTTCGCCCATATCGAGCGCGTAATAGATATGCGTCATTGCCTGGCGCACCGTGCCTTGACGGTTGATCACCGTATCGGCCGATTCGAACAGACGGCGGTATCGCCCACCCTCGGGATGCGCTGCCAGATCAAGAGCCTGAGCGAAATCCTTCATGCCGGACTTTCGGACCAGACCGCGAATTCATTGCCGCTGGGATCGGTGAAATGGAAGCGACGGCCGCGCGGAAAATCGAAGATCGGCTGGATGATTTCGCCGCCGGACTCGCGCACCTTATCCATCGTCGCCTCCAGTCCGGTGGAGTAGAACACGACCAGTGCGCTGCCCGTCTCAGTGGTCGCGACCCGATCGGAGCGGAAAAAACCGCCATCAAGACCCTGATCGGAAAACGAACTGTAGTCGGCACCATAGTCGGTGAATTGCCATCCGAAGGCTTCGGAGAAGAAGCGCTTGCTGCCCGCCAGATCACGGGTCGGAAACTCGATGTAGTTCATCTTTTCGTGTGTTGCCATGAGTTCTGGCTCCTGACTTGAATCTGCTTCGAGACTAGCAGATGCCATCCCGGTTCGCTTCCAGGATCAACACCGCTCTGAACAGGGCAATCTTGCACTTCAGGGGATTCAGGATGCCGGCCAGGCGAATTTCATCTCCCATTTCTGTGGCTGGTTCGTGCCGGCAGGCAGGGTTGGCAACAATTCGATTCGGAGTTATAGTATGGATTGGCGGATTTCTTGGTTTGAGGGTATTGCATCTGCAAGGATCCGCCGTCTCCGGCGGCAATTCTTGTCGATTGAACTGCCGATGCAACTGAGGCGGCGAGCTCAATAGTAGTACTGCCACAGGCCGGGCAATCGTCATTGCCAAATTCACACAAAAAGGGGTGCCGGAACAATGCTTTTTCGTCTGATTTTCCTATCCATCACAATTTTCATGCTCAGCGGCTGTGTCACCGGCACCCGCAATATTGATCTTGCAGTACCCGAATATGCAAACGAGCAGACCGCTAGCGGTTCGCTTCGTATCGTTTCGGTCGAAGACAGCCGCGCCTTCGAGCAGAGTCCTCGCGATCCCTCGACGCCCTCGGTCAAAGGCGATCTCGAAAGTAAGACGCCAGCAGAACTTCAAACCCTGATTGGTCGGCAACGCAACGGGTACGGGGGCGCCATGGGTGACGTCGCCTTGCCGGAAGGCCAGACCGTTCCCGGCAAGCTAAGAGAACTTCTCGCTCAGGGCCTGGAGGGACGCGGCTATACGATCGTTGAAGGCGGTGAGGACCTGGACCTGATTGTGGAAATCACGCGCTTCTGGGCATGGTTCTCACCAGGCGTCTTCAGTGTAAGTTTTGAATCCGTGATCGAAACGGTTCTCACGTTCAGAAGGGCTGCGGAGGAAACCTCGTTCACTGTTGCGGGCTATGGGCTGAATAAAGGACAGGTTGCTAGCGATGCGAACTGGGCTCTTGCATATGAACGTGCCTATTTGGACTATCTGAAGAATCTCGATGCCGCTCTCGATGAGAAAGGATTTTAGCCGGGATAGCCGGGAACAGCTGGAAGTTGGAAGAGGCCTGCCTCCTGAAGCGGTATGGTCGCAGTTGATACTTTTTGAATCGTGAAATCATTGGCCATCCTCGCCAAGTTTGACCACTTCCTCGCGCAGGCGTATAGGAGAGATTTCATCGGGCGCACCGGTCAATTCGACGAGATAGGGCCGCAGAACACGAAACGAATGATCGGCACGCCAGTCATTGCCCATGTGAACACGCTCCGGCGCGTGAAAGTGATGCTCTGGTGCGTCATAGAGTACCGTGGCAACGCTGGGATAGGCATCGCTTCCGGCTGGAGAAGGCACTGTGTGCACAATGCATTGCGCTCTCCCAGTAGCCCTTGCGCTGTGCGCGTCGTGACAATCCACACAGCCCGCGCCCATGGCCCGTTTCCGGGCCTGTAGAAACGAACCTTAAGCGAAGGCCTCGTCAAGAATCTGGCCGTCGGCGTGGTAAAGGCCGTTCTGCAGCAGGGCCAGGCCATAAGCATCCTGAAAAGGCGCATCTGGCAGCGGCGATTTATCGTCATGCGCCTCGCGGCGGGAATGACAGGTCGCGCACTGCTGGTTTGTCGTCTGGGTCGTCGTGAAGGAATGGCTGAAACCATCGTCGTCCAGCCCGGTTGGCGCGACCCAGGCGTCCGGTGTCGCCGCCTCATTCCAGATGCGCAGAAATCTGCCCATGGCAGGCCTCGCAGCCCACGCGCCCTGCGTCGTAATCAGCTCCAGGTCGATTCGGTTGATGGCTTTGTCGCGACGGATGCGGGCTATCCTGAGCAAGCTGGCCACCAGTCGTCTGCGGGGCATCCGCTCCCTCGGATCATGGGTCGTCGTCATCGCCGTGATCAAGACTCTGGCCGTCATCGTCCGAATCGATCTCGAATCCTAGCGAACCGCTCACGAGACCGTCAATGCCGCCGGGCCTGTCCCCCGACGCTGCAGATCCGCTGGCCTAGCGCAGATGGCGGGAGCAGTCGGCAACGGTCAATAAAGTCATCTCACAGACCGTTCGGCAGCGCACTGAGCCATGGGTTGTTTCGAAGAAACTCCCGCGCTAGCTCGATCATTCAGTCAGTTGTTTTCGCCACAATCGTTCAAATGCCCAGAACAGTCTTTCTTGCTTGACCCGAATCTTTATCATGCGGCGATTCGTGGCTTCAGATGTGAAGTCGACTGGGTTCCCGGGAGCAAGCGATGAAGAAGCGCATCGAGTTCGTTCTGATCCTGATCAGTGCCTGTCTGACCGCAGAGGCTGTTGCCCAGGACAGCGCCGAAGACCTGGCCATGCAGTTGGCCAACCCGGTCGCGGCCCTGATCAGCGTGCCTTTCCAGCTCAACTACGATCGGGATATCGGCCCTCTGGATGAGGGCGAGCGTTGGACGATGAACGTCCAGCCGGTGATTCCGTTCTCGCTCAACGAGGACTGGAACCTGATCTCGCGGACCATCATGCCGCTGCTGGACCAGAGCAGGATTTTTCCAGGCGCGGGCAGTCAGGCCGGGCTGGGTGATGTTCAGCAAAGCCTGCTGTTTTCGCCGGTTAAACCGACTTCAGGCGGCTGGATCTGGGGTGCGGGTACCGTATTCCTCCTGCCTACCGCCACCAATGATCTGCTGGGCACGGAAAAGTGGGCTCTCGGACCCTCAGTGGTCGCGCTGCATCAGAGTGGTCCGTGGACCGTGGGTGGATTGGCAAATCACATCACCTCGGTCGCCGGCGCCAGCGATCGGGACGACATCAATGCCACCTATATCCAGCCCTTCGTGTCATACACCCTCCCGTCTGCCTGGACCTTCAGCCTGCAAACCGAGACCACCTACGACTGGGAGTCCGAGCAGTGGTCGGTTCCGGTCAGCGCTGTGGTGACCCGGGTGTCGACCTTGGGCTCGCAGTTATTCAGCGCCGGGATTGGTCTGCGCTACTGGGCCGATGCCCCGGATGGAGCGGCCGAGGGTGTGGGGGTTCGGCTCGTTTTCACATTACTGTTTCCGAGGTAATTTCCTGGAGAATCATGACGATGAAGCGTTTTCTTTGTTGCGCCGACGGTCAGCTGAGGCCACATTCCGGCGATGGGGATTGAAGTTGATTCCGATGGCATGCGTTTCAAGGGATCGATGAGGTCGCTTCGAGCATCCATTCTTGTGGTCGGCCTGGCCGCCTTGGGCGCCATTGGCTGCAGCACGCTGCCCGAGCGAGGGGCCGTGTCGGAGCAGCGCGCGATGATGCTCGCCGAGGATGGCCGGCTGGACAGGCTGGTGGGCCGGCACGAGACACAGAGGTCGGGTGCTTCGGGGTTCCGTCTGGTGAGTGATGGGCCCGAGGCGCTGGCGATCCGGATCCAAAGCGCGGCCATGGCCGATCACACCATCGACGTGCAGACCTACATCTGGAAGGCTGATCTCACCGGGCTTTACCTGGCTCACGAACTACTGCTGGCGGCCGATCGCGGCGTGCGCGTAAGGCTGCTGATCGATGACCTCGACGCCCGCAACAACAATGCCGGTCTGGCTGCGCTGGACGCTCACCCCGATATCCATGTGCGCTTGTTCAACCCGACGCCTTCGCGCCGCGGCACCTGGTCGCTGGCCGGTGATGTCCTGCGTGATGGCCGGCGACTGAACCGGCGCATGCACAACAAGGCCTGGATCGTCGACAACCGTGTAGCCCTGGGCGGCGGCCGCAATCTCGGCAACGAGTATTTCGGTGCCAGCGACGCGGCGAATTTTGCCGATCTGGAACTGGCCATGGCCGGCCCGGTGGTGCGTCAGCTCAGCGCGTCCTTCGAT
>Ga0102934_1000851_pt1 | contig 21038 bp, 21 predicted proteins | sample SalPonR2_A_D1_MG_FD_78175 | JGI IMG/M metagenome (GOLD analysis project Ga0102934, IMG submission 78175) | Salt pond soil microbial communities from South San Francisco under conditions of wetland restoration - Salt Pond MetaG R2_A_D1_MG | ecosystem: Environmental > Aquatic > Marine > Intertidal... | reverse complement strand
TTTGTTGAAATGTTCGTAGGGGTTGGTGCTTCTCGTGTCCGAGACCTTTTTGAGCAAGGCAAGAAGAATGCTCCCTGCATAATTTTTATTGATGAATTGGATGCTGTGGGCAGGCATAGAGGTGCCGGACTTGGTGGTGGACACGACGAGAGAGAACAGACCCTTAATCAGCTTCTGGTAGAGATGGATGGGTTTGATCCTAATGAGAGTGTAATTCTTATTGCTGCTACCAACAGACCCGATATTCTGGATCCCGCTCTATTGCGTCCCGGCAGATTTGACCGCCAGGTAACAGTAGATAGACCGGATATGAGAGGTCGCCTGGGTATCTTAAAAGTACATACACGTGATATAGAAGTAGCTGATGATGTTGACTTGAAGATAATAGCCAAAGGTACACCCGGTTTCTCCGGAGCAGATTTGGAGAATCTTGTAAATGAAGCAGCACTGTGGGGCGCTCGTTTGGGGCACGAGGAAGTTACCATGAATGATTTTGAGAATGCCAAAGATAAAGTGATAATGGGTAAAGAAAGACGCAGCTTAGTTTTGAGCGATGAAGAAAAGAAAAATCTTGCCTACCACGAAGCAGGTCATGCTCTGGTTTCAAAATTTATACCAGAAAGCGACCCTGTCCATAAAGTAACTATTATTCCCCGGGGACGCTCACTTGGCTCTACTCACTATCTGCCCCTGGATGATAGACATACTTATTCCAAAAGTTATTGTGAAGCAAAACTGGCTCATATGATGGGCGGAAGAGTAGCAGATGAGGTAGCAACAGATAAAAAAACAACCGGCGCCGGAGAAGACCTGAAGCAGGCAACTGATCTTGCCCGTAAGATGGTTTGTGATTGGGGTATGAGTGAAAAAGTTGGACCCCGCACCATTCATGACCAAAACGATAATGTCTTTTTGGGTAAAAAACTCGCTTCCAATCCTGATATGAGCTCTGAATTAAAAAATATGGTGGATGAAGAGATAAAGGCTATTTTGGAAAAGGCTTATAAAAAGGATAAAAAAATATTGTTGGAGAATCGTGAGTTGCTGGATGAGCTGGCAGATATGCTATTAGAGCAGGAAACAGTTACCGGAGATGAACTCAATGACCTCTATCAGGAATATATGGAAAAGAAAGAGGAAGGTGAAGATGAAAAAGAATCTAAAGCTTAGTGGCACTACAATTTTGGGTGTTAAGATTGGAAAAAAAGTTGCTATAGGCGGAGATGGTCAGGTTACACATGGTGATACTATATTTAAATCTAATGCTCATAAGGTAAGAAAGTTATATAAAAAAAAGGTTATTACCGGGTTTGCCGGATCAACAGCTGATGCTCTTACCCTGTTTGACCGTTTTGAGAAAAAGTTGAAAGAATATAAAGGCAATCTGCTAAAAGCCTCGGTGGAGGTAACCAAGGAGTGGCGTACAGACAAGATTTTGCGTCGCCTGGAAGCTATGATCATTGTGGCTGATAAGGACACACTGCTGATCGTTTCCGGCAACGGAGATATTATTGAGCCGGATAATAATGTGGCAGCAATAGGTTCCGGTGGAGCTTATGCTAAGGCAGCTGCCAATGCTTTTATTAAAGCTGGTAAGAAGAATCCGAAAGAGATAGTTGATAAATCAATAAAAATTGCCAGTGACATTTGTATTTACACTAACTCGCAACGTATTGTAAAGGAATTATAATTATGGATATGGACCAACTTACTCCTCAGAAAATAGTTAAGGAACTGGATAAATATATTATCGGTCAGGATAAAGCAAAAAAGGCGGTGGCAATTGCCCTGCGCAACAGATGGCGACGTCAGAATGTTCCGGCTGAATTGCGGGAAGAAATTTTACCGAATAACATTATTTTAATTGGACCTACAGGTGTGGGCAAAACAGAAATATCCCGTCGCCTGGCTCGCCTCGTAAATGCTCCTTTTCTTAAAGTAGAAGCTACCAAATTTACGGAAGTCGGTTATGTGGGACAAGAAGTTGGTTCCATCATTCGGGAACTGGTTAACATCTCTTTAAATCAGGTAAAGCAGAAAATGATGCAAGGGGTGGAGGAGAGAGCGAAAAAACGGGCAGAAGAAAGAATACTTGATGCGCTTTTACCCTACGAAAAACCCAAGCTTCCTGCCAACCTCCCCCCTGAAGAGCGCAGAGAAAAGAGAAGTGAGATAGAAGAGCAGAAACAGAAGCACAAGAGAACTCGCGAAAAACTTCGTAATATGCTGCGTGAAGGCAAGATGGAGGATCGCGAAATCGAAGTAAAGACTGATCAAAGTTCAGACAGAAGAGTGGAGGTTTTTTCCAATATTAACCTGGATAGTTTTGATATTGATATGGGTGAGATTCTCTCCGGTATGATGCCCAGCTCTTCCCAAAAACGCAAAACAATGAAGGTTAAGGAAGCGCGGGAGTTCTTGTTTTATATTGAATCTCAAAAGCTTATTGATATGAACGAAGCTAAAGAGATGGCTGTTAAACAGGTGGAGGAGAATGGTATTGTTTTTCTGGACGAAATTGATAAAATAGCCGGTGAAGAGTCCAAATCAAATCCAGGGGTGTCACGGCAGGGTGTGCAAAGAGACTTGCTTCCCATTATCGAAGGCACAAAGGTTCCTACCAAATATGGTATGGTAGATACTACCCATATTCTCTTTATTGCTTCCGGAGCCTTTCATATATCCAAGCCTTCTGATCTTATTCCAGAGCTACAAGGCAGGTTTCCTATTCGAGTAGAGCTAAATTCACTTGATGAAGAAGATTTTAGTAAAATTTTGCGTCTGCCCAAGAATGCTCTGATAAAGCAATATAAGGAAATGATAAAAACAGAGGGTGTGTCTCTTTCTTTCACTAAAGGTGCAATTAAAGCGATTGCTTCCTATTCCGCACAAGCAAATGCCAGAATGGAAGATATCGGCGCTAGGAGATTACATACAATTTTAACTTTGCTCTTGGAAGATCATCTTTATAAACTCCCCAATTTTAAGGAAAAGAAAATTAGAATTAGAAAGAATGATGTGGTTAAGGTCTTAAGTGAAGTGATAAAAGATGAAGATCTTACCAAATATGTTCTGTAGAATTTATAACTAAAACCCCGGTAAATTACCACCTAATTTGTGCTTTTGATTCTTGAATTTTTTCATCATCGACTTCATCTGATTGAATTGTTTCAAAAGCCTGTTTACCTGCTGTAGAGATGTGCCGCTTCCCCGGGCAATCCTTTGCCTTCTGCTGCCATTGATAATTTTTGGTTTTAAACGTTCCTCTTTGGTCATAGAACGAATAATAGCTTCTATATGATTCATTTCACTTTCATCAAAATCTGTTTTTTGCAGCAACTTAGACTGAGCACCGGGTAGCATTTTAACTAATTGATCCAGCGGACCCATCTTTCTGATTTTTTGCAATTGATCCAGAAAATCTTCCAGAGAAAAACTGTTTTTTCTTATCTTCTCCTCTAATTTTTTGGCCTCTTCTTGTTCATAAGCGCTTTCGGCTTTTTCAATTAGTGAGAGAACATCACCCATACCCAAAATGCGAGAAGCTATTCTATCTGCGTGGAATTTTTCCAGCTGATTTAATTTTTCTCCCATTCCTATGTATCTGATGGGTTTATTGGTTACGGATTTGATGGATAAGGCGGCGCCTCCTCTGGCATCTCCGTCCATTTTGGTTAAAATAATACCGGAAATATTCAACTGAGAGTCAAACTCTTGGGCACTGTTTACAGCATCCTGTCCCGTCATGGCGTCAGCAACATAAAAAATTTCATCGGGCTCCAGGGCTTTTTCCATAACCTTTAGTTCCTGCATCATCTTTTCATCAATATGTAAACGTCCAGCTGTATCAAAGAGCAGCAGGTTATGATCGTTATCCTGGGCGAATTTGACCGCACCCTTGGCGATTTTTTTTACTTTTTTGGTGTCCTTACTATAAACCGGAACATCGATAGATTTTCCCAGAGTTTTGAGCTGATCTATGGCAGCAGGTCTGTAGATATCAGCAGCTACCAGTAGTGGAGAATAGTTGTCACGTTTATATTTAATTGCTAACTTGGCACATGTGGTTGTTTTACCGGAGCCTTGTAGCCCCACTAACATTAGTTTGGAAGTTTTATTGGGGGGAAGAGTCTGCGGCTTTTTTTTAGATGCCATTAAATTTATAAGTTCATTGTTAACGATCTTTATAATTTGCTGACCCGGTGTCAGCGAATCCTGTACTTCCTGCCCCAGTGCCTTTTCCTGTACGGATTTTATGAAATTTTTAACAACGCGATAGTTAACATCAGCTTCCAGCAGAGCAAGTTTGATCTGCCGCATTCCTTTTTTTATCTCTTTTTCGGAAAGTTTGCCGCGAGATTTAAGATTGGAAAATATGGAACCGAGTTTCTCTGTTAAAGATTCAAACATCTCTTAGGCCCTTGATAGTGTTGGCGTATTCACGCTCATTTTTAAAAATAAAGCTGCCTGCCACCAGAATGTTGGCTCCGGCTGCTTTGGCTTCTTTGCCAGTTACAAAATTTATTCCACCGTCAACTTCTATTAAGAAATCGTGGCTGGATTGAAATTTACACAGTTCACTAATTTTTTTAGTACAAGCTTCTATATAATTCTGGCCTCCATAACCGGGATAGACAGTCATCACCAGTACATAATCTAGCAGGGGCAAATAAGGAAAAATTTTTTTAGCAGGAGTATCAGGGTTTATTACCAGCCCTGCCTTACAATCTTTTTCTCTGATTTTTTTTAGCCATTTTTCATGATCAACATGAGCTTCTAAGTGGAATGAAAGGTAATCTGTGCCCGCTTCCAGAAATTTTGCAATAAATTTATCAGGTTGGGAGAGCATAAGATGGACATCGATCTTCTGCTTTGTAAAATATCTAACCTGTTTCACCAGGTCCGGACCAAAAGTAAGATTGGGTACAAAGTGACCATCCATAACATCTACATGGATGATATCTGCTGCTTTTTCTACACTTTTAATCTCTTTGCCCAGGTATAACAGGTCTGCAGAAAGAATTGAGGGTGCTATATAAATTTGCTTGTTATTCATAAATTATAATTTGATTCTTTTTTGGGAAGAGATAGAAAAAACTATGTTTTTAATTCGATTGTTGCGAGACAATTTCTTATTTATAGTTTGAATAATATCTTCCTTTTTCAAGAGCAATTCCTGTAGCCAGACATTATTCTCGACTGAGATAAACAGGACATCGTTCTCTAGCTTTTTTATCTGAGTTTTTCTTCTCAAAAGATGTCCAACGGCTTTATTCCACTGAACAGCTATCTTTATTTCCCGTGTAAAGCCCTGTTGGGACAGATTACCCCAGAGCTTATCAAGAATCTTACTAACATGATTCAGGCGAGACATCAATTATTTGATTTTTTTGGCAGTAATCATAGAAATGCCAGCCCAGGAAAAACAGGCAAGAGCAATCGTGAGATAGTAAACTGTGCCCAGGGCGTTATAAGTCATGTCATAAGTGGACATGGCAAGAGCAGGTAGAAAACTGGCAATGATTAGAATAAGATAACCTAAAACTGCCCAACCTTTACTTTTGTTTATGAGATAAACAGCTAGGCAACCCAGTGCTACCAGTACTACGGCAAATAAAACAATCAAAAGTCTGATGTTTGTGGGAAAATTTGACAGGAGCAGAGCCGGAAGTACAAGTCCAAAAACTAGCAGGATAAAGCCAATTATTTTTTTTATAACCAGTTGAGCTTTGGTAGTTCCTGTTCTTCTTTTTGTGTGTTTGGCAATAAGAAAGCCTACACCAAAGATTAAAACAGCGATTCCAGCCCAGATAAGCGATGATTGAGCGGGAGTATCTGTAGTAAATCCTATAGCAGCAAAAGCTCCTATAATAAAGATCCACATAATAAATTCCCGAATAATTTTAAATATTTTTTTCATAATTTACTCTTCCTCTTGCTTATTCTCTTGTTTTTTTTCTTCTTCTATTTTTACATTTAAATTACCTGTAACACCTTTAATCTCTATGGGAACTTTGTGGTCACCTACTTCTTTTAGGTGGTGCTCTATTTTAACGTCTGATTTATCAAGCTTAAGGTCCTGCTCTTCCAGAGCTTTTACAATATCGTTTTCACTTACAGAGCCATAGAGGTGACCATTGTCATCAGCCAGTCTTTCGAACTCACAGCTCGTTTTTTCAATTTGTTTTATGATCATTTCTGCTTCTTCTTTTTCACGAGCCAGGCGTTTTTCTTCTTGTTCTTTTATCTCTTCTATCATTTCAATATTGTTGTCCGTAGCTGGAACAGCAATTTCTTTGGGAATCAGGTAATTTCTAGCATAGCCATCAGCGACTTCTACCACGTCACCCGCTTCTCCATAATTTTCTAATCTTGTTTTTAAAATAATTTTCATCAACTTTCTCCTTTATGTATTGCAAATTTTCTAAAATTTAGCCAATTATCCACCAATCCTATCAGAGCCAGAGTTATTAGCAAGAAATAACTAAAGATGGGGATAATCAAAATTCCGATTCCTAATATTTTCTTTTTAGCCAGAGTGGGTCTTACGTAAAAAAAGAGGACCGAGTAGCCTTGTAGAAGATAGAAGTAACTACAGATTACGAGTAAATTGAGTGAGTAGGTTCTCATCTCAATAATAAACAAAATCAGGGCAAGTGCAACTAGAAATTGCAGATAAAAGGGAAATTGAACTAGGCCAAAATCCCATTTTAACAAGTTGGACTTTTTGGAAAAAATCAAAGCGCCAATGGCAAGTCCGGCTACAATGCTAAACATCCAGATTGCAGCATTTCCTTCGATTAGAAGACTACTCATTATATCCATTGTTTGTTGCATTGATTCCATCATCTCCGGTGAGATAACATTTTGCATACTGCTAAAAAACATCTCATTAGCTTGTTCAACTTCTTGTTTTATGAGGTCGAACAGGAATATATTTTTCAGTATGATATAGAGAAAACCGGGAACAGCAGCTCCCAATAGGGAGTACATATAATCTTTGGTTTTGTGGATAAAGTAATTAAATAAAGTGGCTGTAAGACCTACGGCAACCAGTATTTCAAAGGCAGCCAGAATAGAAATAAAGCCTATAATTACGAGAATTATAAGTAGCAAAAGGTGCAGCGTGAATATTTTTAGGAGATTGGAACCAACCTGATTGGAAGTAGGAAACCGTTTACTTTTTCCACTTAAACCAGCAATATAGCCGGTAAAGGGGACCGCAAGCAGTAAACCCACCAGAGGTGAAAACAATGAAACTAGAGTAAAGACTGCAATCTGCAGTAGCATGATTCAGTTTAGGAACCGATATAAGGAACAAGAGCCATTTGACGAGCTCTTTTTATTTCTTTAGCAAGTTTTCTTTGGTGTTTACTACAAACTCCAGAAATTTTTCTGGGTATTATCTTTCCTGAATTAAAGATAGACCTTTGCATTACATCTACGTTTTTATAATCTATTTTTATTTCAGGTCTTTTACAGAATTTACAGTATTTCTTTCTATATCTAGAACGGTATGTCATCGTCTATATTCTCCTCTTCTTCGTTTTCTTCAAATTTTTGTTTATTGTTTGGGGTTTGATTGGGATCGTAATCCCTTTCCAGTGCTTGGATACGGGAGGCAACGATCTCGGTTATAGATCTGTTATCTCCATCTTGATTTTGCCAGGATCGAGTCTGGATTCTACCTTGAACTATAACAGGTGAGCCTTTTTTCAGATTTTCTGCAGCCCATTCGGCTGTTTTGGTCCATAGAACTACTCGCAAGAAATTAGTAGCATTCTGCCAGTTGCCGTCTGAGTCTCGCCAGGAGCGGTCATTAGCAACGGTTATATTAGTAGTAGCAGTACCAGAGGGAGTATATCGCAGATCCACGTCACGTGTTAGGCGACCAGAAATAGTCACTTGATTTATGCGGGGTAGATTAAGTTTTTTTGCCATAATTATACCTCTTGCTCACGTTTGATTACGATATTACGTATTATTTTTTCATTCTGCTTATAGAAGTATTTGAGGTCAGATATGTTTTTGCCTTCCATATAGAACAGAATTACAACATAATAGCCGTAATTATAGTCGTTAACTTCATAGGCCAGTTTGCGTTTACCCCATTCGTTAATATCTTCAATTTCACCATTCAGCTTTTCAATGTTTTTTTGGACTTCATCCAGAGTTTCTGCAATCTCGTCATCCGCTAGGGGTGGAATGACGATCATTGTTTCATATTTTTTTTTCATATGCTTTCCTTTCGGTTTATTTCCATGATTTATGGAATCTAAATCCCTTAATCTTGGGATAAGGAATTTAATTTACTGTTATAATCTAACATTTTTTGAAAATTTTCATAAAGAAAAAAATTTATAAGTTCTACAGCAGGAGGAATTTTTTCTTCCAGAACTGATTCTTCTTCATCTTCAAAATCGGAGAGAACAAACTCTTTTGTGTCAAGATATTTTTTCCTGATTTCTTCAATCTCTTGACCAATTCCAAAGCGTAATCTCTTAAAGTTTTCCGTTCCCAGTTCAGTAATAATGGATTTTAGACCATTGTGTCCACCGTCACTACCTGATCTTCTCAGGCGAATTTCTCCCAGAGGTAAATTTATATCATCAACCACAACTATAATATTATCTAAATTAATATCAAATTGTTCGATAAGGCATTTTACCGCTATACCTGAACGGTTCATAAAGGTGGTTGGCAGGGCCAGAATCCATTCCTTTTTCTTGCTATAGAGGGAGTTGCATTTAGTTTTAAAATCATTTGCTTTAAATTTAGCGTGGACTGCCAGAACAATCTTAAAACCGATATTATGGCGAGTATTTGAATATTTTTCGCCCGGATTACCTAAACCAACTACAAGTTTTCTGCTATCTGATCTCAAATTTATTCAGTTTCTTTAGCTTCTTCAGCTTCTTCTTCATCTTCTTCAGCTTCTTCTTCACCTTCAGCCACTTCTTCACCTTCTTCAAGAGCTTCAAGTTCTTCTGGTTCTTCAACCTCTTCTTCCTCTTCAACCATGGGTAGTTGTACAGATACAATAGAGGATGAAGCGGATTGTTTTATGTTAATATTTGGATAATCTTCCAGAATATCTTCGATGTGAATGGAATCACCGAGTCCCAATTCAGATATATCTATTTCGATATGATCCGGTAAGTCTTTGGGCATACATTCGATTTCTATCTCACGCAGGTGAGTTTCCAGAACTCCACCTTCCTGTAAACCAGGGGCTTCACCGATAATTCGCAGTGGTACTTCGATGGCAATTTTCTGTCCTGAATAAATTTCCTGGAAGTCTATATGTAAGATTTCTCTGGAGACAGGTTCCACCTGAATCTCTTTGATAAGAGTGCGATGTTCTTCTCCATCGATATTAATGAATATAAAGTTTGTATGTTCCAGAGTTTCTTTATAGACTTCACGAAAATCAGCGTAGTCTATGGAGATAGGTTTAGAGTCCAGCTCACGACCATAAAGAATGGCTGGAATTTGATTATCTTTTCTTAATTTACGAGCACTTTTGTGTCCAGTGTCTCTAATATTTGCCTTTAATTTCATTTATCATTCCTCGTTTCCTATTTTAAATAAAACACTAACAGATTCTTCATTATGGATTCTTTTTATTGCCTGGGCTAACAAAGAAGCAATAGATAATTGTTTGATTTTTTCACTTTGTTTAGCCTCAGAGTTAAGGGGAATAGAGTCAGTAACCACACATTCATGAATAGGGGATTTGTTTATTCTTTCTACAGAATTACCGCTTAATACAGGATGAGTACAGGCACAGTATATTCTTTCTGCATTGTGTTTTTTTAGAGCTTTTGCCATTTTTACTGTAGATTTAGCAGAATCAATTATATCATCAACGATTATGGTGGTTTTTCCTTCTACGTCTCCAACTATGCGTAAAATTTCTACATTTCCTTCATTGCCTACACGGCGCTTGTCACCAATAGCAATACTAGCATCCAGTTGCTGAGCAAACCAGCGGGCTCTATCTGTACCTCCTGTATCAGGAGATACGACCACTACATTTTTCAGGTTGATAGATTGAAAATATTTAAGAAATAAGGGTAGCATTGAGAGGTGATCAACTGGAATATCAAAAAAGCCCTGAACTTGCTGGGCATGTAAGTCAAAGGTAATAACTCTGTCTGCCCCGGCAGTTGATAAAAGATTAGCAACTAATTTAGCAGTGATGGGGACACGTGGTTGGTCCTTTTTGTCGGACCGGGCATAGGCAAAATAAGGTATAACAGCCGTAATGCGAGAAGCAGAAGCGCGACGCAGAGCATCTATCATGATCAGTAATTCCATAAGATTGTCATTCACCGGTTTACAAGTAGGCTGGATTATAAAAACATCATATCCTCTTACATTCTCTAAAATTTTGACAAAGGAATTATCATTAGAGAATTTAAATAGTTCTCTCTTACTTAAGGGCAGATCAGCGTATTCAGAGACTCTATATGCTAACTCTTGATTAGCATTACCTGTAAATATTCTTAATTTGCTATACATGAATCTATCTAACCTTCTTTAAAGAAGTTTTATGTGTCCAAAAATTTTTTTTAGCAAAAAAGTGTTCGGCCCGCAGCAATGTATCACTTTTTTTAAATATAGCAAAAACAGTAGAACCGCTTCCGGACATCAAGCTTCCGCTGGCTCCCAGCTTCAGTAAATTTTTTTTAATCGATTGGATCTCGGGATATTCAGAAAAAATTCCAGGCTCAAGTGAATTATGCAAGTTTTTACATAATAAATCAAGCTCATTTTGGCGTAAAGCTTTTTGCATATTTTTAAATTTTGCAGTATGAGGCTCTAGGGACTGTACTGAATTATATGCCTTTTTACTGGAAATTTGAATATGGGGGTTAACCAGTAGAATATTAGCAATTTCCAAATTATTTTTTTGTTCAAGTACAATTTCACCGCGTCCTTTTACCAGTTTTACTCCCCCTTCCAAAAAGAAATTGATATCACTGCCGAATTTTGCCGCAAGTTTATGCATCTGCTTGGGACTTAGCCCTAAATTCCAGATTTCGTTGCAAATTTGAATAGTCTTTGCTGCGTCAGAACTACCGCCACCAAGTCCGGCTGCAACTGGAATATTTTTTTTAAGATATATTTCTATTCCACTCTTAACTTTGTATTTATCTTTCAAATAACTAGCAATTTTAAAAACCAGATTGCTTTTATCTGGTATAGTGTCTGAAGTGCAAGAAATTTTAATCTGGGAATTTTCTGTCAATTTTATAAGGATTTTATCAGATAGAGAGAGTTCGGCAAAGAGAGAATTTAACTCATGAAAATCGTCATCTCTCTTTTTAAGAATGTCCAGAAAAAGATTTATTTTTGCCAGGCAGTTTTTATGTTTTACCAGGGGTTTATCAGCTTGTTTTTCTTTTTCTCTTACCTTTTTTGTCCTCATCCGCATAATAATAGTAATAATAGTAATAATACTTATAACCGCTGTAGTATTTTTTAACTTCTACTCCATTTACAACTATTCCGGTTATATCTACTCCTACGTTTTTCAAAAGATTCTTGGCTTGGTGGAACATATTCTTATCAGCTACATCTACCCTTACAACAAGCACCAATTCATCAACTTTTTTGGCAAGTATCAGAGCATCTGTTACTGCAATAATAGGCGGGGTATCCAGAACAATATAGTCATATTCAAGCTCCAGTTGATTTATGAGATTATTCATCCGAGGTAAGGAAAAAAGTTCAGAGGGGTTGGGTGGTACATGACCAGAGGTAATAAGGTCTAGATTCTCAATTTCTGTAGATTTGATAATTTCTTCTTTTTCCACCGTTTCATCTGTAAGGTATTTTGATAGACCATTTTCTTTGCTAAACATAAAAAGATTATGCAGCATGGGGCGACGCATATCACAGTCGATAAGGACAGTTCTTGCTTTAGTTTGAGCTAGAGCTATAGCCAAATTACTAGAGGAAGTTGATTTACCTTCTTTTGGTCCTGAGCTAGTAACAAGGAAGGTTTTGGAGCCGGCTGCTTCCGGTTTTGAAATAAGATTTGTTCTAAAAGTTCTATATGCCTCTGATATCGGCGATTTGGGTTTATAGTGGGTTATAAGGCGAGCCACCATCTTCTTCTGGTCTGTGGATATTTCAGCTTTAATATTATAACTTTCGGCTTTCTCTATCTCTTCTTCCATTTGTGCCATGCGCTTGCTATCTATTTCAATATTGGGTATGGTACCCAGAACAGGTAGTTGTATATATTTTTCAACATCAGAAAGTGTAGAAATTTTTGTATCAAAGGATTCTAACAGGAATGCACCTCCACCACCTAGGCCTAAGCCCAGGATAATTCCTATAAGAATATTCATTTTTACTTTAGGTGAAACTGGATTTCGGGGTTCTACTGCTTCCTGCAGAATTCTTATGTTTGTAAGTTTTCCCTCTTCCGATATTTTGGCTTCTTCATATTTATTTACGAGCATGCTATAAACTTGCTGGTTGATTTTTTTTGCTCTTTCCAGTCTGGCAAGTTCTAGTTCAGCATCAGGCAGGACTGCCATTTGGGTTTGATAATTTTCTACGACTTTTTTTAATCCCTCATATTTTGCCCTGGCGTTTTGGAACTCAAGTTCGCTCTCAATGATTGTGGTCATAAGAGTTTGTCTTCGTTCCATGGGGCTAATGCTTTCTTCTTTAGATTGAAGGACTTTCTTTAACTCTTCTTCCATCTTATTTCTAATAGTTCGAGTTTCTTGTCTTAAAATTTTCAATTCGGGATGCTCTGCCGAATAACCTTGTTTGTTTAGCAGTGTGGCTAATTTACCTTCTTTTTCAATCAACTGATTTCTGAGTTGTTCTAATAAGGGGGAGGAGATGGATGTAACCGCTTTAGCCAGGGATGAATCCAGTTTTGCTAGTTCAGAACGCTGATATTCCAGATTTTCTCTGGCTACTTGCAGTTCCGTGGCAGCAATTTGCAATTGTCCTTCAAACTCAGCCATGTTTTCAACCATCTTTTCTGTTTCTTCGGTAAGGGCAAATACCTTATTGTTTAATTTATACTGCCTTAAATCCTCTTCAGATATAGCGAGTTTGCGTTGAGTTTTATTTAGTTGTTCTTCCAAAAATTTACGCACACGCGTTAATTCGGCTCGTGTATATTTTAGATTTTCCTCTTCGTAACTTTCTATGACGGCATTTACTACAGCTTTTGCTTCTAAAGGATTGGTAGAACGATATTTCACATTAAAAATATCCACTTCTCTTTCGGCAGTCACCTCAATTTTGTCTCTTAAAGTAGAAGCCGGATTCTCAGTCGTCAATAGAGGAAATTGATCAGCATTTTCATTTCTCTTTAGTTTTTCAATAGCTCTTTCCATAATGGGTCGACTTTTGATTACTTGCATTTGGTTATTGAGCTCATTTCTGCCAAAGCCGGAAGTGGGCATAAAAAGTTCGGTCTGCTTATTTAATTCCAAAAGCACTTTACCATTGGATTCATAAATTTCTGGAGCTTTTATTGTGTAGTAAACTGTAGCACCCATAACTATAATAAATACTGCTAATATTAATTTTAGATGACGTCTTAATATGCGCAAATATTCTTTTAGATTAACTTCTTCTTCCTGAGTATTATTATTCTCGGCAGAATTTTCCGCAAACTGAATCTGACTCATAAAATATTCTCCTCTTTTATTGACTTTTAATATTAAGATATAGATTGTACATACTTAACACCGTAGCAAATTTTGAAATAAATCCTGCTACACGTTCCATACCATAGAATACTGTCGAAGGTACTATTATAGTATCTCCTGGTCTTAAAATTGGAATTAAATCTCTATTTCCCGTATCTATGTATTCTTCTACGTCCACATAGATTACTTCATTCTTTTGAGTTTCCACATTTCCGCGTACAATGCGAATTTTTGTTAATTTAGCATCTTCAGTAGGTCCTTTAGCTAGAGAAATTAGAGCCAGCAGATCAGTATCATCAGGAACTATATACATGCCGGGACTGTGAACTTGACCCCAGATATAAGTTTGTATTCTCAATTGATCCTCATCACCCATGGCTCCTGAAAATGTGTAAGCAGAATTTGTAGAGGGCAGGCGCAACTCTCCGGTCTGAGCAAAACTGGTAGAAACGAGAGCCAGCAATAAGAAGGTTACTAAAACTTTTTTCCCCGATAAAGCAAATTTAAACGAAATAACTCCAAATTTTCGCAGTTTTGATATGATATATAGCATGTAATTTCTCCCAAATTATTCTGTTTATTTATTAGAAAATATAATTGTTCTTTCGTTTGATTCCGAGCCCCATTCTTCCTGGGGAGAGCCAAAGGCATCAACCCGCCAAATATATGTGGTGGGAATTAATCCCAGAACATTAGAAGAAGTGGTAAAATTATTATCATTGCAATCATTTACTGTGGCAATTAAATTATGGTTTTGATCAAAAAATAAAATTCGATATGTGGACATGGGAATCTCCTCCCAACGAAAATTTATATCTTCGTCAGAAGAGAATTGAGCATCTTTCTCCGGATATAAAATTTCCGGTTTATCAAGTAATGAATAATGAACCGTATCAGATTTGGTGTAGTTTCCGGCATGGTCATAGGGAATGATAAAGTAACTCCAGGTTTTTGGTGTGATTGTTTCAACTCCTTCAAATTTATCAATAAAGCGCGAGGAATCAGTAACAAATTCCATGCTGCCGGCGTAAGTTATGTTAGTTGTATCAAAATCCGGAAATCTGTAAATCTCTATGTGGCTGATATCTGTATCCTGAATTAAGGGAGTATTGTCCCATTGTATTTTCATCCAATTATAAATTTGATTTTCGGCAGAATCTGTAGCATCAATCCCGTTATTATAATCCGTTAAAGATGTCCCTGGATCACCGGCATCCCCCAAGTGGGGAGTAAGTATAACCTTGGAAGGAGGAATAGTATCTTTTCCTTCCGGGTCATCACTAGCGCAGTGAGCAAATAACAACAAGGAAAGTATAGAAAGTAAGATTAAATATTTTTTATCCATATTAGTTTTACTTTTATTGAATTCCGAAAATTAATGTCAATTTTTGTAATAAAAAGTGAACAAATTACCACTTAAATTTTTAAGTAATTGAATTTTAGAACAGAAAAATTTGACTTAAAAATGTGGAAGTCAATTTTTTCATAAATAAATTATGCTTTAATCATTTTGGAGGAAAAATGGAATATCCATTTCAAATAATCGAGAAAAAGTGGCAGAAATATTGGACAGACAATAAACTGTTTCACGCAAGTAATGAAAAAAGCGAGAAGCCCACTTATTATGTATTATCTATGTTTCCCTATGCTTCTGGTGTATTGCACATGGGACATATTTCAAATTATTCAATTGCTGATGCTATCGCTAGATACAAAATGATGAAAGGCTTTAAGGTGATGCAACCCATGGGGTATGATAGCTTTGGTTTACCGGCTGAAAATTTTGCTATTAAGCATAATTCGCATCCCGAAATTACCACTCACGAGAATATCAAAAAAATGACTAAGCAGTTCAAATCTGTGGGTTTTGGTTATGATTGGAGTCGAAAAGTAATAACTTGTGATAAAGAGTATTATAAATGGAATCAGTGGTTTTTTCTGAAAATGTATGAAAATGGTCTTGTTTATAGAAAAAAATCCACTCTAAATTGGTGTCCCGAATGTAAGACTGTACTTGCCAATGAACAAGCAGAAGGCGGAGTTTGCTGGCGCTGCGGTACAGAAGTAAAGCAAAAAGAAATCGAGCAATGGTTCGTGAAGATCACAGATTACACAGAAGAACTATTGGATGATTCCGAATTGGACGGCTGGCCGCAAAGAGTTGTTACTATGGAAAAAAATTGGATCGGAAAGAGCTACGGTACTAAGATAATATTCACTTTAAAAGGATCTGATAAAGAAATCCCTGTTTTTACTACTAGACCGGATACAATTTTTGGTAGTACCTATTTGGTGCTTGCTCCCGAACATCCTTTGGCAAGGGAGATCATAGAAAGCAGTGATAAGGCTGAGGAGCTGGAAGAGTTTGTGGAAGATATTATCAACTCTGATATAAAAATGAGAACTGCAGAGGAAACCGAAAAAATTGGCAAGTTTACCGGGCGTTATGCTATAAATCCTGTTAATAACGAAGCTGTACCTATATGGATTGGCAACTATGTAGTAATGGAATATGGAACCGGTGCGGTTATGTGCGTACCTGCCCATGATCAAAGGGACTTTGAATTTGCTCATAAATACAATCTTCCCATAAGAATTGTTATTCAAAATGAAGATAAAAGCCTTGAGTTGGATAAGATGGAAGAAGCTTATGAAGGAGAAGGAGTATTGGTCAATTCAGAACAGTTTACAGGTTTGGAAAGCGAGCAAGCCAGAAAAGATATAATACAATGGATGGAGCAAAAAGGTATGGGTGAAGCTACTGTGCATTATAGATTACGAGATTGGGGTATCTCTCGTCAGCGTTATTGGGGAACTCCGATACCTATGGTTTATTGCGAAAATTGTGGAGTAATTCCGGTACCGGAAGCGGATTTGCCTGTAAAACTACCCAAAGATGTTGAGGTGAGCAAAACCCAACAGAATCCTCTACTTTCTGTAGATGATTTTGTTAATACCACCTGCCCTCAATGCGACGGAAAGGCAAAAAGAGAAACCGATACTATGGATACTTTTTTTGATTCTGCCTGGTATTATGCTCGATTTTGTGATCCTAAAAATAGGGAAGAGCCCTTTAGCAAAAAGGCTGCCGAGCAATGGCTGCCTGTAGATCAGTATATTGGTGGGATCGAACATGCCTGCTTGCACTTGTTGTATGCCAGGTTTTTCCATAAGTTTATGCGTGATATTGACCTGGTAGATAGCGACGAATTCTGCACCAATCTTCTTACCCAGGGTATGGTAAACAAGGATGGGGCCAAGATGTCCAAATCCAAAGGTAATGTGGTGGATCCGGAAACCTATATCGACAGATATGGTTCTGATACCCTAAGAGTATTTTTGCTATTTGCTTCTCCCCCTAATAAAGATGTTGAATGGGATGATAAAGGTGTAAAAGGGGCCTTTAGATTTCTAAATCGAATCTGGAAACTCGTTTCGCGTCAGAAAGACAAAATTAAGTTTTATCCTGACCACTATGAAGATGATTTTGCATATTCCACTGCTGCCAAGAAATTGAGATATAGTTCGCATTTTACAATTAAAAAAGTAACTGAAGATATAGAAGAAAGAATGCATTTCAATACGGCAATTGCTGCTGTAATGGAACATCTTAATAATGTCTCATCCTTTAAAATAAAAAAGGATTCTGCCCAAGGTGATATGGCTGTTTACAGAGAAGCTATCGAAATTCTACCTAAACTGATAAATCCTTTTGCCCCTCATTTAGCTGAGGAAATCTGGGAAATGCTGGGCAGGGAAAACTCTGTTCCGGAACAGGGCTGGCTCCGTTACAAAGAAGAATTCCTGGTCAAGGAAGAGATAACATTTGTGATTCAAGTAAATGGAAAATTGCGCAGTAAGTTAGAGATAAGTCCTGATCTTTCCCGTGAAAAAGTAAAAGAACTTGCACTGCAAGATGAGAAGATACAGAAATATATTAAAGGTAAGGAAATTAAAAAAATTATCATAGTTCCCAAAAAATTGATCAATCTTGTTGTGGCTTGATTTAAATGAAATCAAAAAAATCCCTGGGTCAACATTTTTTGCATGATAAAAATATAGCTCAGAAAATTGTGAGAATGTCAGGGATTAACTCCAATGATTATGTAGTGGAGATTGGCTGTGGTAAAGGGATTCTTACCCGTGAAATATTAAAAAATTGCAAAAGATTAGTTGCTTACGAAATTGATTATGACCTTTATGGATATATTCAGCATTCTATAAAAAATGATAAATTTGTGGCTGTAAATGCTGATTTTCTGGAAGCTGATCTAAATGCTTTGCGGTCGTATAAATCCTGGAAAATTGTGGCTAATATACCTTATAATATTACATCTCCGCTTATTTTTAAAATAATTCGCGAGCGTAATTTATTTTCTTGCATTACCTTGATGATCCAAAAGGAAGTTGCAGATAGGATTAGCGCTACTGCGGGTAACAAAACTTATGGCAGGATAGCCGTAAAAATACAGATATATTATGATGTGAAAAAACTGTTTAATGTTCCTCCCCAGGTGTTTTCACCTCCGCCTAAAGTAAATTCTGCTGTAATTCAGCTGCGTCCCAAACAAGAAATAGAAATACTTCACCCTCAGCTTCTTAATAAATTGATTGATAAAAGTTTTCAGCAGCGGCGGAAAATGCTGCGCACCTCTTTTAAATCGCTTTTTACTACAAGAGAATATGAAAATATCAAAAATGTTGATTTTGATTTGAAGAAAAGACCGGAAAAATTGGATCATAATGACTTTATAAAACTCAGCAATCTAATTGCTGAAAAATTAAATTTATAGACGTTACGTCTAAGTAACAGAAAGGATAAAAATGAAAAAAGTAGGAAAGGTTTTATTGTGGATATTTGCTGTGTTTGGTTTTTTGGTTTTTCTGACAATAATCATAATCGCCAGTTCCTTCCCCGCCAAGAAAAAAGTGGATATAAAACCGAATTCATGGCTGGAGTTGACCTTGGAGGGCGAGCACCGTGATTATAATGTTTATAAAAATGTGATGTTCTTTCAGGAAGATGCCTCTATTAGTGAGATATGTCGTAAAATAGATAAAGCAAAAAACGATGATAAGATCAAAGGCATACTGCTAAAGCCCGAATTTTTTACTATGGGATGGGCTTTTACTCAGGAATTGAGACAACACTTGCAGCAATTCCAGAAGGCAGGTAAAAAAGTTGTTTCCCATATTGATATGACTGGAGATAGGGGTTATTATCTTGCTTCTGTTTCGGATAAAATTTATTTAAACCCTTCTGTTTCTGCCGGTTTGGCGCTTACAGGTATAGGTGCGGAAATTAATTATTACAAAGGTTTTCTTGATAAAATAGGAATTGAATTCACAGTTCTACATCAGGGCAAATACAAAGGCACAGGTGAAATTATGGCTCGTAAAAATATGTCAGACCCCATGCGTGAAAGTCTGTCAGCAGTATTTGACGATCTGTATAGTGCTTATACAGAAGGTTGTGCCACCAGTCGGAATTTGACCCGAAAAGAATTTAGAGAGGTGATGGAAGACCGGGAAGAATACTTGATCTCTTCTCATAAAGCCATTGAATATGGTTTGGTAGATGACCTTTTACAAGGGCAAGAAGTAAATGAAAAAGCTTTAAATAACGACCCTGTTGTGGATTTTGCTGATTATAGTGAATCTGTCAGTGGAGTTATGGCAGATAAAGTGGCGATCCTGTATGCTCAGGGTAATATTGTGCGCAATGACCAAAGGAGATTTTTAAATGGTGATTATCGATCAATTACCGAGAAAAAGATCTCCCAACAACTAGACATAATCAATAAGATGGAATCGGTTAAAGCTCTGGTTCTGCGCGTGAATAGTGGTGGCGGCAGCGACCTGGTATCCAAAAATATTTTAAACCGTTTAGAAGAAATTAATAAAAAAATGCCCTTAGTTGTTTCTATGGGTAGTGTTGCCGCTTCCGGTGGTTATATGATATCCAGTCATGCTGATTATATTGTAGCAGAACCCACAACCTTAACAGGGTCAATTGGTGTGGTGGCACTACTGCCCAACTGGCAGGAATTACGTGAGAAGGCTGAGATTAATACTGAAACGATTTACAAAGGAAAATTTGCTGGCTTTCTTTCTCCCAATTTTACACCTACAAGCGAAGAGATAAAGTCACTAAATATGGAATTAGAAAAGGTTTATGATTCGTTTAAGAATATCGTACATGAAGGACGCGACATGAGCATGCAAAAAGTTGAGACGATTGCGCAAGGCAGGATTTGGTCGGGTCAGGATGCAGTGCGCTATGGACTGGTTGATACGCTGGGCGGATTAACAACAGCCGTAAAAAAGGCTGCTGCCCTGGCTCAAATGAAGGATTACTCAGAACTGATTCTACCGCAACCCAAAACTTTGCTTGATCTTATTATGGAAGGCAATGGACCATTCCAGATTATGAGCAAACTGAATTTGTTTTCGCTACTAGAAGAAAGTCCCCTTTTTGAAATTTGGCAGCAAGAGCCTTTACTGAAAAATTTTTTGGAAGATCCTATTCAGACCATACTTCCTTACGATCTGCAAATTAATTAAATATAGAAGAAAGTTGACGGAAAAATATTAAGAAAGTATAGAAAATATACCATGAAGAAAATTACAGTTGTTATAATGCTGCTTCTCTTGCTTAATCTTAGTATACTCAGAGCTGAGCAAGAAAAGACAGAAGTTCACCTCTGGCATCAGATGGAGCCCTCTAATCGAAAAGTATTGCAGAAATTAATTAAAGAATTTGAAGAGCAGAATCCTTATATTGAGCTGGTTGCATTACATAAGGGAACGGAGGATGTAAGAACAGGCTATCAAGCTGCTGCAGCATTTACAGGGGGAGGACCGGAGCTTGTTTATGGTCCCATGGATCAAATAGGCCCCTTTGAAGTAATGAAATTAGAAGACAGCGATAAAAGTATTATCGCTCCTCTGGAAGAACTCTATCCACCTTCATTTTTTGATAAGTTTTTGGATGCTGGTAAAGTATGGTACAAAGGACATATTTATCAAATTGCCGACCGGCTTGGCAATCATCTGGCTCTGGTTTATAACAAGAAATTATTTCGAGAAGCTGGTATTGAAGATCCACCTGAAACCATGCAGGAGCTTCTGGATTATGGCAAAAAATTGACCAGGGATTTTGATGGAGACGGAGAGATCGACCAATGGGGTCTGGTTTGGAATTATACTGAACCATTCTGGTATATCCCCTTCTTTGCCGGATACGGCGGTGAAGTATTTGATGAAAACAACAATCCCACATTGGATACAGAAGCAGCTGTGAAAGCCTATGAATTGATCGGTACTATGAGGGATGACTATAAAATC
>Ga0102934_1000847_pt1 | contig 21073 bp, 16 predicted proteins | sample SalPonR2_A_D1_MG_FD_78175 | JGI IMG/M metagenome (GOLD analysis project Ga0102934, IMG submission 78175) | Salt pond soil microbial communities from South San Francisco under conditions of wetland restoration - Salt Pond MetaG R2_A_D1_MG | ecosystem: Environmental > Aquatic > Marine > Intertidal... | reverse complement strand
GTATTGTTGCTTTTTCCAACGTTGTTTTTTAAAAATGGGCAAAGGTGCTCTTCCCCTCATTGGGTAAGGTGTGCCTTTATCACCCTGTTTATTAAATTAACCGCGCTTTTTGCAGCGTCGATGAACGGAGAATCTTCAGTAAGCCAGGCCACTTAATTTCAAGAGGAGGGTTCCCATGACAAGTCTCCCTGTTTTTTTGTCTTTTAGCCGCAGTTACGCGAACAGAGTCCCTTCATCATATCCGCTGGATTCCCACCCGATTTATCGCAATATTCCTGATAAAACAGCCCATGCAGGTCGTCTATGACCGGCAAATATTCAAATCTGTATCAGACGTGATTTGTTCAGTGGCTGGTGGCGACAGCATTTATCCCCCCAACACCCTGAAGTGCCGGACGCAGATGTCTCAAATGACCGAGCAATGGCACAACGAGCAGGTGTCAAGACTGGGAACTTTTATCTGAAAATTCGTTTGAAAAACATTCATTGTATCAACCGTTCTATTTAAGTGGAGGAACTATGAAGCCGTTTCGATTGAACAAGCAGGGCAGACTGGTGTTCCCTTCGAGCATCTTTATCGAACTTGATTTTTCAGTGATAGCAGATCTAGATCAACTTAAAGCGATTATACGGCGAGATTTTGAAGTAAAGGCACCAACCGGGATCGAAATTGCCGATCGGGCCTCTGCCGGCGAATATGAAACCCGGTATGACCTGTTGCGGGATATCGGTTTGCATTTGTTCTGGGCAAACCGTTTTGCATTGGCCATGTATGACAAGCGTCCAACCCGTTGGCGGGATGTTCCACGTTGCCGTGACGACGTATTCGTTCCTTTGCTGGAACCCAGGGATAATCGTGAGATAAAGGCTGCCAGTGTTCTCAAAGCTTTTGGGGAATTACCCGCCAAGTGGAATGCGACGGACGAAGAGGATCTGTTCGCTATTCTCTTTGATTGTTTTGCCAACAAACTCTACAAGGCTTCTTCACTCCCCCCGATCAAGGCGACCATTAGTGAGTTCCTTTCCACGCCGGACGCTAGAACCACAATCCTTACAGATTACAATCCTGATCACCGCCGCTATAGTGACGATGATATTCTCGATGTTTCGGAGGGTCAGCCTGAACTTGAAGCCCTGCGACGCTGGGCGATGTTGCTTCATAACCAACACCCCTGGGACCGTAGCCGAGCAAGACTGAAATCGTGTGCCGAGTTACAGGATGATGACGTCGTTGTTCTCTTTCATCCCAAAAATCGTGCTGTCCAAGACTTTATCAGCCGGGTCAGAAAAGGAACCACGTATACACCTCTATCTCCGACACCGAGCCCGGCGGTCGAGCCGGAAAGCCCCCTGAACCCCATCGTTATTGATGATTCATTTCCAGTTCAACCTAAAATTGAAGCACTTGCCGTTCGCAAGGGGGAGGTTCTATGTACTAACGAGGATGTGATCAGGAACTCGCCGCCCTCCTGGTCGCCAATGGGTGCTGAAGAAATTACCGAAAAAACCGGTATTGAGCGCCGGCGCTATACTGCGGAGCCGTTGGAAAATATCGCCCTCGAAGCGGCGCGGGCGGCAATGAAGCACGCCGGTCGTGGTCCAGCAGAGATCGGCGCAGTCCTGTTCTGCTCCTGCACCTCTAACCGGCTGATTCCCTCTACTGCGACCTGGCTTTCCGGCCAACTTGGTATTCTGCAGACCCATTGCTCAGCAGACATTGTCGCCGCCTGTGCCGGTTTTCCCTATGGCGTTGCTGAGGCTGTCCGCTTGTTGCGGGAGGTAGAGCGTCCGATTCTGTTGGTTCTGGCTGAAAAATTCTCTGATAAAATCGGAAATGCCCGCCCTTCACGAATGATTTTTGGCGACGGTGCGGCAGCGCTGGTGATCGCCCCGACTACGGGTGAGCGAGACATCCATGTTGTCCAGACCTATGCAAGTGGTCCTTTTAGCCAGGTGAACTCAATCATCTGGCCGAATTACGATTTCGATAATGATATCACGGTTTACGGTCCGGAGGTCAAAGCGCTGGTCAAGCGCTACCTCAACCAGATGATCAGCGAGCTCAACGAGCTCAAGGGCCTGAAGGGAGGAAAATCGCTCATGAATGACATCGATGTGATCGTGCCACACCAGGCGAACAAGACCATGATTATTGATATTGCCGTTCCCCAGGGGATCTCCGCTGACGATATTTATTTTAACATCGCCGAAGTCGGCAACGCCTCCGCCGCAAGTATTCCGATCGCGTTGGCAGACTCAGTCTTTGATGGCGCGGTCACCAAACCGTCGCTGGTTTTCGCTCCGGGTTTCGGGGCCGGTGCTGTCGGTGGGTACGTGGTGCTGTCGCTCGATCCTGCGATCGTAGCGCCGGAAGTCAAAAACAGCCTCAATATGGGGCCAAAGTTAGTCACCGCCCATTCATCACTTGAAGACATTAAAGAGGCCTTCCATGGATAAGATGACGAGCCGGGGTTCAAACGCATCACTCCTTTATCGTCTCCTGGATATTCCCGAGATTCTCTGTGATACCACCTTGCTCTATCGGCTGAATACAAAGGAGGCGGGATCGCACAATGATCATGCCGATATCGCTCTGTTCGTTGCCGCCATCGAAGCCTATCTGTCCTCATCTCGTTATGCGCGAGCGGCATTTTTTGCTGCAGCTGCCCGCGGTCGGCCGAAGTCAAGCCATGAATCCCTGGTTACAGTTGACTGTCGGCTGCGCGGCGAGAAATATCGGCTGACAGTACAACGGATCTGTCCTAACCGGTATCGCCTGGAGGTCGAAGGGCAGGTTGTCGTCATGACAATCGATAGCATCGACAAGTTTGAGTCGCGTGTCATGATCGGGAATCGCAGCCATCGGGTGATCTCTATAACACAGGGCAAAGATCATCTCATTGAGGTCGATCAGGTTATCCACCGGATCAGTCGAGGGGACGTGGGGATGATTCGCTCCCCCTCGCCGGCGCTGGTTGTTGCTGTCAATGTCAAGCCGGGCGACGCCGTCGCCAAGGGGGATTCACTGGTGGTGCTCGAGGCGATGAAGATGGAAACATCCATCCCTGCACCCTTCTCCGGAACCGTGGTTGATGTCCTGATCGGTCCGAGTATTCAGGTCGATGCCGGCGCCGGTCTGATCAGACTCGAAACTTTCTCTGAACTGGAAGACACCGAGGAAGCAAGAGGTCGCGTTGATTTCGCCCCGATCGCAGCAGAGCGCGAAATTGACCTTAGTGTGCGCAGTCGCTGTCTCGACCTTCTTGAAACCGTTCGCTGGACAATTCTGGGGTACGATACCCAGCCTGGGGTAGTGCGGGATCTTGCCGGCCGTCTGCTTAGTGTTTACCCGGAAGCCGACTTGAATGATCCAGAGATCGTCGCAGCCGGGCTGGAAGTTCTCTGTGCTTTCAGCGATGTCAACTCACTGGCAAGAAATCGACCCTTTGGGGATATGCCGGAGGAGGAAACCCGTAACCCTAAGGAGCATTTTCACCAATATTTGCGTGCCCTTGATCTTGCTGCCGAAGGTTTGCCGGAGTCGTTTCGCGGTAAACTCGAACGCGCATTTGCCCATTACGGAGTAACCAGCCTTGAGCCTTGCCAGGATCTGGAGCGCGCTGCTTTCAGAACCTTCAATGCCCAGCAGGTAGCCAGCGCTCATGTCCCCTTGATTGCAGCGGTTCTGACCGGCTTGCGACTCGACCCAAAAAACCTCAGTCCGGCCTGCGCCCGGCAATTGAGTTCGACCCTTGATGAGTTTGTGGTTGCAACCGAGTTGCGGTTTCCTAATCTTGGCAATAAGGCGCGCAATATCCGTTATCAGAGTTTTGAACAGCCGGCAGTTGCTGCGTACAAGGCGGCGATTCTTGACGAAATGCGCGGGCACATTGCTGCTTTGCGCTTACCCGGTGCAGAGGCTACTCATCTTGATGCAGTGATTAACTGCCCTGAGGCCGTGATCGAGCTCTTCGCAGATCCGGACGGCTCGGGCGCCAACGGCGACCCGATGCTCGATGTCATGTTCAAACGATTTTATCGGGTCAAGGAGCTGCAGAATATCCAGGAATTGGAGGGGATCCGTTCTGCTGACTATCTTACTGATGGGGAGCGGCGTAGTGTGGTTGTGGCCATCAGCCCTCAGTCCTTGACCGGAAGTGTACTACGGGCGGTCCTTGAACATGGCTTAACCTTGCCCGCATCCCAGCCACTTTCCATCGATCTCTACAACCGTTGGGACGGTTCCGTCGCAAAGGAGGGCGTTTCGGCCTGGGTGGAGAAGGTTGTAGCTGAGACCATCACACCGGAAAATATCCGCAGGATAACCTTCTCCGGAGCCGACCCAGCCGGTCGGGTCTACCATCACACCTATCGACCGGTGGACGGGGTTCTCGTCGAAGATCTGACCATCCGGCATTGTCACCCGATGATCGCAGCGCGTTTAAAATATCACCGCTTCAGAAATTTTAAAGCCGAGCGACTCCAATCAGAACCTGGTATCTACTCATACAAGCTTGTCGGTATCGATAACCCGAGAGACACTCGGTTGACTGCGGTCGCAGAGGTGCGCGATCTGACTCCAACCCATGATGAAAAAGGGCGAGTGACCGGCCTGGCCTCTACGGAAAGGCTCCTGTCTGCCTGTGCCAACGCGATACGAGCCGCACAGACCGAGCATGATCCACGCCACCGATTAGCTATGAATCGAATCATCCTTTATGTCTGGCCATCCTTTTCTTTAGCGTTGAAGGGTCTTGACCTGATACATGAACGCTTCGCAGCACTGATGGCCCCCTTAGGACTTGAGGGCATCGAAGTCATCGGTTCGCTGGTTGAAAATGGTCAGGCTCAAGAGACCATTATCCGTTTCGGATTTGATACCCTCAGTTCGTCGGCCTTCGAGATAACCAATAAGGTCGACGAACCGGTCGCCGTCCTTGATCGATATCGACAGAACGTTATTCTGTCTCAGCAGCGCGGCTCTATTTACCCCTACGAACTGATTGACCGACTTATCAAGAACGGAGGATCGTTCAGTGAATATGCCGTGAATGATGAGGGGGCCTTCGTGCCAGTCGATCGGCCGAAGGGGAAGAATGACTGCGGATTTGTTGCTGGGGTGCTGGTAACTCCATCTGACCGTTATCCGGAAGGGATCAAGCGGGTGGTATTGCTCGGGGATCCGACCAAGGAGCTGGCTTCGCTGGCAGAACCGGAATGTCGAATGACCATCGGTGCCCTCGAACTGGCCAGGGAGCTCGAAACGTCACTTGAATGGTATGCGGTATCTGCGGGGGCCCGGATCTCCATGACCAGCGGCACCGAAAATATGGATTGGATATCTATCGTGTTACGGCGTCTTATCGAGTTTACTCAGGACGGCGGCGAAATTAACCTTGTCATTACCGGGATTACGGTCGGGGGGCAGCCTTACTGGAATGCAGAAGCAACGATGCTGATGCACACCAAGGGTATCCTGATCATGACCCCCGACAGCACTATGGTTCTTACCGGAAAACAATCCCTCGACTTTTCCGGTGGTGTTTCGGCTGAGGATACTTTCGGCCTCGGCGGCTACGACCGGATCATGGGCCCCAACGGCCAGGCTCAGTACTGGGCTCCCGATCTTGAAGCGGCCTGTGAAATGATGCGGCAGCATAACGAACACGCTTATCGGGCCAAGGGAGAGCGTTTCCCACGTCGTGCCGAGACCTCTGACGATTTTGAGCGCGATGTCAGAACCGCTCCGCACGATGGGCCTGAATTTGAAACAGTTGGTGAGATTTTCTCGGACAAAACCAATCCCGGTCGTAAAAAGCCCTTTGATATTCGTTCCATCATGCGTGCCGTTTCCGATCAGGATCACGTTCCGATGGAACGCTGGAAAGATATGCGCGACGCCGACACCGGCGTTGTTTTTGAGACCCAACTGGGGGGCTATCCTGTGATGATGATTGGGATAGCATCAAGGGCAATTGCACGCAAGGGACTGCTTCCGGGAGACGGTCCGGATGTCTGGACATCCGGTACGCTCTTCCCTATGTCATCCAAAAAGATTGCTCGTGCCATTAACAGTGCCAGCGGCAGCCGTCCACTCGTTGTTCTGGCCAACTTGTCCGGTTTCGATGGTTCACCCGAATCACTGGCCAAGTGTCAACTGGAATATGGTGCCGAGATTGGCCGAGCCGTTACCAATTTCGACGGTCCGATCATCTTTTGTGTTGTTTCACGCTATCACGGTGGCGCCTTCGTGGTTTTTTCAAAGGTGCTCAACGACAATATGGAGGCTTTAGCCGTAGAAGGAACCTATGCATCGGTGCTCGGTGGTGCACCGGCTGCTGCTGTGGTCTTCACCCGCGAGGTTGATCAACGAACCGACGCCGATGAACGCATTGTCGTGCTCTACAATCGGATCGCCACCTCAACCGGAGCTGAACGGGTTGCTCTTCAGGCCGAGCTTAGTGAGTTGCGTCCTATGGTTCGTGCGGAAAAACTGGGGCAGAAGGCAGTTGAATATGATGCGGTTCATACCATCCAGCGGGCGCAGGAAATGGGTTCGGTTGACGCAATTGTTCCAGCCGGCAGATTACGGCCGGAGCTTATTGCCGCACTTGAACGCCGTATTGCCAAATCTCTTGCCCTGTCCGGGACAGAAAAATAAAAGGATTTCCTGTCAGCAGATTGGGTTCGGCACGGGGCACCTTGACCGGTTGAGCTGATCTCACTGGATTCGCAGTTAAATGGTGTGTAACTATTCAGTTCTGTTCTTGCGCAGGGTCGGGGGTCCTATGACAAGGGTGACTGTCGCCATGGATGGCGACAGTCAAGCGGCCAGGGAGAGCGCAAAGCGTCCCTTGACATAGGATCCCCGACCCGGTGCTGTATAGATACAATGGTCTCTACTAAAAACATTCAAAGAGGTAGAATCTATGGACGTACTTGATCTCACCCAACATGAAAACATTTCTACCCGAATTGGCGACAAACTCAAAGGTCGCGTCGCCCTTGTGACCGGTGGAACCCGTGGAATTGGTGCAGCGATCTGCCGCAGCCTTGCGAGTCAGGGTGCTACGTTAGCAGCGGGATATTCCGGTAACGACAAGGCAGCGGCAGATTTTTGCGCTGCTTTTACCGAGAACTATTCCACTCCTGTCAGCACCCACAAGGGAAATGTCGGTGACGCGGCGGATTGTCGCCGAACCATCGACGAAGTGCTCACGATGCACGGTCGTTTGGACATCCTGGTCAACAATGCTGGCATCAGTATCGACAGGACCGTGCTCAAAATGACCGACGAGGACTGGTATAACGTGATCAACGTTAACTTGTCTGGGGCATTTTTCCTTTCTCAGGCAGCGCTTCGTCATATGTCCGAGCGTGGCAGCGGTCGTATCGTCAATGTTTCAAGTGTCATCGGCGAGATGGGCAACATCGGTCAGGCTAATTATGCTGCCTCGAAATCCGGCCTTTTTGGACTGACCAAGACCATGGCGCGCGAGGCCGCGCTGTTGCTGGCCAGGTCTGGAAAACTGACGGAACCAAATAGCGTCGGGCTGACCATTAACACCGTCACTCCGGGCTTTATTGCTACGGAAATGCTGGAGAATATCCCTGAAAAAATGATGGAAAAAATTCTGGCTATGATCCCTCAGGGGCGACTCGGCAAACCTGAAGAAATCGCCCGCGTTGTACACTTCCTCGCTGCTGACGCTTCCTCTTATATTACGGGGCAGGTTTGGGGCGTAAATGGCGGGCTTGATATGTAATTCATGCCTTTCCGGTATTCTTTTAACTATTGAGTGTACGTTGAATTCGGGCTGCAGACGTGATTTGTCGTTAGTCGGAGCATCCAGATATACGTGTTGGTGGAAAATTGACATTACAGAAATCTTCAGCCTGTTCGTTTTTATCCCTGTAGGGATTCATGTAAACTCATAACCTCATAGGGGAGAAAAGGCATCTCATGGGAAAATTATCCGGAAAAATTGCAGTAGTTACGGGAGGCTCACGAGGGATTGGAGCTGCGATTGCCACAGGGCTTGGCGGAGAGGGGGCCACGGTAGTTATTAATTATAATCACAGCAAGGACGAGGCTGATAATGTCGTCGACGTCATTAAGTCAGGTGGAAGCTCGGCCATTGCCATTCAGGCTGACATCTCGGACATGGAACAGACAAGTCAATTCATCGAAGAGGTTCTGGCTCAGTACGGCAGGATCGATATCCTGGTCAATAATGCCGGTATTACCAGGGATAAATCTTTTAAGAAGATGTCGTTTGAGGAGTGGCACAAGGTCATCGATACAAATCTGTCGTCGGCTTTCAATACCTGTAAGGCAGCGTTGCCTGGTATGCTGGAACAGAAATATGGGCGCATTATCAATATCAGCTCTGTGATCGGTCAATCGGGGGGTTTTGGTCAAAGCAACTATGCTGCGGCCAAGGCCGGTCTCATCGGATTCACAAAGTCTCTCGCCCTGGAAACGGCAAAGGCCGGAATAACGGTAAATTGTATCTGCCCTGGGTATATCGCGACCGAAATGGTAGCGGCGATGCCTGAGGAGGTCAAAGAAGCCATCATTGCCATGGTGCCAATGAAGAAACTCGGAGACCCCGAAGAAATTTCCAAGGGGGTTCTCTTCATCTGTGATAGCGAATATATGACCGGTCAAAGTCTTAATCTTAATGGTGGTCTCCATATGATTTAGATTCATTAAAACGAATCTGAACGAAAACGGGCGCCGGACAGTTTTTAAAGCTGCCCCAATTTCGAATGGTATGATTTGCGTTAGCGGGGCAGTCCTCTTTTAAGCTGGATTCCAACCGACTCAATTTCTGTGTGTTCAGCGATGGTGATGCTGATGTTCTTTTCGGAGGCGGTCAATGGTTCTATCCTTGTGAGCTGATATTCCAGCACTTTTTCATCCGCATCCGACCAGCTGTTCCCCTGCTCGGCACGTTGTTGAATTCGCTGCCGGAACAGCTCTTCATTCAACTGAAAATCCAGAATTCTAAAGGGACATTGGCGCGTTATCGCTAGCTGTTTCAGCTGCTGGCGATCCGCCTGCCTGATGAAGGTGGCATCGACAATCACCGTAAAACCGGCAGCAAGAATCAGCTCGGCCAGCGAGAAAATGTGGTCGTAGGTTGTCTCGTTTGCTGTGGTGCTGTAGATCCCTTTCTCGATGGCTGATCTGCCGGACTGATTGGCTTCAAGATGATGAAGGCGCTTGCGTTCCAGGTCGGAATGAATACAGATCGCTCCGATAAGGGGTGCCAGTTCGTTAACAAAGGTCGTTTTTCCTGACCCTGATAATCCATGGGTGATGACCAGCTGGGGTGCTGGTGTTTGCGTGTAGTTTTCAGCAAGGGTCAGGTAGCTTTTAAGCTGCTCAAGGTCGGTGTTGCGTTCCCGGGTTGACAAGTCCGATTGACGCAAGCGTAAACCAAGGACCTTGGCTCTGACCATAGCGCGATAAACCTGATAAAAGCGCAGGACTTTGAGCCCGGCATAGTCACCTGTGTGGCGCAGGTAGGCGTTGAGAAAATACCAGGCGAGCTCTTTTCGACTGCGATCGTCAAGGTCCATCACCAGAAATGCAATATCATTGATGGTATCGATCCAGCGCAGGTTTTCGTTAAATTCAATACAGTCGAACAACAGCGGTCTGTCTTGAAACCAGGCCATATTGGCCAGGTGCATGTCACCGTGGCATTCGCGAATAAAACCGCTTTTGCACCGTGCCAGCAGAACCGGCTGTAGAGTTGAGAAGCTTGATTCGCTCCAGTCTTGTAAGTTGCTGATTGTTTGAAGCGATACATTCTCTGGGAGTGCAGACTTGATCTGCGTGAAATTCTGGCGGACAGGTTCGATGATACTATGTGGTGTTCCAAAATGATGCTGCTGGTCAGTTTGAGCGGCCTGCAGGTGAACTTCAGCTATTTTTTCAGCAAACTCAATTAAGACGGCAACACCCAATGTTCCTGCCGCTAGCATCCGGTCGAGCTGGTCTTCCTGAGGAAAACGCCGCATTTTTACCAGGTAGTCCAGTGCCGGTTCCTGGTTCAGGCGGGGGTGGTCGACGGAGCCGCCGACAGGAATAACTGCAAGGTAGAGTTCCGGGGCAAAATGGCGATTAAGCCGCAGTTCTTCAGTGCAGAAAAAGTAGCGTTTGGCAAGGCTGGAGAAATCGAGAAAGCCGAAATTGACCGGCTTCTTCATTTTGTAGGCGGAGTTACCACTTAAAAAAATCCACGAGGCGTGGGTTTCGATCAATTCTGCTCCCGGATCTGATGGGCCGAAGAAGCAAGGCTCAAGCATGTGGTTGATCAATGTCTGGTGCTTCGCCATGACGATGCCTCTTGGACGATTTAACAGTGGAGAAAAAATGGTTTTCTAAACTTTAAGTCTAGTCGATGAGAAAGGTTTAGCAAGGATTTATCGGTATGATTTGCGATAATCCAGCCCAGGAAAAAAAGAACAGGCCGCGACCGTCGGGTTTTTAGGGTTGTAACCATAATCAGGGGGCACAATTGATTTTGCGCCCCCTGATTTGAGTTTTACAAGGACTGTGTCGTGACAGTTATGTGTTGTCCAACCTGAATTATAGTCCCATCAGTGGATCAGTCAGGCCAAACACATAGATGGCAACAAGGCCTAGGATTCCAGTAGCAAGCACGTAGAAGACAGTCGGAATAATTGTCATGCGAATCGTTCTACCTTCCTGCCCGAGGAGCCCGACGGTTGCCGAGGCGGCAACCACATTGTGAATAGCGACCATATTCCCTGCTGCTGCGCCCATTGCCTGAAGAGCAATCATGACCGCACCGGAAACACTCAGGGCGTTTGCTACTTCAAGCTGGAACTGGCTGAGCATCATGTTGCTGACGGTGTTGGATCCGGCAATAAATGCGCCCAGGCCACCAACGGTCGGAGCAAGTAACGGATAGATGGAACCAAAGGTCACCGCAACAAAGTCGGCCATCGCCACCGGCATGGATGCCAGATCAGCGCCGTTAACCCCTGAATTGATCAGAATCCGCACCATCGGAATGGTGAAAATCAGAACGAATCCGGCCCCAATCAGGGTTTTTCCGGCAGAACCGGCCGCTTCTGTAAACTGAGAGAATTTCATCCTGTGGAGGAACAGGGTCAGTACCGAGACGAACAGTAGAATTCCACCGGGGAGATAGAGGGGTTGAACGCTGCCGCTGACGCCGGCCTCGCCAAGAATATTTGACCAGCCGAACGAGAGACTGAGCAATGCCGACTTGAGAGCGGGAAAAACCCGGCTGGCAACGAGAATCAAGGCTACCAGCAGATATGGGGTCCAGGCCATGGGCAGGGAGATTTTGCGTTCGTCAAGGCTGGGTTGTTTTGGAACGATGGTGCCAAACCAGGCTTTTGGCCACTCTTCCTGTGGAGCAAAGTCCCAAACAGTTTTGGGTGCGAGGAAGCCTTTTTTGGCGGCCGGGACAACAATGGCCATGCCGACCAGAGCGCCGACAATAGAAGGAAATTCCGGACCAAGAAATATTCCGGTAAGGGCATAGGGGACAGCAAAGGCCAGGCCGGTAAAAAGCGCGAAAGGCGCCATTGCCAGCCCCTCTTTCCAGCTCTTGTTTTTGCCGAAAAAGCGGGTAAGCATCATGACCATCAGCAGCGGCATCAGGGTTCCGACGATCGCATGGCCGATAGCTACTTCAGAGGTGATAATCTGTCGAAATATTTCCCAGCTTGAACCGTTGGCTGCGAGTTGGTTACCAATGGCAATATGATCCAGTCCATTGGTGACACCGATGATAATAGGGGTTCCAACGGCGCCGAAAGAAACCGGCGTTGATTGAATCATCATGCCAACCATGATGGCACCCAGGGCAGGAAAACCGATGGCGACCAGCAAGGGTGCGGCGATGGCAGCCGGGGTACCGAACCCGGAAGCGCCCTCGATAAAACAGCCGAAGAGCCACGCCAGAATAAGAACCTGAATCCGTCGATCCGGACTGATGTTCGTAAATCCTGCCCGGATTGTTGAAATAGCGCCGGAATTCTGAAGAGTATTCAGGAGCATAATCGCTCCAAAAATAATCCAGAGGACGGCGACGGTGACAATGATGCCCTGGAAGGTTGAGGCGAGAACACGGTTCAGACTCATCTCCCAGAAGAACAGGGCGATGCCTGCCGCTGATAGATAAACAATGGGCATCGCCCGTCGGGCCGGCCATTGAAGACCAACCAGAAGTACGGCTGCGACAATGATTGGTGTAGCTGCGAGTAGTGCCTGGATCCCTGGTGACATAAAGTTTCCTCTTGCGAAAAAGGTTTATTGTGCTTGGCGGACTATCCTGTGATGGATACAAGTTTATGCAATAAGGAGTTCCACAAACATGAGATGGTTACGGTGCCAACGCCTATTATTTGATGAAATTGTCTTGGCCTGTGTTGACCTGAACAGAAGAGGAGTCCTGAAGGGCACCGATCAACAACAATATATAAACGCAGGCAATATAACCGAATTGATACATATGGTAAAGAGGTAATACCAGTTATATTCAAGAGTCTTTCATATTGCCATACCACTGAGCGTGAGTTGGGACATTGCGGATAGCTTCTTGAGCCATTCAGTCTCTCGGGTTAGTGCCCTGGGTTGCTGACCGCCTTCAAAAAAGTCGCGGTCACTCCTGAAAACTTGGCTTTTTATCGTAAAAATTGATCTCTTGTGCTATTTTGCGCTGTCTATCCAATGGGTTTGTGGAAAAATTTATTGTTCTGACATTCTGCATTATTAATGATGTGTGATGGCCTGTGCTAAACAGAAATTATTGAACTCAATATGGTTTTACTGGATTGCGTTAACATTTTTTTTACCAAGGAGACAAAAATGAAAAAAGTTTTTTTTGCCCTGTTTTGTATCGCCATTAGCATGCCGGTAACGGCCTGGTCCCTTGACCCGGTCAAAATCGGCATGGTGACCACCCTTTCCACCAAAGCCGGATACCTCGGGGAGGATGTTCGCGACGGTTTCAGGTTGGCCATGGCCCAGGAGGGGGAGCAATTGGGCGGTATTCCCGTCGAACTGATGGTTGAAGATGATGGCGGCGACCCGGGAAAGGCCAGGCAGATTGCTGATCGTTTTATGAAACGCGACAAGGTCAGGATCATGACCGGAATCATCTTCTCCAACGTGGCTATTGCTGTGGTACCCAAAGTGGTTAACAGCGACGTCATCTATATCAGTCCCAATGCCGGGCCCTCGCTGCTTGCCGGTAAGGGCTGTGACCCCAATTATTTCAATGTCGCCTATCAGAACGACAACCTTGATGAGGTGGTCGGACAGTATGTCAGCGAAGCTGGTTTTAATAATGTTTATTTACTCGCCCCCAATTATCCAGCCGGCAAAGATCACCTTGCCGGTTTCAAGCGCTACTATCAGGGTAAGATTGCCGGTGAGGTCTACACCAAACTCGGCCAATCTGATTACGCAGCCGAAATTGCCACCCTGCGCGCCAGTACACCGGATGCGGTTTTCTTTTTTCTGCCGGGCGGCATGGGGATTAATTTTCTCAAGCAGTATGCCCAGTCAGGACTTAACGAAAGCATTCCGGTCTTTGGCCCAGCCTTTTCTTTTGACGAGCGGTTGTTACAGGCCGTCGGTTCGGCAGCACTTGGTGTAAAAAACGGTTCCCAATGGAGCCATGACCTCGACAACCCTGCTAATCGTCAGTTTGTTGCCGCGTTTCGTGAAGCTTATGGACGCACACCGACTCTCTATGCCAGCCAGGGCTATGATGCCGCACGCTTGATCGCCGGCGCCCTGAAAAAGGTCAACGGTGATGTCGGGCAATTGGCGGCGCTGCGTACCGCACTGAAAGCCGCGGACTTTGAATCGGTGCGCGGGGATTTCAGGTTTTCTGCCAACCAGCACCCGATCCAGAACCTCTATATCCGTGAAGTCGTGCAGGATGAATCCGGGAATTATACCAACAACACCCTCAAGGCCGTTTTCACCGAACACAGCAATGCCTATGTCGGCGAATGCACAATGGCTGACTAAAGAAAAAAACTCGATCCCGGCGAATTTATGCTTTTAGTTTTTGAACAACTGCTGAATGGTTTGCAACTCGGCGTTACCTTGTTTCTGCTCTCTGCCGGTTTAACCCTGGTCTTCGGCATTATGCAGGTTATCAACCTGGCCCATGGTTCGTTTTATATGATCGGCGCCTATGTAGCGGCGACAGTCGCTGCCTCTACGGGGTCGTTTTTGCTTGGGTTGGCAGTTGCCTTGCCGGTTACTGCGTTGATCGGTATGCTGGTTGAGATGAGCATCTTGCGACGACTGTACCAAAAGGAGCATGTCGAACAGGTTCTGGCGACGTTTGGCTTGATCATGTTTTTCAACGAGCTGACCCGGATTATCTGGGGTCGTCAGCCACTCTTTATGGATGCCCCGGTGTGGTTGTCGGGCAGTATTGAGTTGATCCCCGGCATTCCCTATCCAAGTTACCGTCTTGCTGTGATTGGAGTCGGGCTGCTGGTCGCATTGTTTCTTTACCTGTTGTTCGCCTACACCCGTGTCGGCATGCAGATTCGCGCCGGGGCCAGTAACCGCGAGATGGCTGCGGCCCTGGGAATCAACATCAGACGACTCTATACCCTGGTGTTCGGTCTCGGTACCCTGTTGGCTGGGCTGGCCGGAGTGATGGCCGGACCGATCCTCGCGGTCGAAGCAGGGATGGGAGAAAGTATCCTTATTCTCACCTTTGTCGTCATTGTCATCGGGGGCATCGGCTCGGTGCGCGGAGCTTTTGTCGGAGCCCTGCTGGTCGGCATGGTTGATACCCTGGGACGAGCGTTTTTGCCGCTGTTTTTCCGCTTGCTGTTTCCTGCTGCAACAGCAGACGGTGCTGCCGCTTCGATTGCTTCCATGTTGATTTATCTCCTCATGGCCGCGATTCTTATCTGGCGCCCGCGTGGCCTGTTGCCGGCGCATAGCTGACAGCTTATATCGGCGCAAGATAACGAAAGATTCAAGATGTTCAGACCAACCCGTAAATCGCTCCTGTTGATCTTTGCTACCCTGTTGCTGTTGTTGCTGCCACTGCTGCTGCAGTTGCTCGGGGAAGAGTATCTGATCTCCTTGGCAAGCCGCATCCTGATCTATGCTCTGGTGGCTGTCAGTCTCGACCTGATGCTTGGATATGGCGGTATGGTCAGCCTCGGACATGCCGCGTTTTTCGGTATCGGTGCCTATGTGGTAGCGATTTTTTCCCATCACAGTTTCGAGGGAACCCCGGTTCTTTCCTGGCCTTTTGTTCTTCCCGGCCTGGATGCTGCACTGTTGCTGTGGCCGTTGGCGATTTTGATTGCGGCCCTTTTCGCGCTCATCATCGGTACCTTGAGTCTGCGTACCAGCGGCATGCATTTCATCATGATTACTCTGGCGTTTGCCCAGATGCTGTTCTTCTTTTTCGTTTCTCTGGAAGCCTACGGCGGCGATGACGGCCTCAGTCTGTTTGCGCGCAACCGCATCCCGGGGCTCGATCTGGGTAATGATACGCATTTTTACTATCTCTGCCTTGTCCTGCTCGGGGCCTTTCTGCTGATCGCCTATCGCCTGGTTGCGTCCCGTTTCGGGATGGTGATCCGGGGCAGTCGGGACAATGAAAAACGCATGCAGGCTCTCGGGTTTCCAACCTTTCGTTATAAATTGGCCGGCTTTGTGATCGCTGGGGCCGCCGCTGGGCTGGCAGGAGCTTTGATCGCCAACCACACTGAGTATGTCAGCCCCGGGTTAATGCACTGGACCCACTCCGGGGTGATTCTGGTCATGGTGCTGCTTGGTGGCCGTGGCACCCTGTTCGGACCCGTTCTCGGGGCTGCAACCTTTCTGATTCTGGAAGAGGTGCTGCCGATCTACACCGAACACTGGATGCTTTATCTGGGCCCCGTGTTGATTCTGGTTGTGCTCTTTGCCCGCCATGGCATTTACGGCATATTGACCGGCCGGGAGCGGCATCATGGCTGAACCCTTGCTGAAAATCCTCGGCTTGAAAAAGCATTTCGGCGCCGTTAAAGCCTGCCATAATCTGTCGCTGGAGATCTGTGCGGGGGAGACTCACGCCCTGATCGGTCCCAACGGCGCGGGTAAAACCACCCTGCTTAATCTCTTGTCCGGAGACCTGCAGCCGGATGCCGGTCAGATTTTTCTCGACAATCGTGATATCACCCGGATTCCCCTCTACCACCGTGCCCACCTTGGGCTTGCGCGCTCTTACCAGATTACCTCAGTTTTTTCTCAACTCAGCGTCGAGGAGAATCTGCTCCTGGCGATACAGGCCCACAGTGGCCACAGTTTTCGATTCTGGAAAAAGGCGATCAGCGACCCTTGTTTGCGTCGTGAACTGGAGCCGGCGTTGGAGCGAGTTGGACTCGAGCAGCGTGCCCGTGTGCGCGCCGGAAGTCTGTCCCACGGCGAAAAAAAACAATTGGAGGTAGGCATGGCGCTGGCATGTAGCCCACGCGTCCTGTTTCTCGACGAACCGATGGCCGGAATGGGCCCGGGAGGAAGCGTCGAGATGGGTAAGCTTATCAGCAGGTTAAAACAGCAGATGACGATTGTTCTGGTAGAGCATGACGTTGAAGCGATTTTCAGTCTCGCTGACCGGATTACCGTGCTGGTTTACGGCGAAATTGTCGCCACCGGAACGGCAGATGAGATCCGCTCCAGCGCGGCTGTGCGCGAAGCCTACCTGGGAGAAGAATGAGCATGCTGAAAGTCGAAGGAATTGCAACCTTTTACGGTACCAGCCAGGCCCTGTTCGGTGTCAGCCTTGAGGTCGGCGACGGCGAGGTGGTCACCCTGCTCGGCCGTAACGGCATGGGCAAAAGTACCACAGTCAAATCGATTATGGGGATGACTCCGGTCAGCGGTGGTTGCATATGCTTCAACGACATTACCATCCACCAGCTGCCCAGTTACGCTATCGCCCAGCTCGGGATCGGGCTGGTGCCTGAAGGTCGGCAGATCTTCCCCAATCTGACGGTGCGCGAAAACATCCTGGTCGCCGCCGCCAATCGTGGCGGTCGCAAAGAACCCTACACCTTTGAGGAAGTGCTGGAGATCTTTCCCCGTCTGGCCGAACGTCTCAATCATTACGGCGATCAGCTCTCAGGCGGTGAGCAGCAGATGCTGGCTATTATCCGCGCCCTGATGACCAATCCCAAGCTGATGATTCTGGATGAAGCAACTGAAGGGCTGGCGCCACTGGTCCGCAAGGAAATCTGGTACGGACTGAGCGTACTGAAAGAACGCGGACAGGCGATCCTGGTGATCGATAAAAATCTGGATGCGTTGATGAAGCTGGCCGACCGCCATTACATTATGGAAAAAGGTCAGGTGGTCTGGTCGGGGGAAACTGCCGCTATCATCACCAATGAGAATCTGAGGGCCCGTTATCTGGGGGTATGATGGGTGATGGCGTCGAAAAAATTCACCAACTGCTACGTTGCTGTAACCGCCTCATGGCTTCGACGTAGGTAAGTATGCCCCATTGTTCGACAATTGCGCGCCTTGCATTTGGCGCTTTTTACCTATCCTGTGTTTCTAATGCTTTTTGCGAAAGCACCATAAATGGGTTGGTGGAAAATCTGAACTAATCTGGGACGGGAAGAAATATCCTTTATGGAAGATCTTTTTTTTGTTTTTGCGAACGTAACATTGCCGGTTTTTGGAATCATCATTTTAGGCGCTCTGGTGGGTGGTCGTTTGCAATTGGAAGCTCGTACCCTGACCAGAGCGGCCTACTACGTATTTGTCCCGGCCTTTATCTTTCACTCCATCAGCACTGCCCAGATTGAATTTTCAAGTGCCCTGAGCATGATCGGCTATATTGTGCTGGTCCACCTGATCGGTGTTGCCATAGCAATTGTCGTGGGTGCGGTTTTAAAGCGTTCACGGGAGATGATTGCTGCTTTTGTTATGATTGCCTCTTTTGGTAATGTCGGCAACTATGGTCTGGCACTGATTCGCTTTCGCCTGGGAGATGAAGCGATTGCCTCGGCAACAATCTTTTATGTTGCCATTACCATCAGCGCTTTTATCATGTGTGTCGGCGCGGCCGGCTGGGCGCGGGGTGGAAAACGCGGGGCGCTCTGGCAAGTGGTTAAAACCCCGGCACTCTTAGCCATGATTCCTGCGGTCCTGGTTTCATCAACAGATTTGCAGGTGCCGTTAATGGTGCAACGAATGGTTGGATTGCTCGCTGAGGCGATGATTCCGGTCATGCTGTTTACCCTTGGGTTGCAGATGCTTGAACAAAAAAAGATCCAGTTCAATACCGATGTTTTTCTCGGATCGGGTCTGCGGCTATTCCTGGTGCCATTCATCGCTGTCCTTGTGGCGCGCGGGTTTTCTTTTGGTGCAATTGAACAAACGGCGGGTATCCTGCAGGCCGCAATGCCGGCAGCCATTCTGGTTGCCATCATCGCCAAGGAGCACGATGTCGTGCCTGAATTTGTTACTTCAGTAGTGATTGTGTCAACCTTGATCAGTGTTGCCACATTGACGCTTTGGATGGTTGTCCTGTAATCGGGAATCGGGGGACATAATACCTATTAATTTTAATAGGTATTATGTCCCCCGATTAACTAAACAGCTACTTATTAAGGAGTTTTTGTGACATCTGAACGTTATGCCTCCCCGCTGCTGGGTTGGATCATGTGGGGATTGGTTGCCAATCTTTATCTTGTCGGTTTTTTCCAGCGGGTGGCTCCGGCGGTCATGGTCGATGAACTGATGGCCGATTTTCAGATCGGCGCGGCAGTTCTGGGCAATCTTTCCGCTGCTTATTTTTATGCCTATGCCGCCATGCAGATTCCCAGCGGGATGTTGGCTGATGCCATCGGACCTCGCCGCCTGAGTGCTTATGCAGCATTGATAGCGTCTCTCGGCATTTTTGCTTTTGCCTTATCGCCCTACCTGTGGCTGGCTTATCTGGGACGTTTTATGATCGGCGCATCGGTCGCTGTGGCTTTTGTTGCTTGTATGAAACTGGCCGGGCACTGGTTTCCGACCAATCGTTTTGCTACCATCACCGGGGTTGCTCTGCTTATGGGCAATCTCGGCGGCATCCTCGCAGGGATTCCTCTGTCTGAAGCCATTGCCCTGTTCGGTTGGCGTTCCTCCATGTTTGTCAGTGGTCTGGTAACCCTTGGTGGCGCTTTGTTGATCTGGGTGGTGGTGCGTGATGATCCGAGCGAACGGGGCTATACCTCTTTTGCTTATGCTGCCACGGTTGACGAACAAAAACTATCTGCCGGCCAGGCTTTGAAGTTGGTCATGAAAAAGCGGGATACCTGGTTGCTGTTTTTTGCCGGTGGTCTTTCTGCTGCGCCCTTACTCGTATTTGCAGGCCTCTGGGGTGTCCCTTATCTGACTCAGATATACGGGATGGAACGCTCCCAGGCCGCCGGGTTTACCTCCACCATGCTCCTTGCGTGGGCTATTGGTGGACCATTTTTGGGAGCTATCTCAGATCGATTCAAACGCCGCAAATTACCTTATCTGCTGACAAATGTCTGCGCAACTGTACTCTGGGGCATGTTTTTGTTTGTTGAGATTCCCCAACCGCTGCTTTATCCACTCTTTGCGGCTATGGGTTTTTTCTCGGGAGGGTTGATTGTCGGGTTTGCTTTCGCACGTGAAGCGAATCACCCAGCCGTTGCCGGCACGGTGGGGGGAGTTGTCAATATGTCGATTCTAGGATTCGCTGCGTTATTACAACCCTTGCTGGGCTTTATTCTTGACCGCCATTGGGATGGCACTCTTTTGGGTGGAACGCCAAGTTACAGTGCAGAGGCCTATTTTTTTGCTTTTCTCTGGCTTTTTGGTTGTGTCTTATTGTCTGTCTTGGCTCTGATTCCGGTTGCGGAAACCAAATGTCAAATGTCTACTGAAGAGCTATAGCTGCAATCCAATCGAAATCGCTATCGAAATCGGGGGACATAATACCTATTAATGTTCAAAATAGGTATTATGTCCCCCGATTAACCTACGGCAACGGCAAGAACGATTTCGATCCCGATTTCGATTTCGATTTGGACAAAGAACAGCTCTAACCGAGTGTTCAGGCGGCGCTTCGCGGCAGAACATACAGCAACACCGCAAAGAAGTGAAAAGCACTGCCGGCCAGGACAAACAGGTGCCAGATGGCGTGGTTATAGGGCAGGCGCCTCCAGCAATAAAAAATCACGCCGCCGCTGTAAGCGAGCCCCCCCGCGACCAGCAGGCGGATACCAACAGGGTCAAGTGAGCTCAGTAATGGTCTGATTGCTATCAGAATAATCCAGCCGAGGACAAGGTAAAGAGTCAGAGAAAGTCCACGTTTTTGCCCGAGGGGTGATACCTTGAGAATGATTCCTGTCAGGGCAATACCCCAGACCAGAGCCAATACTGACCAGCCCCAAGGGCCACGCAGGTTAACCAGCAAGAAGGGGGTGTAGGTCCCGGCAATCAGCAGATAGATGGCGACGTGGTCGAGCAGGCGCAGAATTTCCTTGGTGCGGGGAACGGTGACACAATGGTAAAGGGTTGAGGTCAGATACAGCAGAATCATGGTGGTACCAAAGATAGTGCTGCTGACGATGTGCCACACATTGCCATGGGTGGCGGCAAGGGTAATCAGAACGACCAGCCCAAAGATGGACAACAACGCGCCAATGCCGTGGGTAATGCTGTTGGCGATCTCTTCGGCGAGGCTGTATCTTTTGGGATGTGATGATAGTTCGTCCATCTATTGCTCCAGCTAATGGCAATGTACTCTGACCTTCATTATAGCATTGACATAAAGGAAAAAGCAGTCGAAGCTGTTGTTTTACAAAAGTATTACGTCCCCGATTGGAGGTAGAAAAATACTATCAAAAACTTATTGACAACTATAACCAAAAAGGTTATAAATGAATCAAATACATTTTGTTGTGGCAGGCAAAAGGTATTTAGGTAGTACTCTCTCGTTACCTCCTTAGTGTGTCGCCCCGTGGTCCCCTCCTGATCACGGGGCTTTTTTTGTGTGGTGCT
>Ga0102934_1000846_pt1 | contig 21079 bp, 19 predicted proteins | sample SalPonR2_A_D1_MG_FD_78175 | JGI IMG/M metagenome (GOLD analysis project Ga0102934, IMG submission 78175) | Salt pond soil microbial communities from South San Francisco under conditions of wetland restoration - Salt Pond MetaG R2_A_D1_MG | ecosystem: Environmental > Aquatic > Marine > Intertidal... | reverse complement strand
TAGTTGATGGTAATGGGCTGGAGTTCATCATCCACTCCGAAGTGAAAGGTTTCCGGCGGGACATCGAGAAATTCCTCGTAATCCGGTCCGTCGAAGGCCTTTTCCTGCACGTCGCAGACATTGACGATCCCGACATCCGGGATATCATCGAGAATGGGCTGGATGGACGGGGCGAATTCGGTATCCACAAACAGGATCCTGCTGCCCGAATCCTGGAGAATGTAGGCAATCTCGCGGGAGGAGAGCCGGATGTTGATGGTCACAAGGACGGCTGAGAGCAGGGGTACAGCGTAATGAGCTTCCAGGGTCTGCGGGATGTTGGGACACAGGAAAGCCACCTTGTCGTCTTTGCCGATGCCCCGCTGTTTAAGGGCAGTGGCCAGGCGGAGAACCCGGTCTTTGAGCTGGGCGTAGGTGCAGCTCTGGTCGCCGTAAATCACGGCCGTCTTTTCCGGAAAGGTATAGGCGCTTCTTTCCAGAAAGTGGAGGGGACTCAGGGGTTCGTAGTTGACGGATCTGCTCATACGGATTTCCTTTCTGCCTGTATATTCCTTGTCAAATCTTGCGTATCCGGAATCCGGGCAGGCGCCCCGGCGCCGGTGCCGCATCTGCCGGCCGCTTTTGCTGCTTTTTTTTAACAATCGCCGGGAGCAGGGGAGGGTAGCATCTGCATAGAACACATCATAACAACAGGTTATATCAATAAGCAATAATCGTTTTTGTAAGCGCTGGCAATGCCCCGCTTCCTCCTTGAAATTTTTCGACCTGCCGATTATGCTGGATATGAATTGTATCGCTCCGGTGCTTATCATCCGATCATGGAGAACGCGTTATGTCCGGCAGGCAGAATCCGCAGAATACCGGCAGGGAAGCCGCAGACACCGATGCGGTGGGCTACACTTTCTGTGACGGCTGCAATGAAGCCCCTTTCTGCGGACTCCGGTTTTATCATGAGGCGGGAGTGGTCAAGGCCGTGGAGCCCTGGCCCGGTTTCCCCGCCGCCCGTCTTTGCTCCAAGGCCTACGCTACCGTTCAGCGGCACCGCAATCCCGACCGCCTCCTGTATCCGCTCCGGCGCACCCGGCCCAAGGGGGAGGCGGATCCGGGCTTTGCACGGATTTCGTGGGATGCGGCCTATGAGACGATTGCGGGGCATCTGCAGCGGATTCAACAGGACTACGGCCCGGAGCAGGTGTTTTTTTATGTCGGCGATCCCAAGGAGCCCCGCGCCGCTGTCCAGCGCCTTGCCGCCGCCTACGGCTCCCCCAATTACGGATGCGAAAGCTCGACCGCCTGCCGCCGTGCTGCACAGCTTGCCGAACTGTTGACCTACGGGTTTCCCACCATGGGCAGTCTGCCCGACAGGCAAACCGGCGCCATGTTGATCTGGGGAACAAACCCGGCCTATTCGGGCCAGCCTTACATGTGCCACGGCGACCTTGCCGATGCCAAGGAGCGCGGCGTCAAGTTCATTGTTGTGGACCCGCGCAAGACGCCCACTGCCACCATCCTTGCCGATGTACACCTCCAGGTGCGCCCGGGAGCCACCGCGGCCCTGGCTGCGGCAATCATGCACGTGATTTTCCGGGAGGGGCTCTACGACCGCTTTTTCTGCGAAAAATGGATTCACGGGCTGGAGCAGTTGATGGCGTATGTGGAGGACTTCCCCCCGGAGCGGGCCGAGAGCCTTACCTGGGTTCCCGCTGCCAAAATCATCGAAGCGGCCAGGCTTTATGCCGGTCATGGACCGGGCAGCATGCTCACCAGCGCCCAGGGCACAACCCATGACCGCAATGCCACCAATAATCACCGGGCCTTGTTGATGATTCCGGCCATTTGCGGATACATCGATGTGCCCGGCGGAATCGTGAAGCCGACCGCTCCCCTGGAGGGCATGCCGGCACCCTGGGCGGACGGCCCTCCGGCCTTTTGCCTGCGTGATCGGCTCCAGGCCATGGGGGAGCGGAGGCTGGATGCGGAAGCCTTTCCCCTCTGGGCGGAGAAGATGTTTGAAGTCCAGACCAACCCCCTGGTGGAATGGATCCGCCAGGACAGACTCAAAGCCTTTCTCGGCTGGGGGCTCAACATGATGATCTGGCCCCAGAGCCATGAATACCAGGAGGCCATCGCCTCTCTGGAGTTCTCCATGGCCGTGGATTACTTCTACCGGCCCCGGACACACCGTTTTGTGGATATCGTGCTGCCCGCGGCCATGAACTTTGAGCGGCTGGCCCCGTTTGCTGTGCACGGGCGCCGGATTTTCGGCCGCACACCGATCCAGCCGGCGGGCGAATGCCGGGAGGACTGGCGCATTGCCCTGGAGATCGGCTCCCGCCTGGGCTATCCGGAGACATTTTTTCACGGCGACGTGGAGGCGGCCTGCAACAGCATCCTGGGCATGTGGAACATCAGCTATGAGGACCTGCGGGCGCGGCAGGAACAGGGGATTGCCATACCGGGCGGAAAAGAGCCGAAGTACCGCAAATACGAAACCGGGGATATGAGGCCGGACGGCAGCCCCGGGTTTCCTACGCCCTCGGGAAAAATCGAAGCTTTTTCCACAGATCTGGACAGGCACGGCTACCCGGCGCTTCCGGAATATGCGGCGCCTATGCAGACAAGCCCGGATTATCCGCTGATTCTGGTGTCCGGCTCCCGGGTGCCCTATATCACCCACAGCAAATGGCGCGAGGATGCCCCATGGCTTCTGGAGCTGCAGAATGAGCCGGTCTTGTCCATGCATCCCCAGGATGCCCGAGAAAGGGGGATTGCATCCGGAGACGGGGTGCGGCTGCAGACCCCCTGGGGCCGGATGGAAGTCAAGGCCAAGGCCACCATTATGGTAGCGCCGGGAGTGGTGGCGGTAATGCACGGCTGGGCAGGGGCCAACGTAAATGAGCTGATCCCCAGGGAGTTTGACCCGATCTCCGGCTTTCCTCCGTATAAGGAGGTGGTCTGCGCTGTGACAAAAATCTGATTTTTCCCGAAGAACCGGAAGGAGTGCTCCGATGGCCAGATACGGCATTGTTGTGGATATAGGCCGGTGTACAGGATGCATGACCTGTGTGCTGGCCTGCAAGGCCGAAAATGATACCCCGCCCGGTGTGTGGTGGAATCAGGTGCTGGAAATCGAGGACCGGGAGCAGGAGCGGATCGCCTATGTCCGCTGCGCATGCATGCACTGCGAGAACCCGCCCTGCGTGGAGGCCTGCCCGCAGGGGGCCATATTCCGGCGTTTTGACGGCATTGTGTTGATCGACGAGCAGAGGTGCCGCGCAAGCGGTCACTGCGTCGGGGCATGCCCCTACGGGGCCATTGCCATCAATCCGGATCAGCAGTATTTTTCCGGGAAAGCCGCATCCGATCCGACAGGGCCCGGTGCCGGCACCCGGCATCGGCCGGGAAGGCCGTCCAAGTGCACCCTCTGCGCCCACAGGATTGACAGGGGAAAAGAGCCCGCCTGCGTGGAGGCGTGTCCTTCGAGAGCGATGATTTTCGGCGATCTCGATGATCCGGAGGATCCTGCCGGGAAAAAAGCCGGACAGGCCACTGCCCTGCTGCCGTCGGAAGAAACCCGCCCCCGGATCCTGTATATCCGGCCCGAAAGCCTGGCCCGGCCCCTGGAGGACCGGATCCGGGAGGATCCCCGCATGAAGGCCGGTCAGAGCTGCTGAGCCCGCGGCCTGGTGCTTTTCCGTTTTCCGGCTGCCAGGTCCGCGAATTCCCGGTCAAACTCGCTGATCCGCTGCTGCCAGGCATAAAAGTGCATGGCCGCAGCCAGTTCCGTGCGCAGCTCTGTATAATTATCGAGGTTTGTGAGCATGTGGCAGAGCCTGGCCACCAGTTCGTCAAAACTGCCGTAAAGACAGGTGCTGTGAGCGCGGGCCGGCAGGATTTCCGGATAGGAAAGCCGGTCGGGAAGAAGCGGGAGACAGCCAAAGCGCATGGCTTCAACGACGGAGATCCCGAAGTTTTCCTGGATGGCTGTGCTCACTACCACGTCGGCGTTTTGGAGCCACGCAAAGTATTCCTCCTTGTCCGCCACCCCGCCGAATTGCCGAATCCTTTCCCCAAAGCGTGTGCGGGCGGTATCAAAAACCGCGGGCACGGTTTGGCCCGCCTCACCCAGGATTCCGATCGAGAAGGGGATGTCTTTTTCCGCGGCTTTTTCCAGGGCAGCAAAAAAAATTTCCGGCTGCTTGTCAAACTCCCAGCGGTGATTCCAGACGATCAGGGGGACAGAGCCGGGCTGTGTGCCGGCACTGTCACCGGATTCGGCGGAGAAGGCGCACCCCGGATAACAGACACCGGATTTTGCGCCGATGGCATCGCCTGCCCACAGGGGCTGCAGATCCGGCATCCGGCGCAGAAATGCCGGAAGCTGCGAGAAGAAATCCCGGCTGTGGGTTCGGGAATTAAACAGCACGCGGTCTGCGGCAAGGGCCGTGGTGATGTCTGTAAAGCCGAAGTGCATATCCCGCTCATCTTCCCGGGCTACGGGATAGGAGAGCTGGTTCTCGTGAAAATAAACCAGAAGCGGCGGGCATTGGCCCGGGAAGAGGGCTCGGAAATCGGCTGCGCTCATAAGGTTTGACATAATAATGGCATCAAATGTCTCGGAATATGGAATTTTGCGAAGAAAGGCAAGCGCTGCCCCCCGCATTCGCCATTTCCAAAAACGGTCGGGCAGGGTGTAGAGGGAAATACAGTGGCTGGAATGGCGGCACAGGCCGTCGGCAAAATCCTTGTGTGATCCCCCGTAAAAAGGCTCCAGAAAAAGCAGGTGCATCGGCGCTAAGCTGCTGGTTTTGATTTGATTGTAGACAAAAACTACGGATGTATTGTATATATCCCAAATACCATACAGTCTGCACACCTGTATAGAAAAGATCACCGGATCCGCAGCAAAGCCGGCGGGATTGCATAACAAAGCGACCATGGCGCCTCAGATCGACAAAAAATTGCGAAGCCTGATCCAATCGCTACGGACACAGGGCTTTGTCCTGAAGGGCATTTCCAACGGTTTCCGTATCAAGCTGGAAAGCGGCCACGACGTGGATATTTATACGCTAAGGACCAATCCCTCCCATGTGCGGGCCCGCGTCAAAACCCGGATTGCTGCGGAAGAAGAGCGCAATCAACTGATCGACGAAATTTACAGCCATATCGCCCGGAGCCTCGATGCTGTTGCCACGCTTTCCGATTTCCGGTTGACCAAGGATGCGGATGGCGTTTTTGTTTATTATGCCCACCTGGATTTCGCCGGAGCCCCCGAAGGATCGGCTTCAAAGGAACCCGAAGGAGCCGGGGAGCCGGCGCATCCACAACAGGAGAGTCCTGCTGCTGAAGAGCCTATTGAGGCGAGCCTCGCGGACGATACCGAGAGCTCGGCGCAGGCTGACGGTGGGGCAGACGGCATCGATTTTTCCGGGTATCTGGAAGAGATGGAGGAGGGCCCGGCTGTCACCCCCCAGGCCGCCGTGGAGGCTCTGGAGGCAGTGGATGCCAAAATGCTGCGGCAGGCCCTGGACACACTCTGCCTGCCCCGCTCGAGCAATGTCCGTCTGGTGCTCACCCGGCTGTTCCGGAGTGCGGTGGATGCAGAGGAACTGCGTGCTTCCATGGAGGCGGAAGCGGACAAGATTTACGGGGATGAAGACCTGGCGCAGCTCAAAATGATCCGGGAAATGCAGTCCGTAGCCTTTCTCAATCCCCTGATCGAGCTTTTGTGGCATACAGTGCAGCAGCAGGCCGGCCATGACAGCCGGGAGGAGGGTTAGCGGGCCTTTCGTACCGGCCGGACCGTGCCGCATTCGGTGGCATCGCGCTGCTCCGGCTGCCAGGAGGTCGTGTTTTTGCCGCTTACCGTATCCACGATTTTATGCCAGCCGTCCGAGTAGCTGGAATAGTTCTCGGAGCTCCAGTACCAACGCTCCGGCTGACCCGGGAAAAAGGGCTTTTCCTTGTAAATACCCGCCAGCTCCTCCGGCGTCGGGAGGCGCCAGTCCGAATAGCCGCCGGTGGAGAGATTGCTGACGTAGCGCTGGGCCATTTCGTAGGTAAGGCATTGTTCCGGCCGGACATGGCTGGAATCCACCAGGGTCCACATGAGTCCGGTCTGCTTATCCAGCACCACGCCCTTTGCTGTTTCCGCAAACCGCTCATCCGCATCGGCAAGAGCGGTACGGATTTTCTCCCGGGCCTGCTGTATGCGCTCATCGCGGATCTTTTGCTCCAGCCGCTCTATCTCCCGGCGGATGTCATCTGCAATCGTGGTTTCCGGATAGGCCTCCAGGTAATCCCGGTATACCTGCCTGGCCGCTTGATAACTGTCCTTGGCTGCCGCCCGGTCCTTGAGGGTGGCGAGGATGCGATTGTCCTTGGCCCGCCGCTTGTAGCCCGGCAGGCGCTGTTTGAGGCGGTCCGTGCGGCTGTTGTCGTATAGGGCGATATAGTTTTCGCAGAGATCAATGCATTGCTGCCATTTTTCCTGTTTCTCCAGTTCTTCCAGCCGGTTTTTGACAAAAATGTAGTATTCGCGGCTCATCTCGCGGATCCATTCGCTGACCTGGTCGCTGTGCCGGCCGTCCGGGTGCTTTTCCAGGTACTGCCGGCAGGCCGCGATCTTTTCATCAGCAGGGCCGGTATGAATAATCTCCTGTAATTTTTCAAACTCCTCTTGTGCGATCCGCTCCCGGATCTGCTGAATCTTTTTCCGGGCTTTCTTGATGTAGGAGGCGTTTGCAGGATGGCTTTCGATGTAGCGCTGGTATACGTCGACTGCTGCTGCATACTTTCCGGCTGCCTTGAACTCTCCGGCTTCTCCTTCGGCTTTCTCGAACTGCTGCTGTTTGATCTGCTGTTTGATCCGCTGGATTTTCTCCCGCACGGCAGCTGCATACTCTCCTGACTGGTGGGAGCCGAGGTACCGGGTGAGCAGCTTTTGTTTTTCAGCAAGCTCCGGCGCCTGCTCCACCTTTGTCATCAGCGTCCGGTATTCGGATTCCCGGATCTGCGCCTGGTGGAAGCGGTGATAGACAAAGCCCGCGACAAGCAGCAGCAGAAGACAGGCAGCCGCCGCCCCTCCGAGAGCAATCTGTTTTTTGCGTTTCCGTGGCGCTTTTTCCAGCTTATAGCCCTTGCGGCTGCAGTAGTTGGAGATGTAGGCCTCCGCCTCCTGCCTGTCCATTCCGAATTCCATCGCCTTCTGCAGCAGCACATCATAGTATTCGAAGCGGACCCTGCCGTTGATGGCGGCTATGTCAATATCGGAGTCAAGGGCGGCCAGCCGGGAGCGGGCAAGTGTGATGTCATAGGCATTTCTGGTTTCCTCGTTCTTGAAGATCGTCATGCAGTGTCCGGCCAGGGTGTTGCCGGCAGTGACCGTGGCATCCTTTTTGCTGATGCTTGCAAGCTCCTTTTTCTTCCGGCTTGCCTGCGACTGGAGCGATTCCAGGTCCGCGCTCTCCGGAAGGTCGAGGAAATCATAGAGCGAGGACTTGCCGAGGACCTTCAGGTTGTCATTGATGGTTTTTTCCAGAGACTTGTCGATGTGGCGGGGTTCGGCCTCGGCGCTTTCCTTGTCGTTTTTCCGCACGGGACAGCGTACCCGCTTGCGCACCTCCTTTTCGTCAAGGGAGTATCGTTTGGCGATTTTGCCGATTTCCGCCTCGGTGATATAGCCCTTGTCCATGCGCAGGCTGATGGCGCGGTCAATGTGCCCGAATTTTTGCTGCTTTTTTTTGTTGATCCGGTCCTGGATCTCATTCTGCTCCAGGTTGTGCAGCTTGGCCAGCTTGGCGACCTCTTCATGAGCGATATATCCCTTGCCCATCAGGATGTCGATGTGGCGGTCAATTTCCGGAAATTTGCTCTCTTTTCCCTTGCGGATGACCGATTTTGCCGCCTCAAGCTCTTCGGCCCGCTGCTGCGGGTCCAGCATGACCTTCTCGATTTCCGGAATCAGGCTGATATTTTTCTGCGCCTGCAGGCCCTTGGTGGGATGATTGCGCAGCCGGCTCCATTCGGCCTTTTTTTTCTTGATCTGCTTTTCGATAACCCCCGGATCGGTCTCCGGGGGATCTATGGAGAGGTCTAGGAGGATGTAGAAATTTTCGCGTTCCATCAAATCATTTCAGTATCTGTTTTTCGACGCTGTTGGCAAACCCTTCTGCTCAGTGCACCACCAGACTCTGGGAGCGGGCTTTGGCTTTTTCAAAGGCTTCGCCCTGGATTACGGAGGCGGTGTCCAGCACCACTTCCACCTGGCGGGACTGGCTGGTTTCCATAGCAGTAATATGGAGCCGTCCCTCCTCGTTGAGGTTAAAGGTGATCTCGATGGGCAGGTCCGCCGGCAGGTTGGGCGGCAGTGTCAAAACAGCGGTGTTGATCTCAACGGCGTTTTCCAGGGGAATCTCCACATCGTTTGTTTCGTTTTCCATGATCCGGATCAAAACGGTCTGCTGGTTCTTTACCGCTGTATAGAAGTTCTTCATCCGTGTTACCGGCACCGTCGTATTTCTTACCACCAGGTTGAAGACGATTTCATCGCCGCTCGGGTTGTGCGCCACAACACCGAAGCTCTTGCTGCTTACGTTTTTGACCTTGAGCATGGCGCTTTGAATGGTGGGCAGGGTATAGCCCGTGTCATCGGCTACCTCCTGGGCTGCGGCCTTGAATTCCTCGGGTTTTACCTGCTGGGTCTCGATCATCTCCGAGAGATTGGCAAATTCTTCGACCGGTTTGTGGGATTTCTCGGCAAGACGCTGGATCAGCCCGTCGTTTAAACTAAGCTTCCATCCGTAGATGGAGGCCCCCTTGGCCACGGCTTCGTCCGGGTCAAAGACCTTGGGCGCAACGGAGAATTCCTGCTGGATTCGCTCCTGGACCTGCGGCATGCGGGTGGATCCGCCTACCAGAATGATTTCGTCGAAACTGGTGTAGCCTTTCTCCCGCGCGGCACTGAGCATATCCCGGGTAAAATCGATGGTTCGCTCCACAAGGTCGGCGGTCAGTTCCTCGAATTTCTCCCGCTCCAGCACGATCTTGACCCGCTCGCCGCCGTGCGTGATGGAGACGGGGGTTTTGCTGCGCTGGCTCAGGATCTTTTTGGCCTTTTCCGCGGAAAGCTGCAGGTCCTGCCAGGTGTCCGGGTCTTCCAGGATATCCTCGCTGCTCTGGGTCTCTTCCTGGTATTTTCCCACCATGTAAGCGACAATCCGGTCGTCCCAGTCCTTGCCGCCCAGGTTGTGATCCCCGCCGGTGCAGACAACTTCCACCGAATCCTTCCGGATGTCGATCATGGTGATGTCAAAGGTGCCGCCGCCGAGGTCGTAGACCAGCACGACGCGGTTGTCACTGGTATCCAGGGTACCGTAGGCGATAGCGGCTGCTGTTGGCTCATTAATGATCTGGCGCACGTTAAAGCCCGCGATTTCCCCTGCTTTGCGGGTGGCTTCGCGCTCATTGATGCCGAAATACGCAGGGCAGGTAATGACCACATCCTCCACTGTTTCGCCGAGATACTGCGCGGCATCCTGGGCCAGTTTCTTCAGTATATAGGCCGAGAGCTCCTCCGCCCGGTATTCTTCATTGTTGTATTCGAACACAAAGTTGGGTTCCCCCATGGCCCGCTTGACAAAGCTGACCACCTCATTGGGATAGAGTTTGGCGCTTTCCTTGGCTACATCCCCAACAACGACGGCATCCCCGTCAAAAAAAACTACTGAAGGCGTAATCCGTTCATTTTCGGCGTTGGGGATAATGACGGCCTTTCCGAATTCATCCACGTAGGCCGCGGATGAATAGGTGGTCCCCAGATCAATTCCGAAAATGCGCTTGCCCTGTTTTCCCATCAGATCTCCTTGTCTTCGGATGCGGATTCCTCGTTGTATATATATATGGTCACGATTTCCGGGCGGATCACTTTTCCTTCCCATTCATAGCCGGGACGCAGGCGCTGGGCAATCATTTTGTCTTTTGCCGGATCATCGGTTTCCACCTTGTTAATCACCCGCTGCCGTGCCGGGTCCAGAATGCCGCTGTCCGTGGTAAAGGAAACAACGCCTTCCCAGGCGAAGATATCCTCGAGGTCATGGGCGATGTCCTCCAGATACTGGAGCAGTTTGGCACTGTTTTCCTCGCTGGCCGGCTGTTCGCGGTAATAGCTGCTCAATTTCCGCACATCATCGATGATTTTTATGACATCGGTAAATATTCTTTGCAAATACTTTTTCAAAAGCCCGTCACGGTGCTGCTGCAGCGATTCGTGGAGTTCATCAATGACCTTGTTCTTGTGGTCGTCATACTTGAGCTTGGCCTCAAAGCTCCGGGAGAGTTCGGCCAGCTGCTGCCGAATGTTTTCGATCTCCCGGCCAACAGGCCCGGATGAATCGCCTGCATCCTCTTGCCCGGGGCCCCTGGAGAGTTCCTTTTCCTGCTCTGCGGTTAGAGGCGCTGCATCTTCTTCCGGGAGGGCGTCGGCGGATGTCTCCTCCGAACGCGGCGGTTCGCTCAGATCATCGAGATGGATGCCGAATTCAATGTCCTCGTTTTCATGGTTGTCGGAATCGTAATCCATGGAAAACCCCTGCGTCATGATTTGGGTTTACGGGCGCGGGCACCCGGGCTCTAACGACATATAATCATTACCTATACATTTGGGCATCAAAGATTAAAAAGGAGGTCGCAAAGTTTGTCAAGCCGTTTTTTGACCGAATTCCTTATAAACTCCTGTTCCGGAAGGCGGCAATGGTCTTTCGCAGCCAGCCGATCCATTCCTCGATGCCCTCGCCGGTCTTGCAGGAGACGGCAATGATTGCAATATCCGGGTTCAGTTTTTTCACCCGCTCTCGCAGGCGTTCCATATCAAAGTCGGAGAGGGCCATATAGTCGGTCTTGTTTACGATCAGCACATTGGTTTTGGTAAACATCAGGGGGTATTTCAAGGGTTTGTCATCGCCTTCCGGAACGCTCAGGATCATGGCGTCAAGGGTGGCCCCCGTATCAAATTCGGCCGGGCAAACAAGGTTGCCCACATTTTCGACAAAAACCAGGTCCAGCTCCGGGTTCTCCAGCCCGTCCAGGCCGCTTGTCACCATGCTGGCGTCGAGATGGCAGAACCCGCCGGTTCTCAATTGCAGGCTCTGCACGCCGGTTTTGGCGATGGTTTCCGAATCCACCAGCGAGTCGATGTCTGCCTCGATAATGCCGATGCGGACCTCGTTTTTCAGGGCCTCGATGGTTCTGAGCAGCAGGCTGGTTTTGCCGGAGCCCGGCGAAGACATGAGGTTGATCATCAGGGTCTTTTCCTCGGCCAGGCGCTTTCGGAGGCGCTCTGCCACCTCTTCATTGTCCGCCTGGATGTCTTCCTTGATTTCAATGAGTTTGATTGCATCCATTACTGGGCCTCCATTTCCTTGATATAGTATTCGCGGCCCGAAACCAGCGAAAAGTCTTTTGTCCCGCCGCATTCCGGGCAGCTTATCTCTCCTAATGCTTCCTTTTTGATGGCCTGGCTCCACCCGCAGTTGTTGCACCGCACCACTACAGGGGCACGCTCGATAAGAAGTTTGGCTCCTGCGGCAATCGTGTCTTTGCTGAGATAGTCAAAGTAGTGCTGGATCCATTCATTCTCGAGATCACTCAGCTCCCCCACGGTCAGGGTGATGGAGACGACTCTTGCCACCTCATTGCGTTCGGCGTGTTTGAGTACGATATCCAGTATGCGCTCTGTTACAGGAAGCTCGTGCATAATCCGGGCCTTCAGAGATTGCCGGCGGGGCCGGTCTGTGATAAGAATGCGATACTTTGCCAGAGCTTAGCGTTTTCGCGGCCGTTTGGCAAACGATAGTTTTGCCGGTCATCGGTCCTGTATCCATAAGGAGGCCGCATGCCGACCACTGTTCTGATTGGCGTTGTTATTCTTGCCGGTTTCGTTGGCGGGGAACTGGTGCGTCTGCTGGGGCTGCCCCGGGTGACGGGCTATATCCTGGCCGGCCTGCTGCTGAATCCCGCGGTGTTTCCGCTTATCCCGGAGAGCTTCCCCCAGGCGATGCAGCCGGTTGTAGATATTGCCCTCGCATTTATTACCTTTGCCATCGGCGGCAGCCTTTCCATGGAAAAGCTGCGGCAGACCGGGGCCGGCTTGTTTGCGCTGACACTGTGCGAGGCTGCGGGAGCCTTTGTCTGTATTTTTGCCGCCACCGGTCTTTTTTTGCTCTTGATCGGGTCGGGCGGATCCGGCATGCAGCAAACCGCTGTGATTGCGGCGTTTGCGCTTCTGATGGCCTCTCTTGGCGCGCCCACGGATCCTTCCGCAACCCTTGCGGTGGAGCACCAATACGGAGCAAGGGGCGCCCTATCACAGGCGATACTGGGTATTGCGGCCTTTGATGATGCCCTGGGCATTCTGATCTTCAGCCTGGGCTCGGATGCTGCTGCGGCCATGATGAGCAGCACGGCGGAGTTTTCATTTGCGGGAGTCCTGGCGGAGACCGGCTATGCGGTCGCCGGGGGAGCAGGCCTGGGCATTCTGCTGGGCTGGGGGTTTAACGGCATCTGCAGCCGGCTCCGCTCTTTTGTCCAAAGCGAGGGCAGTTATATGGTGCTGGTGCTGGGGCTGCTGTGTCTGGGGTTTGGAACGGCAGCGTATGCGGGCGTGGATGAACTGCTGACCACCATGCTTACAGGCGTGATGGTCACCAATTTCAATCCCCGGCGGCAGATGATTTTCCGCATGATGGAGCGCTATACGGAGCAGCTCATTTTTCTGCTGTTTTTTGTTGTAAGCGCCATGCATATCCACTTTGCCTTCTCCTTCGCTGTCTGCGCCCTGGTTTTTGTGTTTGTGGCCGCCCGTGCAGCCGGCAAGTGGATGGGGGTGGCTGCAGGGGCGGCGGCCGCGGGATTTGAGGCCTCCGTCCGCAAGTACGGGGCCGGAGGCTTAATAGCCCAGGGCGGCATTGTCATCGGGCTGGCCCTGATGCTGCAGAGTCAGCCCGAGTTCTCGGCTGTCGCCAAAATGCTGCTGAATGCAGTAATGGGGGCGACCATCGTTCATGAAATCATCGGGCCGCTGTTTGCCAGGCTCGTCCTGAAACGGGCAGGTGAGATTTGAGGGGCGCGGCTTTTCCGGCAAGCCTCCCGCCCGCGCTCTGAATTTTAGGAAAACCTGAAAAATCAAAAACTTATCTTTTATCCACCTTCTGCTTCGCCTGGTTTATGCATCCGGTGTACAGGCTTTGTACACAGAGTGTTGATCCCTGGGGATAAGCCGCCTTCCGGTGCTAGGGGAGTTTTTTTATTTTCGGCTAGAAAATCAAAAAGTTATAAAACTCCTTTTTATGTGGCACGCATTTTGTATGCAATTGGGGAATCCAAGACGCCAACAGGAGGCAAAAAGGGATTCTGTTTCAATACGTGCATACAGGGAGGAGATTATGAAGAGCAATGCAACGGCGGCGGTTTTTCCCGGACAGGGGTCCCAGCGGCCCGGAATGGGAAAGGACTTCTACGAGAATATTGCGGTCAGCCGCAATACCTATGAAGAGGCTTCGCAGGTGCTGGGCTGGGACGTGGCCGCCCTGTGTTTTAATGGCGATGAACAGATCAACCTCACCGAATATGCCCAGCCCTGTATCCTGACTACAGAGATAGCCATGTTCCGGGGGCTGGAAGAACTCTACGGGTTCTGTCCGGATTATTTCGGGGGCCATAGCCTGGGAGAATACACGGCACTTGTTGCTGCAGGAGCAATGCCGTTTTCAGAGGCGCTAACCATCGTTGAAACCCGCGGAAAAATGATGCAGGAGGCGACCCCTCCGGGGGAAGGTGCAATGGCGGCCGTTATCGCGGACGACCTGGATGAGTCCGCAATAAGGAATATTCTGGAGGATCTGCCTGTTGATATCGCCAACATCAATTCCGCGAGCCAGGTTGTGGTAAGCGGCCGTGCGGACAGCATGGAAATTGTCCAAAAGCGCCTGGAACAGGCCATGGCGGAGCCTGACAAGCTTCGTTTTGTGCCGTTAAATGTTTCCGCTCCGTTTCACAGCCGTTTTATGAATGTGATTAAAGACGGTTTCCGCGACGTGCTCGACTCCATCGCCCACCACCTGAGCCCGGAAAAGGCGCGGCGGGTCACTTCCAATTATACGGGCCGCTTCCACGCGGCAAAGGCCGCCGGGGTCATTGAGGCCCTGGCCAGCCAGGTAAGCGGTGCCGTGAAATGGCGGGATAACATGCAGGCCCTTGCCGGGCGCGCGCAGCAGATCTATGAAATCGGTCCGAATCGCCCCTTGAAAAGTTTTTTCCGCAGCATGGGCGTCTCCTGCCGTTCCATAACGACATTTTCCGCGGCTACAAGGGAATTCTGCTCATGATGCGGTTCCAATCGGATTATTGGGCTCTTATAATCGGCGGATCCAGCGGTTTCGGACTGGCAGCGGCACAGAAGCTCGCCGCTCACGGCATGAACATCTGTATCGTCCACAGGGATCGCAAAAGCGCCATGCGCCGGATTGCGCCGGCCTTTGAAGAGCTGCGCGGGACCGGTGTCAATGTCGTGACCTTTAACCTGGACGGGCTCACCGAGCAGGGCAGGCAGAGCGTGCTGGACAGCCTGGAGGATTCCCTGGGGGAGAGCGGCCGGGTGCGGCTTTTGCTGCATGCGGTGGCTTTCGGGAATTTAAAGCTTCTGGCCCCCTACGGGGCACCGGATGCGGCCCGCCCGGCGCGGGAGAAGCTTGCCCGCGAGGTGGGGGCCTCCCCGGAGGAGTTCCACCGGATCGTCCGGGAGGCTTTTGATGAGGGCCGGGATGCCCTGCATGCGCTTATAGATTCCGAAGCGGACTACGATAATGCGAGGTTTTTGGATCAGGACGATTTCTCCCGCACCATTCAGGCTATGGGCTACAATATCGTGCAGTGGGCCCAGGATCTGCTCGGCAGGCGGATGTTTGCCCCGGATGCCCGGGTTGTCAGCCTTACCTCCGAGGGAAACAGCGTGGCCTGGCGCGGCTATGCAGCGGTTTCCGCCGCCAAGGCCGCCCTGGAATCCGTTGCCCGGTCCATGGCCGTGGAGCTTGCCCCCCGGGGCATCCGGAGCAATGTGATTCAGGCCGGGGTTACGGACACGCCGGGGCTTCGGGCCATTCCGGGCAATCAGCGGATCAGCGCGCAATCGCGGCTGCGCAACCCCTTCGGCCGGCTTACCACGCCGCAGGATGTGGCAAACGTCATATTTCTGCTCTGCCTGGATGAGGCGGCATGGATCAACGGCGCCCTCATCTGTGCGGACGGCGGGGAAAGGATCGGGTAAATGCTGTATCTGCACGGCCTGGGGCATTATCACCCGGAAAATGTCATTACCAATCGCTTTATCAGCGAACTCGACATCGGCAGCGATGAGGACTGGATCATGGAGCGCGTCGGGATTGCGGCGCGCCGGACTTCGCTTGCCCTGGATTATATCAAAACCACCAAAAACCGCGATCCCCGGGAGGCAGCCGAGGCCAGCATCGTCTCCAGAAAGGAGGCGGGCGCGGCTGCGGGGCGCATGGCCCTGGGACGGGCCGGTATCGGGGCGGCCGATGTGGGCATGGTGATCTCCGGCACATCGACCCCGGATTATACCATCCCTGCAGAGGCCTCGATTGTAGCGGCGGAGCTGGGCATTGAAGCCCCCTGCCTGGACATCAATGCGGCCTGCTCCACTTTCGGGGTGCAGCTGGGGATCGTTTCCGCGATGGCATCCGCGCATCTGCCGGAATTCGTGCTGCTGGTCAACCCCGAGAATTACACCCATACGGTGGATTACAGGGACCGGCGCGTTGCGCCGCTTTTCGGGGACGGATGCAGTGCGGCCGTTGTATCGGCCCATGTGCCATCGAACAAGCGGATCACCTCCTGCGCCTACGATTCCAATCCCGGATCCTGGAGGCGGGTGCAGATTCCCACCGGCGGGCATTTCTATCAGGACGGCAGCTACGTCCAGCGCTTTGCCATCCGGCGGGCAACCGATTCGGTCCGGCAGCTGCAGGAGAAACACCCGGCAGCGGGCCGGGGCATGAAGTTTGTCGGCCATCAGGCCAATCTCGGGATGCTCCGGCATGTGTGCCAGCGCTGCGGCATTGCCGAGACCGCCCACTGGCACGACATTGTCAATTTCGGTAACACCGGCTGCTCCGGGGCGCCGGCCGTTGTCAGCAGAAGATGGGAGCAGCTCGCCCCCGGCGATCATATTGCAATGGCGCTTGTGGGATCCGGGCTGACCTGGGCCCATGCCATGGTGCAAGTGGACGCACGGGAAGCATAAATGCGATACGAAGAGTTTCTGCAGAAAGGACAATTTGACCTTGCCGAGCTCATCGCCTTCTCCTATGGCCGTCTGGTCGATGATCCGCCGGAGCATTTTGATGCCCGGCTTCCGGCGCCCCCGTTTCTCATGGTGGACCGGATCACGGAAATCCGGCAGCAAGGCCGAAGCGGCAGGGTGCTGGCCGAGCAGGATATTCGCCTGGATGCGTGGTATTTCCAGTGCCATTTCCCCGATGACCCGGTGCAGCCGGGCTGCCTGGGCCTTGATGCGATATGGCAGCTCCTGGGCTTCTATTGCGTCTGGCGCGGTGCGCTGGGGGCCGGCCGGGCCCTTGGCTGTGAGTCGGTGGAGTTTGACGGCCAGATTCGCCCCTATAACCGGCTGGTGACTTTTGCCATCGATGTGCGCCGGTTTCATCAGTCCCGGCAGAACGGCGGCACCAGCACGGTGATCGCGGATGCGGGCATTTATGTGGACGGCGAGTCCGTGGCGGCCGTGAAGAAGGCAAGAAGCGGCGTGTTCCCCAATATCGCCTACAAGGAGTATCCCCGTGCAGGGAGCCGGCCTTGATGCTCTAGCAGAGTCAGCAGCCATCAACCATGAACCCGGAAGGGAACGGGAAAGAGTTCTATGAGTGACGCAAACACTGACGAACAATCCGGACAGAAGCCGGTGGCACTGGTTACCGGCGGCGCCGGCGGCATTGGTGCTGCCTGCTGCCGGGCGCTTTCTGCGGCGGGCTATTGCGTGGGCATTCATTTCCGCAAAAGCCGGGAACCCGCGGAGCAGGTTTTATCCGAAATCCGGGGGCAGGGATTTCTTCTGCAGGCGGACATAGCCGATCCGGATGCTGTTGAAGCCATGCTCTCCCGGTTAAAAGAGGAGCAGGGCCGGGTGGATGTCCTGGTCAATAATGCCGGCATCTGCATCAACGAATCCATGCTCACCATGAAGCTGGACGCTTTTGACCAGCAGCGCTCAGTGCTGCGGGGGGCCTGGTACCTTACGCGCCGGGTCCTGCGGATGTTTATGCTCCGGCGCAGGCAGGGGCGGATCATTAATATTTCCAGCGTGGTCGGCCACAGCGGCAATGCCGGCCAGGTGCCCTATACCATGGAAAAGGCGGCCCTGGATGCAATGACCAAATCCCTTGCCAAAGAGCTTGCCGGCAGAAACATCCTGGTGAACTCGGTTGCCCCGGGCTTCATTGACACGGAGATGACAGGGGCGCTCCCCGAAGAGCACCGCCAGGCCATTTTGTCCGCCGTGCCCCTGGGCCGGATGGGGCAGCCCGGCGAGGTGGCCGAGGTCGTGGCCTTTCTGGCCGTGGGGGGCAGCTATATCAACGGCACGGTGATCCATGTGAACGGAGGGATGTATGGCGGATAAGGGATCCATGGAGGAGCAGGTCCTTGCCATGATACCCCAGCAGCGGCCTTTTCGCTTTGTCGATCATATCCTGGAGGTGAGCGGGTCGCACATTGCGGCCAGCTACCGTTTCCGGGAGGACGAATATTTTTATGCCGGCCATTTCCCGGCAAACCCGGTAACTCCGGGCGTGATTCTCATAGAAGCAATGGCCCAGGCCGGTGTCGTGGCCCTGGGCATTGCCATTTTGCTGCAAAAGGGCGCCACCGAAGCCGAGATTGCGCAGATGACCACGCTTTTCGCCTTTGCGGAAACCGTGGAATTCACCGGCAGCGTGGCCCCCGGGGAATGGGTGCGCATCGAGGGAGAAAAAATGTATTTTCGCAGAAACAATATCAAAACACGGACCAGCATCAGCCGGGAAGACGGAGAAACGGTCTGCTCCGGGGTGCTGGCCGGGACAGGAGTGCGGTTGCATGGATAGAAGAGTGGTCGTGACCGGCATGGGAGTGGTAAGCCCCAACGGCGTGGGCCTGGAAGATTTTGAGCAGGCCATACGGCAGGGGCGCCCCGGCATCCGGTTGATTCCAAGGCTGGAAGAGCTCAATTTCGCCTGCCGCATCGGCGGGGTGCCGGAGAATTTCGAGCAGATCTGCGGCAGCTATTTTAACGCGCATCAGCAGACCTATATGAGCGATATTGTCCGTTACGCTGCAGTTGCGGCCATGGATGCATGGCGGGATGCGGGCCTTGCCGTTCCGACAGACGAGGACCCGCCGGACTGGGAATCCGGGGCGATTTTCGGCTCCGGCATATCAGACCTGGATATCGTGGGAAACGAGGTCGTCCCCAAGGTCAACGACGGAAAGGTCAAACGGCTCGGCACCCGCGTTGTGGAACGGGTCATGGGCTCGGGTACAAGTGCCCGCATCTCGGCGCTGCTGGCGCTGGGCAACCAGTCCACATCCAATTCCTCCGCCTGCAGCACGGGAACCGAAGCGGTGGTCGACGCCGCCCTCCGGATCCGGCGAGGCCTGGCCCGGCGCATGGTGGCAGGGGGAGCGGAAGGCGCCTCCCCCTATACATGGAGCGGATTTGACTCCATGCGCGTTCTCGCGCGCAAGTTCAACGATCGGCCGGAGCAGGGCTCGCGGCCCCTGAGCGCTTCGGCCTGCGGGTTCGTGCCGGGGGCGGGGGCCGGAGCACTGCTTCTGGAAGACCTCGAAAGCGCGCTTGAGCGCGGATGCCGCATTTATGCGGAGGTCTCCGGTGTGATGGTGAACTGCGGCGGGCACCGGGGCGGGGGCTCCATGACCGCCCCCAATCCCGAGGGCGCCCAGCGCTGTATCCGGGGCGCGCTGGCTGATGCAGGCATCGGGGCGGACAGCGTGGATGCGATCAATGGCCACCTGACCGCGACTTTCGCTGACCCTCACGAGATGAAGAACTGGTCGCTGGCCCTGGAAAAGGATCCGGCCGATTTTCCCTATGTCAACTCCACCAAGTCCATGATCGGGCACTGCCTGGGGGCGGCAGGGGCCATAGAGAGCGTGGCCTCGGTACTGGAGCTCTACAAGGGCTTTTTGCATCCCTCCATTAACTGTGAGGATGTGCACCCGGAGATTGCGCCCTATGAGGCCAGCATCGTGCGGGATTTCAAGGAAATGCCGGAGCTTGCCACCATGGCCAAGGCTTCTTTCGGCTTTGGGGACGTCAATTCCTGCCTGATTCTCAAGAAATGGACGGGTGCCTAGGCAGCCGTCAGAAATGGAAAACAATACAAAAGGAGAGAAAAAAATGGATAAAGCGCAAATCATGGAAAAGGTAAAAGCCATTATCAAGGACTATGCAAAGGATCCGGCCCTGCTCGAGAGCGCGGGCATGGATACATCGATCCTCGATGACCTCAAGGTCAATTCCGCAAGGCTCGTGGATATCATCATCCAGTTCGAGGACACCTTTGACATTGAAATCGACGATGATGATGCCGACGGCATCCGGACCATAGGCGATGCGGTCAACTATATTGCCAATCGGGTCTCTGCCGAGGCCTCTGCCGACAAGTAAAAAATGAACCGAAAGAGCCGGTTTTCGCTTTTTGTGCAATACGCCACGGGGCGTGTGGCGGTTTTTGTCACAGGCCCCCTGGTCATGGGCGCCCTTCGCCTGGCCGGATACCGCTTGCGCGATCTTCGGCAGGTGCGGCGGCAGGTGGCGCAAATCATGGCCCGCCATGAAGGGCCCTGGCTGATCTGCGCCAATCACCTGACCCTGATCGATTCCTTTATCCTGGCCCATGCCATGTTCCCGCTGCATCGCTACCTGCTGCGCTATCGGCTGGTGCCCTGGAACGTGCCGGAGCACAGAAATTTCAACAGGAATCCGATTGTGGCCTTTTTCTGTTATCTGCTCAAGTGCGTGCCGGTGAAAAGGGGCGGCGAGCGCAGCGAGATCAAGCATACCATGGAAAAGTGCGCCCATCTGCTGCAAAAGGGCGAGAATCTCATGATCTTTCCGGAAGGCACGCGCTCGCGCACCGGTCGGGTCAATACAGAGGACTTTACCTATCACGTGGGCCGCCTGTACTGCAAAACCCCGGGCTGCCGGGTGCTCTGCCTCTACCTGCGCGGAGACCGGCAGGAGAGCTACAGCAGCGTTCCGGCCTTTGGCGAGAAATTTTGCATAAGCGTATCCGAGTGCCAGCCGCATACGCAGCAGAAAGGCCTGCGCGCCCAGCGCGAATGCGCCGCCCAGATTGTGGGGCGTCTTGCGGAAATGGAGGAGGACTGGTTTGCTTTGCGCAGGAAATGACATCGTGGACTGCAGCTCTCCTGCGGCGCAGGGGAAGGCCCGCAGCGCGCGCTTCGTGCAAAAGGTGCTGACCGGGGACGAGCAGGCCCGGCTTGCCGCGGCACAGGACCCGGATCGGCTCCTGTGGGCGTTCTGGGCGGCGAAAGAGGCCGCCTATAAAGCCGCAAGCAAAATGGTGCCGGCGATTTCCGCAGCGCCCCGGCGCTACGATGTGGCGCTGGACTGCAATAATCCCCGCTGTTTTTGCAGGGGGCGGGTAAGCACCCCGGAGATGGTGGTGCGCGTGCGGATTCTCGTTTTTCGGCACTACCTGCACTGCATCGCTGCCGCAGGCCCGGGCGCCGACCCGGATGCCCTGCTCAGCGGACAGGGCGCGCTGGAGGCGTTCGCCCCGGATGCACCGTCCGCAATCAGCCATGAACACCAGTCCCGTGCAGTCCGTGAGATGGCCGTTGTGCGCATCGGCTCCTGCCTCGGCCTTGCCCCTGAGGAGATCCGCTTCATCCGGGCCCGGACCTCCCGCGGCCCCGGCCCGCCCTTTGCCTACGCAAAAGACCGGCTGCTGCCGGTGGACATCAGTTT
>Ga0102934_1000842_pt1 | contig 21102 bp, 20 predicted proteins | sample SalPonR2_A_D1_MG_FD_78175 | JGI IMG/M metagenome (GOLD analysis project Ga0102934, IMG submission 78175) | Salt pond soil microbial communities from South San Francisco under conditions of wetland restoration - Salt Pond MetaG R2_A_D1_MG | ecosystem: Environmental > Aquatic > Marine > Intertidal... | reverse complement strand
TTGAGCTGTTCGCGCTGGTCGGTGACGATGCGCTCGAGGGTCTCGATGCGCTCGCGCAGCTCGCGCTCGACCTGGTCCATGCGCTCGTGATCGGGCGGCGGGGCCTTGCGGCTCTCGAACCAGTACTGGGCGATACGGACCACGCCATAGATGGCGGCGATGGCAACGAAGGCTGAAAAGATGTTCATGTGAGCTCCCATCAGGGCAGAGTCTCCGGCAGTTCGGGCTCGTCGCTGACATCCTCGATGTCGGGATGGGCGGGCGTGAAGCGCTCCATCAGGTGGCACAGACAATCCTGGCGCACGATGTCGGCATCCGTGGTCATCATCGCCGGCATCAGCGGACGGGCGGTAATGATATCGCGCTCGCGGGTTCGAAAGCAGTGTTCTGACAGATCACCGCCCTCGTGACTGGTCGCCCTGAGCGGGTTGGCGTGTCCGTTGAGCAGTCGCCCGAGGCGGGTGCCCGGGGGCATTTCGGAAAAATTCAGGCGGTCGAGGTCGGGCGGCAGCCACAGATCCTGGGCCGGCTGGCCGAAGGCGAAGTCCACGCCCGGGGAGACCGTGACCGTGGCAATCATCCGATACAGCTCTACATCATCAGGTCGGGGCATGCTGGCCGGCAGTTCGCGCAGATTGAGTACGGATTCCAGATAGGCCATGGCGTGGTCGGCGCCGTCTTCTTCGTCGGCAACGCCGCATTCGAGGGTGACTGAGGGGCAGAATTCGCCGAAGGCGATCGACTGGACCCCGACGGGCTGGGTGAAATAGATGACCGTGCGCGAGAACAGAGAGGCCAGATGCAGGCGCTCGGCTTCGATGGCATTGACTGCGGCATAGTGCGGGTTCTCGCCGGTGTTGTTGTGGATGTCGATGCTGGCAAAGGGTTTGAAGCGTCTGACGTGGTCGTGAACCGAACGATACATGGCGTGGATCGGTGTCGGTACGGTCTCGGAGCCAGGCCAGCAGCGATTGAAGTCGGGCTGATCGGGCAGATGGCGAACGCCGGCCGCAGCCGCATCGACATTGGCAATCAGCAGAATCAGTGATCTGGGCAGGGGATCGCGCCGGTAGCGGCTGCGCAGCAGTCGCCGCACGGCATCCCAGCCAGAGGTTTCATTGCCGTGCTGGAGTACCGATACAAAGAGTGGTCTTGGAATCCGGCCGGGCAGGTGAATCAACGTGGGGCCATCCAGAACCCTATGCAACTCGGTGGCGGGCAGTTGCAGAAGTCCTTCGGGCAGATGATCCAGTATGGCCGCTTGCATTCGTGTCCTTGTCGTTGACCGGTACATCCTTTCGCTTGTGACGCCGGAATGGCGGGGGCAGAAAAAGATGCAACGCCATAAGCTAACCGGATTCGGGCTCAGGGGGAAGGCCTGTCGAGCGCGTCTTCGAACTTGAAAACGATCCTGACGGACCCAATGACGGCTCGTGGCGCAACGCGATGGCGGGAATGCATTTGGTCTGCCCGTATCCAACGTCCGGCCATTCGCCTGATCCAGCGGATCAAGCGTCATACTGAAATCTACTGGGAACGGAGTGTCATGATCGAAGCCAAATCTCTTAGTCGACATTTCGGCAGCCTTCGTGCCGTCGACCAGCTGTCCTTTCAGGTCGAGCCGGGGACCGTGCTCGGTTTTCTCGGACCGAACGGGGCGGGGAAATCCACCACCATGAAGATGCTGACCGGGTTTCTTGCGCCGAGCAGCGGTTCCGCGACCATCATGGGCCACGATATCTGCGACGACGGATTGGCGGCCCGCCAGAAGATGGGCTATCTGCCGGAGGGCGCGCCGCTCTACGGCGAGCTCAGCGTCGGGCGCTTTCTGAAATTCGCAGCGCAGGCCCGGGGTTTTCGCGGCGACGAGGTCGCACGCCGGGTCAACAATGCCATCGAGCGGCTGAATCTCGGCGAGGTCTACGGCCAGAGCATCGAGACCCTGTCCAAGGGCTTCAAACGCCGCGTCGGCCTGGCCCAGGCGATTCTTCATGATCCACCGGTGCTGATTCTCGATGAGCCCACCGACGGCCTGGATCCGAATCAGAAACAGCAGGTGCGGCGCCTCATCAGGGACATGTCGGCCGGCAAGATCATCATCGTATCGACCCATATTCTCGAAGAAGTCGATGCCCTGTGCTCGCGCGCCATGATCATTGCACGCGGCAAGCTGCTGGCCGATGACACCCCGGCAGGCCTGCTCAGATCCTCGCGTTACTACAACGCCGTCACCCTGGTGCTGGACGAGCTCGAGCAGGCCGCCTCGCGTCTGGGCGAACTGCCCGAGGCGCGGGAAGTGGAGGTCCGTCGCGGGCGTCTGACCGTGTTTCCCTCGGCCCGAGGCAACCTGTTCGAAGCGGTGACCACGGCAGTCAGTCAGGCCGGCTGGCGGGTCGATCAGATCCAGCTCGAGCCCGGCCGGCTTGATGAAGTCTTTCGAACCGTTACCGGACAGGAGGCGGCCTGATGAACAATCTGACTGTGGTGCTCAAGCGCGAGCTTTCCAGCTATTTCGCCACCCCGGTGGCCTATGTCTTCATCGTGATCTTCCTGCTGATGTCGGCCACCTTCACCTTCTACCTGGGCGGTTTCTACGAGCGTGAGATCGCCGATCTCGAGCCGTTCTTCCGCTTCCATCCCTGGCTCTATCTGTTTCTGGTGCCGGCGATCGGCATGCGCCTGTGGGCCGAGGAGCGCAAATCCGGCACTGTCGAGCTGCTGCTGACACTGCCGATCACCGCAACCGAGGCCGTGCTGGGCAAGTTCCTGGCTGCCTGGCTGTTCGTCGGTCTGGCCCTGCTGCTGACCTTTCCGATCTGGATCACCGTCAATGTCCTGGGCAATCCGGACAACGGCGTGATCGCGGCCGCTTATCTCGGGAGCTGGCTGATGGCCGGCGGTTTTCTCGCCATCAGCGCCTGTCTGTCGGCGGCGACCAAGAATCAGGTGGTGGCTTTCATCCTGGCGGTGGTGGTCTGCTTCCTGTTCCTGCTGTCCGGGCTGCCGATGGTGCTCGAGCTGTTCCGGGGCTGGCTTCCGCAGGCCATTGTCGATGCGATTGCCAACCTGAGTTTTCTGCTCCACTACAACTCGATCTCGCGCGGGGTCGTGGATCTCAGGGACCTGGTGTACTTCGCGCTGGTGATCGGCTTCTGGCTGCTCGCCAATCGTATTGTTCTTGAATTGAAAAAGGCGGACTGAAGACGATGAAGAACTGGTACTCAACCGGTGCACTCGTGCTGCTGGCCGTGCTGTTCCTGGCCCTCACGATGCTGACTGGCGTCCTGTTCAAGGGCGCCCGACTCGACCTGACCGAAAACAGGCTCTACACCCTGTCGGAAGGCACGGTCAATCTGATCGAATCGATCGAGGAGCCGATCACGCTGAAGTTCTATTTCAGTGAAGATGCCAGCGCCGACTTTCCGATGGTGAGGAACTATGCCCGCCGCGTGCAGGAGTTGCTCGACGAGATGGCGGCCCGGTCCGGTGGCACATTGACCATCGAGCGGATCGACCCGGCACCCTTCTCCGAGCAGGAGGACGATGCGGCCCGCTACGGGCTGGAGGGCGTGCCGACCGGGCGCGGCGGTGACAGCCTGTACCTGGGTATCGCCGGCACCAACCTGCTCGACGGGCTGGAAGTGCTTCCGTTCCTGTCGCCATCGCGTGAATCCTTTCTGGAATACGAACTGGCGCGGATGATCTACAGTCTGTCGCAGCCCGATCTGCCGCGGGTCGGCCTGATTTCCGGCGTGCCGATGAGCGGCGGCTTCGACATGCAGGCCCGCCAGCCGCGCGAGCCCTGGGCGATCTACACCCAGATCAATCAGCAGTTCGCGATCGAGACCATCGAGACCTCGGCCACCGAGCTACCCGATGATCTCGACGTGCTGGCCCTGGTCCACCCCAAGGACCTGTCCGAAGATCTGCTGCGGGCAATCGATGCGTTCGTGCTCGACGGCGGCCGTCTGCTGGCCTTCGTCGATCCCTATGCCGAAGCCGATCAGGGCAGTGATCCCTCGGATCCGATGGCGGCCCTGTCGGCCGAACGTGACTCCAGCCTTGATCCACTGTTCGCGGCCTGGGGCGTGGAATACGATCGCACACAATTCATCGCAGATCTGGGTCAGGCCCTGCAGGTCAGTCTGCAGCAGGGTCGGGCGCCGGTGCGGCACCCGGCCATCATCGGTGTCACAGCCGAGAATCTCGACGCCGACGATGTCGTGACCGGCGAGCTCGAAACCATCAATCTGGCCAGTGCCGGCGCGATCAGCCTGAGCGCGGACAGCCCGCTGAGTCTGCAGCCGCTGATCCGGTCCAGCACCCAGTCGGGTCTGCTTGATGCCGAGCGACTGCGGTTTCTCGCCGACCCCAGCGAACTGATCTCCGAGGTGGCCCCTGGCGACGAGGCATTGACCCTTGCCGCGCGCCTTTCGGGTACGGTCGAGAGCGCTTTCCCGGAGGAAGAAGGTGGCCAGGTCGAGAGCGGCGAGGTCAACATGATCCTGGTGGCCGATGTCGATCTGCTGACCGATCGCTTCTGGGTCCAGCGCCAGCAGTTCTTCGGACAGACCCTGCTCAACCCCTTTGCCAACAATGGTGATTTCGTCATCAATGCGATCGACAACCTGCTCGGCAACGCTGATCTGATCAGCGTGCGCAGCCGGGCCACGTCGACCCGACCCTTCCATCTGGTCGAGGGCCTTCGACGCGAGGCCGAGCAGAACCTGCGCGCTACCGAGCAGCGCCTGGAGGCCGAGCTGGCCGAGACCGAGGAGCGCCTCGGCGAGCTGCAGCAGGCACGCGCGGACACCGATCTCAGCGTGCTGACAGCAGAGCAGGAGGCCGAGATCGATCGCTTCATCGAGCAGCGCATCGATATCCGCCGCCAGCTGCGCCAGGTCCGGCGTGACCTGGACCGTGATATCGAAGCGCTGGGCACGCGCATCAAGGTGGTCAATATCGCTCTGATGCCCGCGCTGGTGACGCTGTTTGCGCTGTGGATGGCGTGGCGTCGTCGACAGGAACAGACCCGCAAGAGAGGTGCCGCATGAAGCCATCTGTCTTTGTATCGCTGATTGCGATCACGGTGCTGACACTGGGTCTGGCTCTGTTCCTGAGCCAGCCGGATACGCTGGATCCGGCGCTGGATTCAACGCAGGCCCTGGTGCCGGGACTGAAGGATCAGGTCAACGAGATCGATCGAGTCGAGATCCGGACCGGCCCGGAGGATGTCATTCGGCTGGTTCGCTTCGACGAGCGCTGGCGGGTCGAGAACGTCGACAGCTACGAAGCCGATTTCGAGCGTGTCCATCAGCTGCTCAGGGATCTGGCCGCCGGCAGTCGCGCGGAGCAGCGCACTGCCAATCCGGACTGGCACGATCGCCTGGGTGTCGCTGCTGCCCGGACCGGCGACAGCGCGGCCGAGCGCAGCTTCGAAGTGGCCTTCCCCGGGACCGAGCTGCCCTCCCTGATCATCGGGCGCCCCGGGCCTGCGGGCGAGTCGCGATTCGTGCGACTGGCTGACGAAGACCAGGTCTGGTTGTCGGATCGCGAGATCAGCGTGCCGGCCGAAATGATCGACTGGCTGCAGCGCTCGATCATGGATATCCCGGGCTCCGAGCTGTCCGCAATCACCCTGCGCCATGCCGATGGCGACATCGTCCAGCTCCGGTCTGCCGAAGAGAACAGCAGTCAGTGGGTGTTGATGAACGTGCCCGATGGCCGCGAGGCCGAAGCGGCCTGGCAGTTGAGCTCGATCGGCAATGCGCTGAGCAGCCTCCGCCTTGATGGCGTACGTCGTCATACGGGCGCGCCCGAGGATGCCAGTGCAGCGCTGTTCGTAACCCGAGACGGGCTGAACTTCGTCGCAACCCTGTTCGAGGACGAGGCGGGCTCCTGGGTCAATTTCTCGGTCTCGGCTGAAGTCAGTGCCAGCGAGGAGGGCGAGGCGATGAGCGACGAAGCGGCATCGGCCAGTGCCGACGCGGCGGCGGTCGATGCCCGGCTGTCACCCTGGGATTTCAAGTTGCCGGAAGCCAAGTTCGAGCAGATGAACCGACGCCTGGAAGACCTGCTGGTCGATCTGGAGACCTCCGGAGAAGAGTGATCGAAAAAGGCCCTGGATTCCCCGGGTCAGGGTTTCAGCAGCCCGGGATCGATGGCTGAGAACAAGTCGGAAATCTCGCCCAGGAAGTCGCTCAGGGCCGAGGATTTTCGCCAGACCATGGCGATCGTTCGCTTCGGGCCTTCCGGTGCGAACGGTCGGGTCACCAGGTTGTCTGTGGGGGCGACCGGGGGCTTGATCGCCAGCGTCGGCATCAGCGTGATGCCGGTATTGGCGGCCACCATCTGGCGCAGGGTTTCCATACTGGTGGCGTGGAAATCCAGTTTTTCATGGGCGCCAGCCATCTGACAAACGGCCAGGGCCTGATCGCGCAGACAGTGCCCGTCCTCGAGCAGCAGCAGCTCCTCTGACTCCAGATCTTCCATGCGTATTTCGCTGCGCGCTGCCAGCGGGTGCTGCTCGGGCATGGCGACGACGAAGGGCTCCTCGAACAGGCTCCGGGTGACCAGTCCTTCCACGTGCACCGGCAGGGCCAGCAGACCGGCATCCAATCGGCCCTCGGCCAGCATCGACAGCAGATCCTCGGTTTTTTCCTCGAACAGACGAAGGCGCAGGCGCGGGTAGCGGACTCGCAGCCCGGGGACGACATGCGGCAGGAAGTAGGGCGCCAGCGTGGGGAAGACGCCGAGGCGCAGGGTTCCGCTGTCCGGGTCACGCGCACGCCGGGCGATCGAACGAATGGCGTCCACTTCGCCCAGAATTCCGCGTGCCCGGTCGACGATCTCCTGACCGACGGGGGTCAGCATGACCTGACGGGGCGATCGCTCGACCAACTGTACGTCGAGCTCGTCCTCGAGCTTGCGGATCTGCGTGCTCAGGGTGGGCTGGCTGACGTAGCACTGCTCGGCGGCTTTGCTGAAATGCCTGACGTCGGCAAGGGTGACCAGGTATTGAAGCGCTCGGATATTCAAGTTCGTGAAGCCTATTCATAAAAAGGATCAATATTTGAAATTATATAGGCAAAGGCTATATAATGGCCAGCGTTGAATCGATCGTTGGCGGCGAGATAGGCCGGGTCGATCGGGTCAATAGAAAGATTCAATTGAAACAGGGCGCTCCAAGCTCCAAATCACAACAATAGATTGATGGCGTGGGGCTAATCTGCGCCTATTACTTCTACCCACCACTTTGAACGAGGACAAAACACATGTTGACCATTGGCGATCAGTTCCCGAACTATTCACTCAAAGCAACCGTCGGCACCAATGTCGATAACGGTTTTACCGACATCAACAACTCGGATTTCGAAGGCAAGTGGCAGCTGGTGTTCTTCTACCCGAAGGACTTCACTTTCGTTTGCCCGACCGAAATCAAGGCCTACGGAGATCTGAAAGACGAATTCGCCGATCGCGACTGTGTCGTCATGGCAGCCAGCACCGACACCGAGTTCGTGCATCTGGCCTGGCGCAACAGCCACGACGATCTGCGCGACCTGCAGATCCCGATGCTGGCCGACGTCAAGCGCGAACTGAGCTCGGCGCTGGGCATCCTGCACCCTGAAGAGGGTGTGGCCATGCGCGCCACCTACCTGGTCGACCCGCAGGGCATCATCCGCCACGTGTCCGTGACCGACATGAACGTTGGTCGCAACCCGAAGGAAACTCTGCGCGTCCTCGACGCGCTGCAGTCCGACGAGCTGTGCCCCTGCAACTGGCAGCCGGGCGACGAGCACCTGCACGCGGCCTGATCGGCGTTTCAATGCCCTTCGGAGCCCGCAAGCTCCGGATCAAAGGGCCTCGGCACGTGTGGCCGGGGCCCTTTTTTCTTCACCAGACTTCACACAGACATCGAAATCAGACCCCCTAAATATCGAGGAATTGACATGCAGATCGATCAACTGAAACGCGAGATTCCGGACTTTGCCAAGGATCTCCGGATCAACCTCGGCAACGTCCTGGACGTTGAACAAGCCGAGGGCATGACCGCCCAGCAGCTCTGGCTGACCGCACTGGCAACCGCCATTGCGTGCAAGAACGAAGCCCTGATCAACGCCGTGGCCACGGACGCCGCCGAACATCTTGATGCCCAGAGCCTGGATGCCGCGCGCTCTGCGGCTGCCATCATGGGCATGAACAACATCTATTACCGCTTCCTGCATCTGAGCTCGAACGATGAGTACCAGAAGATGCCGGCGAAGCTGCGGATGACCGTGATCGGCAATCCCGGAATCGACAAGACCGACTTCGAGCTGGTTTCACTGGCGGTTTCGGCCATCAACGGCTGCGGGATGTGTGTAGACAGCCACGAAAGGATTCTCAAGAAAGCCGGCGTGCGCAGTGAAGTCATCCAGCACTCGGTGCGAATCGCTTCGGTCATCCACGCTGTGGCTGGCGTGCTCGATACGCGCGAAATCTCCGCCCTCGACGCCGCCGCCTGAATAGGCTCACCTCAGGCATTCGCCCGGGCCTCCGGGCGGATGTGCTCTGGCCGGAGGCCCCGGCGCGCGTTACACTGGCGGTCCTGATTATTTGAATCCAGCGCGCCCATGAGCGAATCCCAGTCCCAGCGAATCAAGGATTCGCAGACCCGCATCACCAAACTCGTATTTCCTCACGACACCAATCCGATCAAGACCCTCTACGGCGGCACCGCGCTGCACTGGATGGACGAGGTCGCCTTCCTGGCCGCGACACGCTATGCGCGGTGTCAGGTTGTAACGGTGTCGATGGATCGGGTCGATTTCAAGGTGCCCATTCCCGAAGGCGCGATCGTCGAGCTGATCGGCGATATCGAACGTGTCGGTCGAACGTCGATGACGGTGCGCGTCCGCATCATGCTCGAGGATTGTCAGACCGGCGATCAGAACCTGGCTATCGAAGGCCGGCTGGTGATGGTGGCCGTAGATGAAAACATGGCGCCGACCCCGCTCCAGTAAGCGCGTTGGCTTACTGACGCCCGCCTGGCATTGCTCTTTCGATCAGCGCGCCGAGCCCCTCCTGTGCCGGGAGGGATCCGAGCAGATAGCCGTGCGGCCGCTTCAGACGGCTGCTGGCGAAGGATTCGGTGACCGGACTGCCGGCTTCGGCCAGGACGGCGGCCTGAATCACGAGCGCAAGATCCTCGACGATACGACGGGCATTCGCCTCGGCACTTGCCGAGTCTGACAGCAGATCTCCGGCTCGGTCGAGGCGGGCTGTCAGGCCGGGCAGGGCGCTGTGGCATCGCAGCCAGGCATCGAGTGCCTCGAAAACCGCGGGGTCGCGGGTGATCGCGCGCAGCACGTCCAGGCACTGGATATTGCCGGAGCCTTCCCAGATCGCATTGACCGGTGCCTCTCGATACAGACGCGGCAGAATGAATTCCTCGACATATCCGGCACCGCCCATGCACTCCTGGGCTTCGTTGATCACCGCGATCGCTCGCTTGCATACCCAGTATTTGGCGATCGGAGTCATGATCCGGGCAATCAGAGATGAGCTTTCGTTGACCAAAGCTCGCTCGAAGCGCTGCGCGAGGTGCAGCGCAAAGTGCATCGCCGCTTCGCTTTCGATCACCAGATCGGCCAGCACGTTGGCCATCAGGGGGTGGTCGGTCAGCGGTTTGCCGAATGCGCTGCGTTGACGGCAGTGGTCGAGGGCCTGGGACACCGACTGTCGGACCAGGGCCGCCGAGCCGATGGCGCAGTCCAGACGAGTCTCGGCGACCATTCGAATGATCGTGGCCACGCCGCGACCAGGCTCGCCCAGGCACAGCGCCCAGGCATCGTCGTATTCGATCTCCGATGAGGCATTGGCGTGGTTACCCAGCTTCGCCTTCAGGCGCTGGATGCGGATGGCATTGAGGGTCCCGTCGGGTCGGACACGAGGCACCAGAAAGCAGCTCAGTCCCTGCTCGGTCCGGGCCAGGCTCAGAAAGGCATCGGACATCGGCGCCGAACAGAACCACTTGTGTCCGCGCAGACGATAGGGCTGACCGGAGCCGGGGGCGCCCGTCGCCTCCGCCCGGGTGGTATTGGCGCGCACATCCGAGCCACCCTGCTTTTCGGTCATGGCCATACCGACCGTCAGGCCGGCCTTCCGCGCTGCAGGAGCCAAGTCGGCATCGTAGTGATTCGACAGGATGCCGGGCTCCCAGACCGCCGCAATCTCGCGGTCGACCCGCAGGGCCGGGACCGCGGCGTGGGTCATCGTGATCGGACACATGGTGCCGGCTTCGAACTGGTTGTGCAGATACACCAGGGCGCTGCGTGCAACACGGGCACCGGGCTGATCGGTCCACGTCAGGCTGGTCAGTCCATGCTCGATGCCGAGACTCATCAGGCGGTGGTAGGCGGGGTGGAACTCGACCCGGTCGATACGCTGACCGTAGCGATCATGCGTGCAAAGCTCGGGAGGATGCGCATTGGCCTGGAATCCGAGCTCGAGAATCTCCGACCCGGCAATCCCGCCGTAGCGATGCAGGCGGTCCTCGAAGGCGCTCGCGCCATAGAAAACCACGGCCTCCTTCAGGGCCGAATCCGAACTGAAGGCGTTATAGCCCTCCAGTGGGGCGGGCTGGTTGAAGACCTCGTGAGTCTCCGATCCGGTCAGAGCAGGCCATGATTCAGTCATGGCAGGATGAAGCCGGCCAGCGCGCGTCGATTCTCGCTCATCAGCACATTGAAGGTGCGGGCGGCTGCATCGAGGGTCATGCACTCCAGTCCGACGCCGGCGCGCAGAAAGGCACGCTGAATCTCGACCGGGGGAAAGCTCTGATGACTGCCATGGCCGAGCAGCACGACTTCCGGCCGGTGGGCCAGCAGCGGCTCGATGGTGGCATCAGTGAGGTCGTCATAGGCCCGTACCGGCCAGTCGGTTTCCAGCAGGCGGGCGCCGAGAATCAGACTGGCGGAATAGCGCTGCTGATCGATCTGGATCGAATCGGGCTTGATCTGACGGACAACGTGGTAGTCGCCCGGAAGGTGCTCGGTCAACTGCATCGCTGGCAACCTCAGCGCGGGAGCGCGATTTTCGGGATTTTCGGGTTCTTGCGGTAGAAGCAGGCCACCTGACCGATCTGATGGACCAGTTCGGCGCTGGTCTTTTCGCCGATTTCGGCGATCCAGGCGTTCCTGTCCTCGCGTTCGGCGCGAATCCTGAGTTTGATCAACTCGTGGTGGTCGAGGGCCTGCTCGATTTCCTGCATGACATTCTCGCTCAGGCCCTTGTCTGCGATCATCACGACCGGATCCAGGCTGTGGGTGAGGCCACGCAGATATTTCTTCTGGGATTTGTTCAGCATTTGATGGCTTGTCGCAGGATTCAGCGCTCATTATCACATGCCGCAGCCCGGATTTCGGCTGCCCCGGGCTCGGGTTATCGTCAGTCGAAAGGCCAGAACGGTCAGGTCCTTAGCCGGTATCATCAATGGCATTGACGACCGAGGCCGTGAATCGAACCCATGTCGAAAGCCTGGAAGCAGCGCCAGAACAGCGATCCCTACGTCAAACAGGCCAGGGAGGAGGGCTATCGCGCGCGGGCAGCCTACAAGCTGACCGAAATCGATGCAAAGGACCAGGTCTTCAAGGGTGTCAGGCGGGTGGTCGACCTCGGCGCGGCCCCCGGCAGCTGGTGCCAGGTGGCACGACGTCATCTCGGGCCCGAGGCCCGGATCATCGGCCTGGATCTGCTGGAGATGGATCCGATCGCGGGCGTTGACTTCATCCACGGCGATTTCCGCGAGGACGAGGTGCTCGCCCGCCTCGAGCAGCTGCTCGATGGCGAGCGGGTCGATCTTGTACTTTCCGACATGGCCCCCAACTTATCCGGTATAGGGCCCTCGGATCAGGCGCGCAGCGTGCATCTGGCCGAGCTTGCGCTTGCATTTGCGCAGGACTGGCTGGATGATCGAGGTTTTCTGGTGGTCAAGGTCTTTCAGGGCGCTGGATTTGACGAGCTGCTCACCGAGTTCAGGCGATCATTCACACTTGTTAAAGTACGAAAACCAGCTGCGTCGAGATCCGAGAGCCGAGAGGTCTATCTGGTCGGAACAGGACGGCGTAAAAACTGACGAAATCGAAGTGCAGGGCCGATCGGCCACCAGCAGGAGATTGAATTGAGCGAATTTGCCAAAAATCTGATCATGTGGATCATCATCGCGGTGGTCCTGATGAACGTTTTCAGCTACTACTCGCAGCCGCAGGAAAGTCCGACAGAAATGCCGTATTCGACCTTCCTGCAGCAGGTCAAGAATGGCTCGGTCGAGAGCGTCACGATCGAAGAATCCCCCGGTGTGTCGCAGATTACCGGCCAGACCATCGACGGTTCGCGCTTCGAAACCCTCGGTCCGCGGGATGACGGCCTGATGAAGGATCTTCTCGATTCGGGCGTGGTGGTTGAAGGCAAGGAGCCGCAGGGCCGATCGATCTTCGTTGAAATCCTGATCACCCTGCTTCCCGTCATCCTCATCGTGGCCCTGTTCATGTATTTCATGCGCCAGATGCAGGGTGGCGTGGGCGGACGAGGCGGCGCCATGAGCTTCGGCAAGTCGCGCGCCAAACTGCAGGGCGAGGATCAGGTCAAGGTCACCTTCGAGGACGTGGCCGGCTGTGAGGAAGCCAAGGAAGAAGTCACTGAAGTGGTGGATTTCCTGCGCGATCCCTCGAAGTTCCAGCGCCTGGGTGGACATATCCCGAAAGGGATTCTGATGGTGGGGCCGCCCGGGACCGGTAAGACCCTGCTGGCCCGCGCCATCGCCGGTGAGGCCCGCGTGCCGTTCTTCTCCATCTCCGGTTCGGATTTCGTCGAGATGTTCGTGGGCGTCGGTGCCTCGCGCGTCCGCGACATGTTCGAAACCGCCAAGAAGCATGCACCCTGCATCATCTTCATCGACGAGATCGACGCGGTTGGACGTCACCGCGGAGCCGGTCTGGGCGGTGGTCACGACGAGCGCGAGCAGACGCTGAACCAGCTGCTGGTCGAAATGGACGGATTCGAGGGCAATGAGGGCATTATCCTGATTGCCGCAACCAACCGCCCCGATGTTCTGGACCCGGCGCTGCTGCGTCCCGGCCGCTTCGACCGTCAGGTCGTGGTCGGGCTGCCGGATCTGCAGGGCCGCGAGCATATTCTCAACGTGCACATGCGCAAGGTGCCGGTCGACGACGACGTGCGACCGCGCGACCTGGCCCGCGGCACCCCCGGCTTTTCCGGCGCCGATCTGGCCAACCTGGTCAACGAAGCGGCCCTGTTCGCTGCGCGGCAGGACTCCAGAACGGTCAAGCACGATCATTTCGAGCAGGCCAAGGACAAGATCATGATGGGCGCCGAGCGCAAATCCATGGCCATGTCCGAGAAGGAGAAGCTGCTCACGGCCTACCATGAGGCCGGTCATGCCATCGTCGGGCGCCTGATGCCGGACCACGATCCGGTCTACAAAGTCACTATCATTCCGCGTGGTCGCGCCCTTGGGGTGACCATGTTCCTGCCCGAGCAGGACAGGTATTCCCTGACCCGCCAGCAGATTCACTCGCAGCTGGCCAGCCTTTACGGCGGGCGGGTTGCCGAGGAGCTGATCTTCGGCAAGGACGCGGTCACCACCGGTGCCTCGAATGATATCGAGCGCGCTTCCCAGCTGGCTCGAAACATGGTCACCAAATGGGGCCTGTCAGAAACCATGGGGCCTCTGGCCTACGGTGAGAACGAGGACGAGGTTTTCCTGGGACGCTCGGTCACCCAGCACAAGCACATCTCCGATGAGACCCATCGGGAGCTGGATGCGGAAGTGCGCAAGATCATCGACAAGGCCTACCGCACCACGACCGAGATCCTGGAGAACAACCGCGACAAGCTGGATCTGATGGCTGATGCGCTGATGAAATACGAGACCATCGATGTCAAGCAGATCAATCAGATCATGGACGGAAATGTGCCGGATCCGCCCGACAACTGGACCGAGGGCGGCGGACGTTCCGGGTCGGGTAACAAGCCGACTGAAGCCAATGAAGCCAAGGGTCAGGCTTCCAGGGACGAAGACGACGATGAAGCGCCGTCGGGCGAGCCGGCTCCCGGCTGACTTCATTTCCAGTCTGAGGTCCGTACCGGCCGCTGCGTTCGATCGCAGCGGCCTTTTTGATTCAAGAATGCGATGCCATGTCCCTGACTGACGATATTCAGCGCGCTCACCTCAACCGCCACCCGCTCATCATGGGCGTGGTCAATGTGACCCCTGATTCCTTTTCCGATGGTGGACGCTATTCACGGCCCGTCGAGGCGGTCGCGCACGGTCTGAGCCTGGCCGGGCAGGGCGCGGACATCCTTGATATCGGCGGTGAATCGACTCGTCCCGGCGCTCAGCCGGTGAGTGTCGAAGCAGAGCTTGCCAGGGTCATCCCCGTGATACAGGGACTGCGCCGGGAAACCGCCTGCGCGATCTCGATCGACACGAGCAAGCCGGAGGTCATGCAGGCAGCGATCGAGGCCGGTGCCGACATGATCAACGATGTCAACGGCCTGCGCAGTCCCGGTGCCCTGGCCAGTGCCGCCTCGCTGGGTGCGCCGATCTGCCTGATGCACATGCAGGGTGAACCGAGAACCATGCAGTCCGAACCACGCTACCGCGACGTGGTCGCCGAGGTGGCCGATTTTCTCGCCCAGCGCGTCGCATCCTGCCTGGCCGCCGGCATACGGCGAGAGCAGCTGGTGATCGACCCGGGCTTCGGTTTCGGCAAGACGCTCGAACATAATCTTGCCCTGCTCAGCGGCATCGAGACCCTGCGTCAATCCGGAGTGCCGGTGCTGGCCGGTCTGTCGCGCAAATCCATGCTGGGCGCCATCACGGGGCGAGCATCGACCGATCAGCGCCTGGCTGCCTCCCTGGCCGCAGCCTTGCTGGCTGCCCAGCGCGGTGCCGCCATCGTTCGGGTCCACGACGTGGCCGAGACCTGCGATGTCATCAAGGTCTGGCTGGCGACGCGCTCGGCCGAACAGAGTCGATTGCAGGCAGTAGAATAGGCGCAATGGGAAATACTTATTTCGGAACCGACGGGATCCGCGGTCGCGTGGGTGATCCCCCGATCACCGTGGATTTTCTGCTCAAGCTCGGCTGGGCTGCCGGTCGCGTCTTTGCTCGCCAGACCGATGAGCCGGCCACGGTCGTCATCGGCAAGGACACCCGGATTTCGGGTTATCTGTTCGAATCCGCCCTGGAGGCCGGATTTTCCGCCGCGGGTGTCGATATCATCCTGCTCGGGCCGATGCCGACTCCGGCCGTGGCCCACCTGACCCGCAGCCTCGGTGCGGTGGCCGGCGTGGTTATTTCAGCCTCGCACAACCCTTACGAGGACAACGGCGTCAAGTTCTTCTCCGGCGATGGTGAGAAGCTGGCAGACGCACTGCAGGAAGAGATCGAGGCCGAACTGGCCCTGGAGATCGAGCAGGTGCCGCCGCACCGCCTCGGCAAGGCCCATCGTATCGATGATGCCAGCGGCCGCTACATCGAGTACTGCAAGGCGACCGTGCCGTTTGGAACGCATCTGGACGGTCTGAAGCTGGTCGTCGACTGTGCCAACGGGGCAACCTATCGGATTGCGCCGAGCGTGTTTGCCGAGCTGGGCGCTGAAGTGGTGGCGATTCATGATCACCCCGATGGCCTGAATATCAATGAGCACTGCGGCTCGACCCATCCAGAGAGCCTGGCCCGGAAAGTGCTGGAGACCCAGGCCGATCTGGGCGTGGCCTTCGATGGTGACGGTGATCGCGTGCTGCTGGTCGACCATGAAGGCACGGTCATCGATGGCGACCAGATCCTCTACGTGCTGGCCGCCTCGCGCCAGGCCAATGGCGGCCTGAATGGCGGCGTGGTCGGCACCGTGATGAGTAATTTCGGTCTTGAAGAGGCCTTTCAGCTCCTGGGCGTTCCCTTCGAGCGCAGCGCCGTCGGCGACCGCTTCGTGCATGAACGCCTGCGACAGCGCAACTGGCTTCTTGGCGGCGAGGCCTCCGGTCACATCCTGTGCCTGGATCGGGCCATGACCGGCTGCGGGATCGTCAGCGCCCTTCAGGTGCTGGAAGTCGTTGCCCGGACCCGGCAGTCGCTCAAGGCACTGGCCGAGGGAATGTTCAAGTATCCGCAGGTGATGATTAACGTGCCGGTCGAGGGCAATGCGCGCTCACTGGTCAGCGAAGACCAGCGCGTGGCCGAGGCCGTCCGCTCGGTCGAAGACAGCCTGCACGATCAGGGGCGCGTCATTCTGCGTCCCTCAGGTACCGAACCGGTGGTGCGCGTCACGGTCGAAGGCCGTGAGCTGGCACAGGTCGAACAGCTGGCCGAGCGGCTGGCGCGAGTGGTCCAGGAGGCCAGCCAGGCATGAATCAGGTTCCGCAAGTTCCCGTTCTTTCATTGAGCGAATTCGACGGTCGCAAGGGTGAATTCAGCGACGCACTGGGCCGGGCCTGGCGCGACACCGGCTTTGTCGGCGTGCGCGATCACGGCATCGACGATGACACGATCGAGCGGGCCTACGCTGCTTTCAGGGCCTTCTTTGCCCTGCCTGCAGGAACCAAGCAGCGCTATCACCTGGCCGGTGGAGGTGGCGCTCGTGGTTACACCGGATTCGGCGTGGAACAGGCCAAGGATCACGATGTGCCGGACCTCAAGGAGTTCTGGCATGTCGGTCGCGAGATCGAAGATCAGGACAATCCGGCGCCCGAGATTCTCGTGCCCAATCTGTGGCCTGAAGAAGTGCCGGGCTTCCGCGCTGCCGCTCTCGAGCTTTACACGGCATTGGACGATCTGGGTTCACGTATTCTGTCAGCGCTGGCCCTCGATATCGGGCTCGGGCGCGACTGGTTTGCCGACAAGACCCAGTTCGGAAATTCGATTCTGCGCCCGATCCACTATCCGCCGATCGGCAGGATCGAACCCGGTGCGGTGCGGGCGGCACAGCACGAAGACATCAATCTGATCACGCTGCTGATCGGATCAAGAGAGCAGGGTCTGGAAATCCTCTCGCGTGACGGGCAATGGGTGCCGGTCAGCACCTTGCCGGGCAGCATCGTGGTCAATGTCGGCGACATGCTGCAGCGCCTGACCAATCATGTCTACCCTTCGACCACCCATCGCGTCGTCAATCCACCGGGTGAGTCGGCGCGGAACGCGCGCTATTCCATCCCGTTCTTCCTGCACCCGAATCCGGATTTTCTGATCGAGACGCTGCCTGAATGCATCGCTGAGGACCGCCCGAACCGCTACCCCGAGCCGATCACATCGCACGATTACCTGATGGAGCGGCTGCGCGAGATCAATCTGATCTGAAGCGCGCCTGGCCGGCGCTGGCGTCCTGCAGGGCCTGGCGCAGTGCTTCGACATCGGACCCGGGACAGTCGATCAGAAGCTCGACGCCCCGGCTGTCGTAGTGCTCTCCCGTCTTGACCGCCTGGTGGCGATCAACCAGCTGGTGGGCGATGGCGATCGACTCGAAGGGCAGGTGAATGCGCAGGGCCGTCATCGCCACGAGCGGCTCGGTTTCCGCCTGGCGAAGGCATTCCCCGGCGCTCGAGCCATAGGCCCTGGCCAGGCCGCCGGTCCCCAGCTTGATGCCACCGTAGTAGCGAATCACCACCACAGCGACCTCGTCAAGATCCTGATGCTCGATCGCCGAAAGGATCGGCCGACCGGCGGTGCCGCCGGGTTCGCCGTCGTCATCGAAGCGATATCCCGCGCCCGATCTCCAGGCCCAGCAGTGATGGGTGGCTCCCGGATCCCTGATCTGCTCGATGAAGGCCCGGGCATCGGCCTCACTCGGACAGCGCTCGGCCAGGGCCAGGAACCGGCTTTTCTTGATTTCGAGTTCGAATCGCGCCGCTGAACTGAGGGTGCGGCTCACGGCAGACGTGCCGGTCCGGGTTCGGTCAGGACTTCAGCATCGACTTCAAATTCATCCAACAAGATATTGATTTTAATGCCAGACAAAAAGTCTTCTTTCTTCGTCAACGCCTGGCCGTCATCGTTGCGGACCACAGCGTAACCGCGCTCGAGGACCTGCAGGGGGCTGATGGCGTTGAGCTGCCTGAGCAGGTGCTCCAGACGTGTGCCCGAGCGATCGATCAGTAGTTGTTGCGATCGCAGCAGGCGTTGATGAAGCTGGCTGGCGGTCGTCTGCGCGCGTTCGATCTGCCGCGCAGGATCGCGACTCCTGAGTCGCTGGCTGGCGGTCAGAAGGGCGCCTTGCCGGCGCTCGATACGGGCCTGCTGTGCCCGCAGCAGGCGGGTGGCGAGTGCACCGAGGCGCTGGCCGATCTCTTCCAGCCGACGTCCCGGCTGGTGCTGCTCCAGGCGCCGGCTCAGGTAGTCGATGGTCTGGGCCTGTCGGTTCAGATTATTGTCGATGCCGCGTTGCCGTCGTCGGTCGAGCGATGACAGTCGGATTCGCAGCGCCGGGCCATCCGGCGTGACTGCGGCGGCTGCAGCGCTCGGCGTCGGCGCTCTCAGATCGGAGACGAAGTCGGCAATCGTGGTGTCGGTCTCGTGCCCGATGCCGGTGACGACGGGTCGCGAGCAGTCGGCAATGGCCCGCGCCAGGGCCTCGTCATTGAAGGCCCAGAGATCCTCCAGTGAGCCGCCGCCACGGGCCAGCAGGATCACATCACCGAAATCGTGGCGGTCGGCGGCCTGGAGGGCGGAAACGATCTGCGCTGCGGCGGACTCGCCCTGGACCAGGGTCGGATAGATCCGGACTTCTGCGGCCGGCCAGCGCTGTGAGAGCACCTTCAGAATGTCGCGGATCGCCGCGCCGGAGGGCGAGGTCACGACCGCAATCGATCCCGGCCAGGCCGGCAGGGGCCGCTTTCTCGACTCATCGAACAGGCCCTCAGCCTCGAGCTTTTTGCGAATGGCCTCGAAGGCCTGCTGAAGGCTGCCGGCACCGGCTTCCAGCATCGCGTCGGCGATCATCTGGTAGTCGCCACGCGCCTCGTACAGGCTCAGCCGGCCGCGGACCAGCACCTTCATGCCGTTTTCGGGCCTGAATCCCACGTTCCCCGCACTGCCCCGGAACAGGGCACAGCGCAGCTGCGCGCGCGGATCCTTCAGGGTGAAGTAGAGATGGCCCGAGGCGGGTCGGGCCAGATTGGACAGTTCGGCTTCGATCCAGAGCCGGGGAAAGCCGGCTTCGAGGTGCAGTTTGACCTCCTGGTTCAGCTCGGAAGGGCGATAGATTCGATTTTCCGGTCCGGGTGGGCTGATTCGCATACTGCCCGATTATACGGAGCCCTCGGCGGTGTCGTTGAATCCAATCGTCGCAGCCGGCTCAGGAACCGCTCGGTGCAGCGTTCCCAGGAGAACTGCTCGGCGAACTCGACGCAAGCAGTGGCGTCGACCGCCAGCGCACGGTAGAACGCGGCTGCCAGGTTCTCATCCAGCGCACCATTGCCGCCGTCGGTGATCAGGTCGATCGGGCCGGGTACGGGAAACGCGGCGACCGGTACCCCGCAGGCCATGGCCTCGAGCATCACCAGGCCCAGCGTGTCGGTCCGGCTCGGAAAGACGAAGACATCGGCCGCTGCCAGACAGCATGCCAGTTCCTCCCCGTGCCGGTAGCCGAGAAAATGGGCCGAAGGGTAGCTGGCCTTCAGGCGCTCGGTATCCGGACCATCGCCGATAATGACCTTGCTGCCCTTGACGTCGAGATCGAGAAAGGCCTCGAGATTCTTCTCGCTGGCGACCCGACCCGTGTACATGGCGATCGGTCGCGGCAGGTCCAGATAATCGCGATCGCGGGGATGGAACAGGGCGGTGTCGACCCCGCCCGGCCAGATCGAGAGATTCTCGAAGCCCCGCTCGGACAGCAGCTGGCGCTGCGTCTCGGTCCTGACCAGGGTGCAGGAGGCCGGGCCGTGATACCAGCGCAGGTAGGCGTAGCTCCAGGCCAGGGGGATCGGCAGGCGCAGGCGAACATATTCGGGAAATCGTGTGTGATAGGAGGTCGTGAAGGGCACATCATGGCGGACGCACCAGTTGCGCATGGCCAGGCCGAGCGGACCCTCTGTCGCGATATGAATGGCATCGAAGGGACCGTTGATCAACGCCTCCTTGACTGCCCGCCGCGGCCGCAGGGTGAGGCGTATTTCCGGGTAGCTGGGGCAGGGCAGGGTCCGACGTCCCTCGGGCGAGAGAATGTCGACCTCATGGCCTAGCTGCAGGAGGGTACTGCGGGTGGTCTCGAGCGTCCTGACCACGCCGTTGACCTGGGGTTTCCATGCATCGCTGACGAGCAGAATTCGCATCGAAATCTCTTCGGTTCGAGTTGGTTTCGAGGCTACGAAACGCCGGTGTCAGGAGGATGTCGACTCGGCGACAGTGTGATGACAGAAGGAATCCCAGCATTTTCGCAATCCTGCGTTATGCTCTGCTTTTATCAGGAATTACAGGGCATGACCGAAACGACCGAAAGCCATCGGCTGATCCTGCGCCAGAGCCGCGCGGAGGACTACGATGACATCGCAGAGATCATGGAAAGGGTCTACGCGGGCTCGCTGGACGGGGCGTGGACACGGGCCCAGTTCGAATCGCAGATCCAGCGCTTTCCCGAGGGCCAGATCTGCATCGAAGACGGCGGCAAGGTGGTGGCCGCCGCTATCTCGCTGATCGTCAAATACAGCCGCTGGGGCCAGGATCATCGCTATTCCGACATTGTCGGCAACGGTTATCTGAACACCCATGACCCCAAGGGCGACGTCCTCTACGGCGTCGATGTCTTCGTCCATCCGGACCACCGCGATCTACGGCTCGGACGTCGCCTCTACGATGCGCGCAAGGCGCTTTGCGAGCGGCTGAACCTGCGCGGGATCGTCGTCGGTGGACGGATTCCCGGCTATCACAAGGTGGCCGATGAGATGTCGCCGCAGCAGTACGTTGCCCAGGTCCAGTCGCGTGAACTTCGCGATCCCATTCTCACCTTTCAGTTGGCCAACGATTTCCAGGTTCGCCGGATTGTCCGCGGCTACCTGCCGGACGATTCCCACTCGGCCGGCTTCGCGGTGCTTCTGGAGTGGGTCAAT
>Ga0102934_1000840_pt1 | contig 21129 bp, 36 predicted proteins | sample SalPonR2_A_D1_MG_FD_78175 | JGI IMG/M metagenome (GOLD analysis project Ga0102934, IMG submission 78175) | Salt pond soil microbial communities from South San Francisco under conditions of wetland restoration - Salt Pond MetaG R2_A_D1_MG | ecosystem: Environmental > Aquatic > Marine > Intertidal... | reverse complement strand
TCGACATAAAACAAAGTGAAATACCAGACAACGTAAAACGCCCGGTGTTTATTTATCTCTTTAATGAAAAAGGTCCATTTTATAGATACATTAATGACTTGCCATCATTGGAGGATAAATGATCGGATTTAATGAAGATGACTGGGAAATGAAAATGGCCACCTATGATCCTAAAGGTGATTATTATATAAAACATAGGGATTTTAATTTTATACGTTTTAATGCAAATACAGTTAAAGATGGCTGGATGTTAGAGTTCCTTAATATAGAGAATAAAAACATCAAAGTATTAATAAAAAAACCAAATAGTGAATCTATAGAAAATGTTTTTGAAGAACTTATGCAAAATAATGAATTTAAAGAAGCAATATTCAATAATTTATTTGGTAGATATTGGTGGTAGAAAATGAAAGTTGATGGACCAAATATAGGAAAATATGTAATAACAACAATTTTTAACGGGAAGATCCTGAGCGAAGAAGGTAAAGTAATAAAGAGTATATCAAACTCTCTAATAAAAGAACTAGAAGATTTTAGCAATGAAATTTATAAATCATCTAACGTTAAAATATATAAAATGGAAAACTCTTTTTTAGACATAGAGCGATTTTATTTTCGTGTCGGTGCTTCATTTAGTACAGTTGGCAATGAAAAAAACACATATGCAACTATGAATTTTCATTTTGATAACGATGGAAATATAGACAGTATAACTATTGAGAACAGGATGAACCTATAATTATGTTTTGGCAAGATAATATCGAGGAAGTTAATGGATAAAAGAAAAATTTATAAAATAAATAAAGTTGATGTATCCAGTTATATCATAAGAAGTGCATTTGAAGCCGATGATGAAAATGCACCAGAATGGTTTGAGGCACAAGCAGAAAACTTCTTTGTCAATAAAATATTTAGTCAAGTTAAAAGCGTAGGTATTGATGAGCTAATTGATCTACCTACTGAGTTAGATCCAGTTGTAGATCCGGACACTAATAAGAAAACTTTATATTTTGTATTTCACGGAGACGACAGAAGAGAAACTAGTAGTGGATTTGTTATGTTAGATGAAGTATATTATATATCTGTGTTAGTGGATGCAAATACCGGAGAGGCTTACGCAATAGAATCGGAAATGGTAGAATAGGTGGTAATCGATGAATTTATTTGATTTAATGAAAAAACAAGGGGTTATATTAGAAGGTGGTGCCGGAGGGCACATGAAACACCCATACGAAAAATATCAGACTCCAGAGCAACTACTAAAGTTCTTTAATGATTTCCTGGCCGGGAATATTGGAGGAACGGAAAAAGTAGACGGATATAACCTATTTGTTGGTTATAACAATAATGGTGAAGTAGTAGCTGTTAGAAACAAAAATCACGAGCCCATAAAAAATATAACAGAGAAGTTTAATTTAACTCATGGTGCATTTGAAGGATTTAATGCTGGATGGAAGGCAATTAAATCAAAGTTTGACCAATTATCTAAAGAAGAAAGAAAGGAATTTGAGTTAATAAGCGAAAATGATAAGCCACTGAATTTTATAAATTTAGAAATATTATTTGGGTATATACCTAATGTAGTGCCATATTCAAAAACTAAAAATTTTATAGTTTTTCATAGTCTTGCAGGATCTCCAGAAAATAATTGGGATTCACCAGATACAGAAAATGAAAAAAATATGCTAAAGAGGCTGGCTAATGTATTTAGCACAGTATCTGTACATGGACCACGTATAAAGTTTGCTGGAGAGCCTGGTAAAGTAGATATGAAAAAAGATTTTGTTAATTCCTTCTGGCAATTTAAAGGCCCAATAGAAATAAATAAAAACGATATAAGAGACGATCTGAAACAAGTAATAGAAAAATGGCAGAGCTATCCTGAGGTAAAACAATTAAAAGAGTTTTCAAAAAAGAAAGTTCCATCTAAAGACTCAGAGGCTTATAAAGAATATGATGATAAACGTTTTAAGTTAATGAAGTCGGTTACAAAAAAGATTGGATCTGAAGTTCTTAGAGCTATGGTCTCAAAATTATCAGATACTGGGCATATAGTAGCCGGACATCCTGGAATGGAAGGAATAGCTTTAGATGTTGAAGGGGACTTAATAAAAATTACTGGAGACTTCTTAGACTTTAATAAACCAGAAGATATTCCAAAAGTAGATGCAACAAAAAATATCAGGGAATATATACAAAAAGATGTACTGGGCTTAACTGTAACTACACTAAGCAGCTTAAAGGATAAATCGGTTAAAGGTCTAATAGATTTTATAATGAATAGAAGAAAAAAGAAATATTCATATGACATCGACGAGCCAATTGGTCCACATATAAAAGGAGAGGTAAGGACTTTAATTGGCAATGCTCAAACTGAAATTAGAAATGCTCTAGAAATAGTAAGAGAGAAAGGCAGGGAATTTGACGAAAGAAGCCTATTGATACAATCTTATATACTTTCATCATTTAAACAAGAATTAGAAAAGGTTCAAACATATGAAGATCTGGTTACCGCATATGGAAAAATATTTTATAATATAAAAGGATAATAGTATATGAGTGATTTTATTAATTTCTTTGCAAATATAAACGAAGAGACTAAGAAGAAAGATTTTGAGGATATGAAGAAACTAGCATTTAAAGAAATAGTTGACAGGTATGACCTCAAGATAGACTCTGGCAAATTAGAAGGAACAGGTAAGCAAATAGCAGTAAGAGGTAAAGAAGGTGACCCTAATAGAGTTAAATTAGCAGATAAGATTTTCAATGATATTAGAAATTCATTAAAAGAATTTGAGCCACAAATGGGTCACGGTGGCGCCGGAAAGTCTGATTCAGCTCCTAATATACATTTTAATAATGGGTTGAAATTTGTGTTCGGACCAACAGAGGGGACAAAAGCTCCAGGTGCTGCAGAATACGAAAAAGCTATAGTTGATGCTTGGAATTATTTGAATGGGGTAGAATCAAAGTTAAAAGTAAACCCAGAAACAGAAGAAACCGGTATGCTATTAGCCAAATTATTAAAAGATAAAGAAGGCCTTACAGAATCAAAGGCTACCTGGCTTGGTGGTAAATCAATGAAAGAGGTAAGTGAAGAATGGGGTAAGTATTCTACTAGACCTGATAAAACTCCAAAAACAGACTTAATGATTGGGGATAGACAAATTTCTTTGAAGATGGGTAAAACAGCACAATTAGCAAGTCCTAAATTAATTAATGCAGAAGGACAAGCTTTATTTTTTACAGCAGCAAAAGAAGCTAATTTATCAGAAAAAATACTATCTAGTTTTAAAGAGTATTTCGAATTAGATGAAGAGGGTATATCAAAATTAGGAAAAAACAAGAAAGAATATGAATTAAGAGGCAACAAGTATTTTAAAATAAACCATGAAAAACTAACTGAAAAAATAAGAGAATTAGTTTCAAACAATTCAGATTTTTCTTTTTATATAGCAAGAGAAGCTATCACTGGAGAAAAGAAATTTTCTAATACCAAAAACGAAGAAGCTATAGCTGAATATTTATTGGTTGGCTCTTTTGATGGAGATAAGTTGCAATTCCATGAGATAGACGACAATTATGTAAAATATATAGCAAGACAATTAAATATATATGTGGCCTGGAAATCTGCCGGTGGCAGTAAATATGCAGTATTAAGAATGACTGGTCCAGACGCCAAATTTGAAAATAAAATACCTATTTCTAGATTACTAGATGAAGAAAATGGATATGTTACTTTAAGTCTTGCTGAATTAGATTCTTATGCTAACAGCTTAGGAATAACAGATAATAGACTAGATGAAGGAATAAAAGATATTTTTTCGTGGGCAAAAGAAAAAATAAGTAAAATAGCACAAAAGGGTATTGATAAACTATTTAAATTACTAAAAATAGAGATGGAAGAATTAGACATACTTGGGAACAATAGTGTTAATTTTTGGGAGTAATTTATGACAAATAAAGAATTAGATAAAATTGGATTTAAAATGTATGTAGGTTTAGTCAATCCAGATGAAGGACTTGACGCATCTGGTTTATTAACTGATGAAAGATTTACTGATTTACTTAATAGCTATTATGGAAGAATGTACATTCCAAAGATTTTTTTAGGTAACGGAGATATAAACGAAAGAGAAAAACATGAATTAGCAAAGGATGCAAGAAATAAAGCTATCAAAGACTCAAGAGAGTTTAATTGGGCTACTGATGATGCTATAAGGGGTATAAGAATGCGAAAAAGTATGGCTAATGTGCCTGGCGAAATAATAATAGCCCCAGTACCATTAGAAGCACTTCAAAATGGCAAGCTAAAAGGTGAGGGTCCTTTTGAGCAGGCCAAATTACTTTTACAAATGTCAACACACATATTGGATAGAAGTAATATACGCAGAATAGACCAAGAAGAAAAAGAAGATCTTATTGACGAATTAAATTTATCCATGAAAAAAAGGGCGAAAACAGCAGAAAGAAAAAGAAAACGAAGAGAAAAAAATGACTAGGAAAGAAATAATAAAAGAATTAAAAGAAAGTTATCTCCCTAAAATGAGAGACTCAATATTTAATTATATAGAGCAACATAGACCAAGATGGTATCGGCTTTTATTAAAAGAAATTTTAGAAAACCCTGATGATATTAGAGATTTAAATAATTTTAAGGGTAACCCGCTTGGTATTACAGGATCTCTAAAGAATATAGTAGATGTTACACCTATTATCGGAAAAATTGGAGATTTAAATAATAAATATGGACAAGCTTGTATGAATATATATGTAAGAAGGATAATAGACTATCCTGGTGGGAATAAGGGTCCGTCTAGGAAAATAAAATATATGGCGCCTCTTACACAGAACTTAGGAACTCAACAGATGTTATTCTACGATGATAAAGAAACTTATTTATCACTGAAGATGAAAGTAAAAATAAAAAACAAATGGACTCTAATATACTTAGAAAAAGATGATATAAGGATAATCGAAGGATAAGTGGCAAATAACAAAGCATATTTAACTCTAAAGGAGTAAATATGGCCGATCTAGAAAAATTCAGAAATAAATTGATTGTATTTGAAGGCGCCGATTTAACTGGTAAAACTACGGTTGCTAAAATGATGGTTGATAAGTTAAACGAAAATGGTATACCAGCAGAGTTCACATTTCAACCAGGAGATCCAAATTATGGAGTAACAGCTCCAATGTTTAGATCTTTTTGTAAAGACAAGAGATGGAATTTGCATCCAATAACAAACTTTTTTATTTTCTTCGCAGATAAAGTTGAGCAAGTTGATAAAGTAGTTAAACCAGCATTAGAAGAAGGTAAAACAATAATTTCCGATAGATGGTGGCACTCTACATATGCATATCAATATTACGGGAAACAAATAAAAGACGACTGGAGTTTAAGCGAAGAACTTGGAGACTGGTTGAACTATTTATCTGTATTAAATATAGAACCTGATGTCACATATTATTTTCCTGAAAAATTAAGTGTAAAAAGAAGTGAAGACAAAAATGATCAATTCGAAACTTCAGCAAATGACTTTTTTGACAGAGTTAATATTGCATATGAAAAATTAACTAAAAAGTATAACTTCAGACGTGTATTACCTGCTGAGTCTGCAGAAGGCACTCTTAATAAAATACTATCAATGGAATAAGTAACTATAAAAGCAAAGATAATATTACAATGAAATTATCCGAAGCTTTAGAAATACAGAGTGCTGTATATACGGGCACTAGAGAAAATTATACTATAAACGATCCACATCCTACCATGCTCATCATTGATAAAAATTATAATGTTGATGAGAATGGTAAGAGTGTGTTGGCTTTTAACTTGAATTATTTAGATACATTACCAGAATTAGAGAAAAATAATTTAGTAAGGAAAGTAAATAAAGTAGACAATAAAGTATTAGGAATAGGACCGATTAAAGCTTGGTTAAGATCTATATTTAATACTGGTGATTATAAAAAACTATCTAAAAGTCAAAAAATAAAACGATATAATAAAATCATAAAAGAATTTCCTGAGTTAAAAAAAATAATTAGGAGATACAAATATAAAGGAATTGAAGGAGAAATAAAATGAATTTAATGTCAATGATACAAGCTTTTCTAGAATTTACTGGTAACAAGGTAAATGAAAAGCCGCCTAAAAGATTATTCTCACCAGAATGTGAATTATATAATGATTTACAAAAGGGTGATATAGTAGCTGTTAGAACTTCTGATACATTTTACTCTGCTATAATTAGTGAGTTCACTAAATCTCCATATTCTCATGTACAGATACATACCGAAAAAGGATATGCTATATCTGCAGAAATAAATGGAGTTGGGTTTATAGACATGATTGAACAAAATATGAAAGGAATTAAAGAAGTAGATATTCTTAGGTTAAAGGGCGGGTTATCTAGAGAACAAAGGATGATGATAGAATCTAAAGCTTATAAAAGTATTTTAGCACCATATGATTATGAGCATCTTGTAAGATTTCCTTTTCTAACTAGTTCTGCGGCTGCAAAGTACTCAGGTAACAAAGCTTTTATTTGCTCTGAGCACGTAGCATGGTGTTATCATAACGCAGGGATAGATTTAGTAGCAGACAAGCCAGAAGCTGTTGAGGCTCCTGCTGATATAGCAAAGTCAGACGCATTAGAATATATTGGTACTTATATAAATGGTACTAAAGTTACGGACAATTATTTTAATAAATTTATGAAAAACGAAATTTCTTTTATAGAAAGGCTTACAAGTAAAGTACTTGGCCTTTTCACCAAAAAAGATGATTTCTATGTTGGATTAGATACAAATAAGTCAAAAATGATGGAGAAGTAAAGCATGAATGAAACTGAGAGTTTTTTGACCTCTATGGGTATTAAATTAAAAGACGATGTCCAACAGAAAAATGAAGAATATGATATCTGGGTGGGTAACGTTGATGAATCCGTATTAGATCCTGTGCATAACACTTTAGCAAAGGATGTGTGGACAAGAGGTAATAAGCTTAAGTCAGAGCATAGAGAATATATATTAAAGATGCTTAATGATTGGCTTGATAAAATGGATATAGAAAAGGATCCTATACAAGTTGCTATAGTTGGTTCGATCACAACATATCAATATTCTAAATATAGTGATATAGATGTGAACGTTGTTATAGATCTAAGCTCTAATGAAAGAAAAGAATTGATAAAATATTTACCTAATGAAAATCCTTTGCCGGGAACAAACCATCCTGTTAATTATTATCTAGCAGAAGATGCAGGGGAAAACGTTAAGAAAAAGCCCTCAGCCTATGATGTATTAAACGATAAATGGATAAAAAAGCCAAATTACGAAGACGTTGATTATCCATATTCATATGTTATAGAAATAGCCAAATTTTTCATGGACGGAATAGATGAAAGGATATCTGAATACGAAAGAGACAAGCACGAATTGGATTTATATAAAGAATACAAATCTGATAAAGATATTCTGATATCAGATGAAGAAGCCCAAAAAGCAATAGAAAATAAAAGGCTTGAACTTAAAGCTGATCTAGATGCTTTACATGTTGCTCATAAACTAGTAAAAGCATTTAGAAAAAAAGCATTTGAAGATGATTACGAGCCAGATTTTCTTATAGATATTAAAACAAAAAATAGAGATTTTTCGGTTAATAATTTGGTTTATAAGGCACTAGAAAGATTTGGTTATTTAGATAAGCTAAATGATTATAAAAAAGAAAGAGAGAAATGGGAATAGCTCAAATGAATAAACAAGCAATTAATCCTAGAGTTGAGACGGTAGTTGATGGTTTATATGAAATAAACAAAAAGCACCTTAGTATATGTGAAAGATAAAGATGCTTAGTATCTATATATATGAGGATATCAACTATTTAGAATTTAAGCTTTTTCAAGGTGTATTTGAGTAGGAGAAAATAAATGAGATTAAGACAAGTATTGGAACAAGAGCTTGAAAATAAAGAATTAATGCGATATAACGAGGAAGAAATAGAGGGTGCTATAGCTTCTGATAACCCATATAGCGAACTTAAAAAAGTTTTTCCAAGGGATTTTTTCCCAAAAATAATTCGTTGGATTGAACAGAAAATAAAAGATATAGAAATAAAAGAAAAAGATAAAAACGTTGAAGGAGGCGAATTTAAGGCTAAGCTTGATAAATATCTTGACGAACCTAAAGGCCAAAAGACGTATGAAAATATGATAAAATTGTTAGTTAGAGAGCTAATGCGCTCTATTGAAAAATGGGAAGAATATGAAACAAAACCTAAAGATTTACCAGATGTAGGTCTAAAAGGCTAGGAGGAATTATGGCAGAACAAGAAAATAAAGAATTAGATAGGATGAATAAAGATTATCAAAAATCTACAGGGATGAGAGTTATTCAGCAAGATCAACCACCTCAGGGTAAGACTGAATACGCAAAAGATAAACAAAATAAAAAATAGAATAGAGGTATCATATGGATCCCTTGGCAGTAGGAGGGAGTGCTATCCCGATTTCCCAACTTGTTATACAGTTAGTAACAGCTGTGGGAGTTGGGAATTTTGTCATTATTATATTGGTATTGTCTCTAGTAGTCAATGCACCAACAATAGCAAACAGCATAATAGCTTTCTTTAAAAATAGAAATGCTTCTAAACAACTTGAAATATTAGAAGAGCAATCAAAAAAAGTTGAAAATAGAATTGATGATATTAAAGAAACACAAAGACAAAATGATAATAGTTTGTCTGTAATAACTAATGAAGTTAAGGCTTTAGTAGCTATAGTTGATATAATGCATTCTTCGTTAGATAAGGAGAATAGCGAGAGAAGAGATGAAAATATACTGATTACAAACAGCTTAGAAAAATTATCTAGTGCAATGGAGTCAATAGAAAGAATGATGAGGAATGTTATTAGTGAGGAAGATTCAGCGGAATTAATATCAATTATGCTAGGAATTGATAATTCGTTTAGACATGCTGTCTTAGAAAAGTCTTTTCAAACAATTGACCAATTAGAAAACAATGCAGAAGAAAGCCTTAGCACATTAACAGATATAAAAAATGATATATTTAGCGAATGGTCAGATTTTAAAACAAATTTAAAACAATTTAATTTACCAATAAACCTTAATACATATTTAGAAAATAAAGAAAAAACAATGTGGGAAGAAAATGGCTTATTTAGGGACATAACAAAGATAATATTAACTGACAATAAAAAAATCTCAGGGGCTCGCAAAAAAACTGCCATAACAAAAAGACTTAATATTGGTATTAGAAAAATGCATTCAGAAATAGTTACACTATTACATCAGGATAAATATGGACAGTATTAAACCCAAAGGAGAAAAAAATGAACCGGGAAGATTTAACAGCTTTCCAAGAAGAAAGGATAGCTTTCAATGAAGAAGCTAGGAGAATCCATGAAAATATAATGAATCGTTTAAATAAAATTAGCAGTTGTACTGAAAGAATAACAAACAATTTAATTTATTTTAAAAAAGAAAAGTTAAAAGAAAAAGATAAAAATTATCACATAGATAATATAAAAATAGGAGAATAATATGAAATTAACTGTAGCAGAAAGAGCATTGATGTCGCAAATAATTAATATAAAACTTGATAATGCAACGTTAAAAGACCACATAATGCTTGAAGGAATTTATAAAGCTGTAAAAGCAGACAATATTGAATTTCCGATGCCACCTGACTTTGTAGATGAAGAAGATAAACAAATTTTTAAAGATTATGATGGTATGAAAATTGACGAGATAGAAAACGAAGAACACAAACAAAAAGTACAAGAAGCAGTTAAAAAATCAAGAGAAGAGCAAAACAAAATTTGGGCAAACAGGGGCGGTAACGAAATTGAAGTTAATCTTTCAGAGGCACAAGTTGCAATTATGAGAGATTTTTTCGAACAGGATAAGAGGACATGGCCCAGAGATTATCATAAAGCTATTTTAGATCTTCATGAAAAAATTTCTGGATAATGGGTTGATATTTAGTTTTGCTTATGTTTTATAATTTGAGGTCGGTATCCCCACCATGATTCGCTTTATTAAAAACTCTTGCCGGAGTAGCAATACTCCGGCTTTTTTATGTCCAAACTTAAAGATAATATTATAAATTAATCTAGGGGGCATAAAATGTCAAATAGGAATATTCCTGGGGCTGATATACCAGAAAAAGAAGAAAAAGATACAAATAAAAGTAGGTTATATCAAATAACTAAAATATCAATAGTTGTTATTGCAATAATAGTTTTGATAATAGGGATACTAGGATCAATGCATTGGGGGATATTTAGTGATTTCGTAATGTCTGATTTCGTGTCTTTCATAGATGCTTATAAGGGTATGTTTATTACCCTGACTGGCTCTATTGGAATTGGTGGTGCAGTTAAGAATATTGTTGCCAACAAAAAGAAAGATGATGGAAAGAATTTAGCAACTGGAGGTGAATAATGCCTACATGGAATGATTTGTATAACCATGAATACGAAATAGAATCTGATAATAATGACGCATTTTTTAACGGTCCAATTTATCCTGATAAGATAAATAAGAAATCTAGAGGGGTTGTAAATAATAATTTTATAGCTCCTATCAAAGAAGGCAAAGATAATATTACACTAGAAACAAGTAACAAAAATGATAAAATAGAGCATGAGCTAGAACCACTTAATATTAATGAGTCGTTGAAAAATAATAACACAGTGCACACTAAGATAAAATCTAATAAAGCACATGATAATATTAATTTTGTTAACAAGTCTAGTAAGGAGAATAATATCATATGAACACAATAATAACAATATTAGTATCTATATTTGTATCATTAGGATTGGGTGGATTTGCATCGTGGTTTTATTTTATTAAATATAAAAAAAATAAAATAGAAGATGCCGCTAAAGACACGGTTAAAGACAGTAAAGAGCAAGACAAAAATCGTGAAGAAATAAAAAAAGATATTGAAGATCAAATTAAAAAGAATAAAGAGATCCGAGATAAAATAAATAAGCTACTATAGGTAAAGAAATGAAAAAAATAATAATTATTTTAACAATATTTATAACTCCATTTTTTATTTTCCCAGAAAGTGTAACCACTTTAGAAGAATGTAATATAGCTTTAACCGAGTCAAACGATCTTTTGATAAAAGCCTTAAATAAAATTAGTGAATTAGAAAGAAAAAATTCAGAATTGACAGACAATCTAAAAGCAAAGAAAAATATAGAGTCTGAAGAAATAATAAAAAATTTAGAGGATACAAATCAAAGATTAAGAGTTTCTCTGGCAGAAGCAAGCAACTCTCTTAAAGAAAGTAATATGATCCTTGAAAAAGCATATAAAAGAATTGAAGAGGATCAAAAAGAAATAGAGTTGCTAAGAAAAAGGATAAAAGAATTAATAGAGGCCGGAGTTGAAGTTAAAACTTATAATTGGAGTACCACTATATTGTTTGGATATCCATATGAAATAGGTTTTGATTTTAATTATAACCTACCGTGGATGCCTATTTTGGGGGTTGTAATTGGATCTAATTATAATATTGAAAGTGGAACGCCTGAAATTAAGGCTGGAATAAGAATAAATATTGGTCAATAAAAGAGGTTAGTAATGTCTGATAAAAAATTAAAGAAAGCGCTGGATGAAGTATTATCTCAGCCAATAGACGAAATGGAAGTAGTTAGCATAGATGCTTTTGGAGCTGGTAGCCCAAATACTTATAGAGGAAGGAAAAGTCCTGCATATACAGAAACGCCTACCTCTGATGAACAGCTAGAGCCTGCTGATAAAATAATGGTTGCTCTTAAACACCATTTGATTAATGGAGAATATGATAAAGCTAGGGAATTAGCTAAAAATAAAGATATATTTTCACAACATCATATGAATCAACTTATAACTTGGGTTAGAAATTTTGAAAAATATACCAATATGACTGATTTAAGTAAAAATTATTATAATTATGATGATAAGGGTAAAATGGACGACTTAGAACAATTAAAGAAAAAGAAAGTCAAGGATGAAAGGGTCGATAAATTTATGCAAGATGTTGAAAAAGTTTTAAAGAAAAAAATGCAAATGCATTAATATAAATAGTTCTTAAAGGAGTTAAAATGTCTGAAGAAAATAAAGTGCCAGAACCTTTTAATGTTATATTTTCTCCATCGTTATATTATAAAATAAAATATAACCATGTTACGAAAATAGAAGATGAAAGTATACCAAAAAACGAATTAGATGAATTCGAGAGATTCAAAACCTTATTTAAAGATTTTCTTAATAAGGTAAACAAGCAAGATCTATCAGCATCATCAACTCTATCTTCTTTAATGACGATGTGGGGGTATAGTAGAAAATATTGTGGCATGTGTGGAATTCCAATTATTGGAAAACCTGAGTATATAGGTAATCGTGTGGTTTGCAAGGGATGTCATGAGTCTTATCGAATTACAGAGGAGTTGCATAAAAGAGAAGGTGATAGTGATAAAGATATTATAAAACCTAAAGAAAATACTGTTAAAAGCGATAGTAAACAAAAAATATATGACAATCGCTACGATAAGGAAGAGTAGCCGAGATTTTGCTACATGCTATTTAATTTTCCGGGAAAAATCACGCATATATAATACATATATCAAAACAGGAGGTACATATTGATGCCGAAAAAAAATGTGCCCTTATCTGCAGCTATAGACAAATATCTATTTGAAGAAGATATGGATGAGCCAGATAATAACATTAAAAAAGAGCCAGAAGGCGAAGCAAGCAAAAAAGAGAAAGAGAAAGATGATGCTAACATAAGTGATTTAGAAAAAAATGATTTAAATTACGACGATGAGTTCGAAGATCAAGATGTGGCTATCTCAGTTAAGCTGAACAATAACTCAGATAAAGCTGGAGAAATAAAATTAATACCATTTAAAAGATTGAGTACTTTGTCTAAAATAGAAGATTTAATTGCTTTATTTAACATAAAACCAGAAGAAATAAGTGGTACTTTTGGCGACCAAATGACCCTTACGATACAATCTCCACTTAATGATTTTGAAGATGAAAAATATACCATTAGATTAATGGATGGGATTGGGGAAATAACTATTTTTAGAAGTGAATTAAATAAAACTGTTACAAAGCAAGGAACTGAGACTGCAAACTTAAATCAAGCTGCTGAAAAGGGACTAGAAGGGGAGAAAGAAAAGCAGGTTGATTTATCATATCTAAAAATGCTAAACTATGAATTTAAAAGGTTAATTAAAGATGAGTTCTTTACAAAAGTCCTCTCCAAAGCGTAAAAAAGTACCTGCTAATTATTATTTCATAGAGGATGAAGTAGCCCCTCTAATCCTTGAATGGCAGAAATATTACGAAAGACAAATAGAACTTGAACGATATATCGAAAAAAAAGATGAAGAAGGTGAGGAAATATACCTTACCGACGAACAAATAGAATCATTAAGAGAAGAATTACAAGAAAACATAGAAAAAGCTTCACCATTATTACAAGAAATAATGGTTCAAACGGCCAAGGTTATAAAGGGTGTTATATTTAAAGCTGGATTCCATAAGAGGGAGAAATATGATACATGTATACAAATTGCAACAGAAGCTTGCTTAAAAGCTTTGAAAAGATTTAATCCAGAACAAGGAACTGCTTTTAATTATTTAAGTCTAACAGCAAAAAACTCTGTTCGCTATCATTTAATCAAGAAAAGAAAAAAGCAGTATCTGTCTTTAGATTATGAATATATGGACGATAATAATCTTAAATTAAAAAACTTAGTTAAAGAAGAAGAGAAAACAATAAGAAACCTTGAGATAGATAATCTTGTTGACACTATTATGACAATAATAGATGAAGAAAAAGAGCAAAAAGGAATGGTAACTGTTGCTGAAGAATTAAGAGATTACTTATTTTATAGTCAGGGGAAATATGACAAGAAAGATTTCTTCAAATGGGCTAAATCAGATGGAGTTAGTTCCAACCTACTAAGAAAATTTATTAAATTTATAAAAGAACATAAGGATAGATTATACACAGAAGTGGGTGTTTTTTAGCAAGATAATTAAAAATTATTTAAGAGGACTAATAATGAGACTAGATGAAGTATATGAATTAACAGAAGCGAAGGGCTCCGGCTCTTTCGATTATAAATATTGGTTTTGGGCAAAAAAGGGTTCTAGTTATGGATTGGGCTATGCAAGACAAGACGTGAAAGTAGATATCCAAGCTCGCGGCAAAGAAGTTGCTGATGCTATTGATAATTTATCTAATGTTCTAGACACTATTGATAAAGACGATCTAGATAATTTAGAGGTTATTGAAAAGAAAGTGAAAGCCAATACAAAAAGAATAAAAGGCATAGTAGATCTATTTAGATCTCCAATTGTTATATATTGGCTTAACAACGATCCTCCAAAAGTAGTTGAAATCCCTAAAACTAAAGATGGAGATGTTACAGCTGGAGGAAAACATTTAGATGTTGTTGGTTTATTTGATGACGCTAATACAAGCGAATTTCTAAAAACTGTAATAGACTGGGATAAAGTTGATATAAATGATGAATATGATACTCTAAATACAGTAATGGCAAAATTCATAAAAGATTTATTTACTGGGGATGCAAAGCAATCTGAAATAAGAAAAATGGCTAGAAACGCTGGCTTAGAGGAAGTTATGAGTAACTTACGCTTTAAGAAAGACGACATTGAAGTTGCATCTTTTGAAGAAAGCGATTATAACTTATTGCCTAAGGAACATATTGGCTCGAAGAAAATAATAAGCAAGCTTAAAGAAGTCATGGATAATAATTTTAAAGATTTATTACAAAGAGCAAGAAAAAGGTTTTAATAATATATCTTAATGGAGAATAATATGAAAACAAAAGAGTTTGGTTATACAGCACAACCTCAGAGTACAAATGTTAAAGCACCAACAAAAGATAAGCCAAATAAAATAAAGGAAGACCCTCACGACCTTAAAATGTTAGAAAGGACATTAAAAAGAGTTAAATTGCCAAGTTCGGCTTGGAAAGATCTTAAAGAAGATTTTAAGGCAGGTGCAGGGAAAGATACTATATGTAGGAAGTATGGGATTAAAAGAAGCTATTATAAGCATTTGAAAAAATTATTAATAGCTATGTAAAGAGGAAATTATGAATACTAATTTAACGGTTAAATTATCAAGTGATACTAATTATATTCCAGTTAGATATCGAGTTGTAGAAGTTACGGTTGGTTCATCCGCTGCAGCAACCTATTGCGTACTGGTAACAGAAAAAGTAGGGTGGGATACCGAAGTACATTATGAGGCCTGGACAAAAAGTAGAAACACAGAGGGAATGATTGGGACCCTTGGTGCATTTTCTGTTGAGGCTTTAAGCGATCTTATAGTATACAACGTCAGGACGCCAAGTACGGATGTTTAAGTATGGCCGAAGATAATAATGATATTATAACTCCAAAGAATACAAAAAACAATCCTTTGGTTACCCAAAATGAGTTATCAGAACTTGATGTAATTTCGCAAGATGTAATAAGATATTCAGAAGACGATAGAAGAAAATCAGATAATTTATTTAGTTATTACCAAAGCTTAATTGATAAAGGCGACTCTGAAGGGGAAACTAGAAAATCCTTAGCTAAGGCTTTAGAATTGAGAGAAAGCTCCGTAAATAATTTAATAGAAATTTTGAAACTTAAAACGAGGATAATCGAAAAGAAAATTCAAGCCGAAATGAAAAATAATTATAATAACGAAAAACAAGAAGATAACAGAGGTACTAATACTAGTGATATTATTGCTAGCATAGACACGGAGGAAAACGATGAACCTTAATGAAACATTAATTTCTTTAGAGAAGGAACTTAATGAACAGGAAAAAACTATAAATGTTCCAAATGTAAAAAATGGGGTAGCTGTCGAAATAGAGCAAGACCAACAAACAGCTAAAAAGATTTTACATTATTTTATAATCAAAGATGGGAATGCAAAATTTATTAAAACGCAATCTCCTGATAAAAATGCACCAGATGCATTTACAAAATTTGCTGGAAAATATGATTCTCTGTTCTATATGGCTTTAAACGCAATAAACAACAATAAAGAAAATAATCGATTTAAATTATATAACATAGACAGGTTGGATGTAGTTGGCTACTGGACTGACGACAATGTATTTCATATTATAGCAACAAGTGATAAAGGCTTATTACAAATGGAATTTAACAGTAAGATGAAAAAATGGGTCAAAAAATAGAGGTTTAGTTAAATGGATAGTAAAGAATTAGATGAGTTAAAATGGAGTCAATATCGAAATAGGCCATCAGTTAAATTTGAAGAAAACGATGCGATTCTTAAAGAGTCTTTAAATATATTAGACCAATTAGAAGAAAGGGTATCTAATGGCACTGATGTTATAAATTGGGAAGAAAAAGCAGAAATGGATGCTATAAGCCAAAAACATCCGGAGATTTCAGTGGCTGAAGATGACGAAGAAACACCTCAAAACCTTAACGAGCAAGATTTGGAAAATTCAAATCATCAACAAAAAAGAAACACTGCTGCAAGCCAAGAAGAGCAGGAAGCTATGAGTTATTTAGCTGGTGTTATGGGTGAATTGGAGGGTTATGATGATAAGCAATAACAAGGATCTCAAAAGGATTTATTCTAAAATAAATGAGAGATATGGCGTAAGTAAAACAGAGATGGACGATCTTAAGAGAGCTGATAAAAAAGAGAATAGGTATAACCAAGAAGTTATAAGCTTGCAAAGCAGAATAGAAGATGAAGAAACTAGAATGCAAAGGGACGAAAGGGCTGGGAATGAAAATTCTGCTGCTAGAAGAAGGTCACAGATAGCTAGGTTGCAACAAAGATTAGGGAAAGCAAAGCAAAATAAAGATAGATATCAAAATAAAAAAGAAAAAATAGATAATGTATAAATATGAGCGACAATATAAGCAAAAAGTACGAATATACTCAAAAGAAATTAGCCGAGAAAATAAAAAAATATAATTTAAAAGAAAATATTGAAAAAATACCAACATCTGGTAATTATGTAAAAGTAAAGTATAATGATAACGTTGAAGATACAGTTGACCCGTTATCTGAGTTTTATTTATGTAAAAAACATTTTGAATACTTTGTAGATAATTATAGCTATTTCTTAGATTCCAAAAATAAAAAAATATCTCCTTTAAAATTATTTAATTTTCAGAAAGAATTAATAGTCCCCAATTTTTTAAGGGAACAATTCGTTATTTTTAGAAAATCTAGGCAAGTAGGTGCTTCAGTATTATCTGGCCAATATGCTCTATGGTTAGCAAATTTTAATATAGCACAAGATATTTTAATAGTCTCTAAGACGCGAGCCGATGCACAGGACTTTAAGTCAAAAGCTATAGTTACTTATGAAAGATTACCTAATTTTTTAAAGACTAAGCCAACTAAAGATGGTCAGAATATGACTACACTCAAGTTGACCAATAAATCTCGTATTATAACAAGAGCGCAAGCACCTGACGCAGGACGTGGTGGAAGTTGGGCGTTAGCAATATTAGACGAGGCAGCTTTTATGCCTTACGCAGATGAGATATGGAGTGCAATATATCCTGCGTTATCTAACACAAATGGTCAATGTTTTATTATATCTACTTCTAATGGAGTTGGCAACTTTTATCATAGAACTTGGATAGGAGCAGAAAACGGAGAAAACGATTTCTACCCTATTTATATCCCATGGTGGAAATTTCCTGGGAGAGATAATCCGTGGCTAGAAAAGATAGACAATAAAGATATTAACTGGCTTAAGTCGCAATTAGGGAATGAAGAACTAGAGATTGCAGAAAACAAAGCGAATTCTAGAACAGATCGTAAGAATAGTACTATAAGTTTTGATTATGCATATACTGACGAATTAATTAAGAAATTTATAGAAGTTGAGCAAGAAAGACAGTTAAGCTTTGAAGGAGATAAATCTAAAAAGCCATGGCTCAAAAGACAGAAAGATAACGCTGATTCGATAAGAACGTTCGTTCAAGAAATATTAGCCGAATTCTTAGGTTCAGGCAATACAGTTATATCCACTTCTACTTTAAAAAAAATAGCCGAGAAAGAAAAAGAACCAATTAGAAAGAACTTTATTTTTGAGGACGACGAGTTTATAAAAGGATTATGGATATTTGAAGAACCTCACGGTGCTATTAATTATACCATAACAATCGACGTTGCATCTGGCGCCGGCAATGATTATAGCACCATGCAAGTTTTTAGAGATGATAATTTAACTCAGGTTGCAGAATATAAACAACAAATAGATACTAAAACGTTTGCTTATTTTATTAAAAAAGTTGGTAGATTTTATAATAATGCCTATGTAGTTATTGAGACTAATCAAGGTCAATCAGTATTTAATGATGTATTTTTGCACGAAACAGACCCTTATCTAAATACATACTACGAGTTAAAGGGTAAAACTTATAGAGGTTTACATACAGGACCTGCAAATAAAAAATTAATGATTGATGAATTTTTATATTCAATTGAAAATGATGTAATTAAAATATGTGCCAAAAGAACTATAGAAGAGTTAAAGGTTTATATTTGGCATAATGGAAAACCAGAAGCAAGTAAGGGATATAACGACGATTTAGTACTTCCGATAATGTTTTTAGCCTATTTAATGAAATATGGCGGTAAAAATATAAAACCACTTGGGTTTGCTACTAGTGATCAAATGCTTGGGGACCCAGATTTTAAAGACGATCTATATACAGAATTTGACGAAATGCATAAAGAGTTTGAGGTAAAAGAAAAAATACAAGAAGAACTAGGAGTTGATTTCGAAACGTACCAATGGCTCGTCCAAGATTAACAATTATTTATTCTTTATTCTCAAGATAATTAAATATTAAACAAATACAAGGGAGATAACGTAATGAATTTACATGAGTTTTTTGAAGAATTAGAATATTCTCTCAACGAAGAGACTGCACAATATATAGAAAATCTAAAAGAGGTTGATCTTAAACTTCTAATTAAAAGAGTATATGAGAACAATGATTTAGTACAGAACGAACTTAATAGACAAGTAAAAACTACTAAATATAAGGATTTGCCAGAAGTAATTGCTAACTTAAATAAGAGTGAAACTATACAATTTATTCATTGGATGAGTGAGAATATTTTTGGTAGTAACCAAACTATTGAAGAAGAGACCGAAAAAATATTGGTCAAATAACATATGGAACGTGTTAGACTAAAAGATATAAAATTACCCTTTACAATACATACATCTAGAGCTTTAACTAAAATTTCGCAAAAAGTAAATGAAAATGTAAAAACTTATATGTTAGTAGAGATATTAAAAAAGGTAAATAAAAGAGAATATCTGTGCAGAAGGTTAACTTTAACAGCTAGTGATGAAGGACCTAATTTAGAAGAAGAAGAATTTACTGCAAAATCAGATTTTGTAAAAACAATGTACGAGAGGCCACAGGATAAATCTAGTACTTTTAAATATGGGGAGTTTACTAATAAAGCAAGAAGAAAAATAATATATGATATGTTTTAGGAGATAATATGAGAAAAAATTCCAAGAAAAAAGGAAATCGCGGAGAGAACCAATTAGTTAAGATATTAAGCGAAAAATTTGGTGACGGAGAATTTAAGCGCACACCATCATCTGGTGCTTATACAGGTGGCTTAAACAGGGAAAAATCGGAAAATTTACCGTGGGAAGCAAAAATTACTCTTGCCTCGGATATAATAACTCCATCAAATTTTAAGTTTATTATAGAACATAAATTTTATGAGGGTATAAATTTTTGGGATTTATTTTCTGAAAAACCGCAATGGGCAGAGTGGATAGAACAGGCAGAAGGCGATGCCAATTTCATAAACAGAGTGCCACTAATTATTATAAAGTATAATAGACACGAAAGATTAGCTATTATAGATTCTGTCTACCTAGAAGAGGAATTAAGAAAATTTAATACTTCTATAAGACCTATGATAAATTGGTATCCAAAAAACAAGAAAGTAGAATATTCAATAGTTTATCTAAAAGATCTATTGGAATTACCCAAAGAATTTTGGTTTTCAGAGGTTAAATAAGAATGGATTATAATTATAATGAGACTAGAACTAAAGACGTGCTAAAGAAAGCAGAGACTATACAGAAATATTTTAATAAGATTAGTGTTACTAGGACAAGTGATCTACAAAGCGGTGGCACCAAAGATGATGATGTCTATACTGCATTTGGAAGTTATAAAACTTCGTTAGAAGGATTTACGTCAATTGATCAAAGTAGAATACAACGCTATAGAGAATATGAACAAATGGCTTATGTTCCAGAGTTAAACGCAGGCCTTGAATTATATGCGGACGATGCTTCTCTATATAATGAAGACGACAGAGTAGTGGAGGTGACATCTGATAATCAAGAAGTAGTAGATACCTTAGAGGATTTATGGTTTAATTCGTTGGATTTAACTTCTAATCTATGGCACATTATATATAATACTTGTAAATATGGCGAGGCTTTTTATGAGATTATACCAGATAATTTTAAAAATCCTAAGAAAGTAAAATTTATAAGATATATACCACCTCATTATGTTGCTAGACAAGAACAGGACGGGAATTTACTTGGATTCTTAGTTAGAGTCCCTCCAGAATCAACTGGAGCAACCTATAGCATGTCTGGAGATGGAGAGGAAATTTTCTTGAAGCCATGGCAGATTGTACACTTTAAATTAGACGATAAAGAATTTGATCCATATGGAAAATCAGTATTGGAAAATGGTAGACTAGCATTTAAACAAATGAAACTTATAGAAGATGCAATGTTAATATACAGAATAACAAGGGCACCCGAGAGAAGAATATTTAATATTCCAGTTGGACAACTACCTTATAGAGAAGCAATGCAAAAAGTTGAAGACTTTAAGCAGAGATATAGAAAGACGCCATGGATAGATCCGACATCGGGAGAAATAAATTATAAAGCCAATCCACTATCGATAAATGACGATTTCTTTTTACCACAGAGACCAGATGGCACTGGGGTAAAGATAGATACAATGCAAGGTGGACAGCAATTAGGGGAAATA
>Ga0102934_1000837_pt1 | contig 21159 bp, 16 predicted proteins | sample SalPonR2_A_D1_MG_FD_78175 | JGI IMG/M metagenome (GOLD analysis project Ga0102934, IMG submission 78175) | Salt pond soil microbial communities from South San Francisco under conditions of wetland restoration - Salt Pond MetaG R2_A_D1_MG | ecosystem: Environmental > Aquatic > Marine > Intertidal... | reverse complement strand
GGCGTTGCTTCGCTGCACAATCAACAAGATGCCAATGCTGACCATTGCTTTCGTACTGCTGTCACTGCCGTTGTTTCTGTGTGAGACCGAGCCTGCCGACGAATGCTGGCTTGGTCAGAAACGCAAAATTGAAAACGGCTTCTTGCACTCGTTTGAGAAGCGGACGTCGGACCAGCTGGCCTACGAACGCACACTGCGCTCGGCCAACGCAAGCGCCGATGACAAAGACAAGGCGCTGAGGCAACGACTGTCACTCAAACTGGCCGAGTCAATTGGCCGTCTCAACTTCCGTGGCGTGCTCGATGCATTGGAAGACAAGTGCCGCGAGCGTGAGCGACGGCTGGCAGACCCGTGCACTACGGTGCGCTACGACCCGCGTACCGAGAGCTGCGTCAAACACACCGATGAGACACCGCACTGCTTGGCCATGCGCAACTACAAACCAGGCTGGTCTCTACAACCCTAGTCGAACAACAATCCCGTAAAATGAAAGTCCAATGAAAGTGTGCTTTCCATTGGCTTCGCTGCCACTCGTCCACAAATCGCTCGGTGCAGCTCGCCTACAAGCAACCAACCAACACAACTACGACTGTAACGATGTCGACCTCCAACTCTTCTCCACAGGAAGACCACTCCATGTTGTACCAGCGCTGGATTAAACAATGGGAAGAGACGCCAGCGACAATGTGTTTGCATCATAGATACACGACGTCGGCCACCGATCTTGATGAAGCACATGCAATTGAGCTGGGCGCTGAAAATTTTTGGCCCAAACATGGAATGTTCGCTGTCGTTTTGGGCTCTATCTGTGACGCTGAATTAGTGACCAACGGTCTAAATTTGACAATGTACAATATTTCGTCAAAAACCTCAGCAAAACCTACGCTCAGTTGGCTGAGCCGTCTATTAGAGGCGGTGCGCAACGACAAATACGCGCCCTATATTACGAACATCACATTTTATATTGACTCTGACGAATTTTATGACCGTATGCTTTTGGAAAGCCAGACAACAAGAGAAAGCCCATACCGGGCGGGCTGCAAAGTTTCTACATTTCATGCAACTACCAGGGGCAATTACGTGGGCCTGCAACGTCAAAATCAGTGGAAAGAAAACGTCTATTTCTTTCTGCGGGAAAATCAGCTCTCGGAATCTATGTTATCGGAACGACTTTTTCTTCATTCTTGTGCGCATGTGACTGGCTACGAGCAGATATATCCTTCAGAGGTTTATCGAGGACATGCAAAATCTTACGACGGAATAATCAAACAATCACCTGAAAGATTGACATTTGAAATAACCACTGACGCAGATGAAGACATGCGGAATTTTCTGCACGAATTTATGATGCGCAATATCGATAAACTTCAATGCTGGCGTGTGGTTGACACGGTTTGTCAAACTCCGGTGGTGGAAAAATTTAGCAAATCATTCGAGTCTATGCGAAGAGAAGTGCGATTTTGTCACCCTTGCCCTCAATCTTCTTTAACTCGAGAGGAAAAGCTGATTACAGACATTCTTTGGTTCTCTTGTGACATCGATTTGGATACTTCTTTTGGACGAGTCATCACGTGTCGGATGTACCATGACATTGTCATGTTCATACCAGTACACGCTGAGTCAGACATGTGTAAATCACTGGCACCACATGCATACGAGTTGGCGCGTATCTTTGGTCAAATTCTGCCACCGTACGTGCTGCTTGAGATAGCCAAACACTTGCCCAAGTTTTCAGGCATGCCCGACAGACTTCTGTTGAAAATGTTTATCAACTACCAAAGGTCGCTGAACAAGCTCTACAAGCAGAGAGACGTGTTGTCCAACTGATCTGTTTACATGGGACAGTTGTGTTATTGCAATTGGTGAAACCAATGAAAAGCTCGGCGCAAAATAATTTTATCCAATGAAAGTGAAGATTCCATTGTTTTTGGCACAAACAAGCGTGGGCTATTCACAAGACTTCAAACAGATTCAAGAGAAAGAATGATTGCAATTGACTCCAAAAAAGACCCGGTTGCTTTTGAACCGGAGCAAAAAGCTATGTCACACGAGGAATGGTTGAACGAGTGGCGCACCAACGGTCCTGTGATTAAGGACGGTGGCAAGAGATCGCTTCGGCGTTTTCAATCACACATGAATGGTGTTCCCATTGACGCTGGTGTGATCAGCGTTGTCGAAGCACACACTCCTCTGGGCACACACGCGGTAGTCATCGAAAACACCGACACAGCAACGCCGATCCGCAAAGGCGTTTTGAGCATAGACAGCTCCTGCCGCCTTGGAGACAACACCTCACCACCGACAATTGAATGGTTGGAAAAGTTGTTTGCCCAATTGCAAGAAAGCATCGACGACAGCCAATATGAGCTGTCTATCAAGTTCAAATGCTCAAGCAAGTGTCCGTTCTACACTCGGATGGCTGGATCCACATCAGGGTTGGAAGTTTTCTACATCAGAGTTTTTTCAGCTGGCACATATGTCATGTTGACACCAGGGATAGAAGTTGCTTTGCAGCCTACGGTGCCGGTGCTTTCTCCGCATCGCAGTAGTTTGTTTGGTTTTGCCGACTGGCACTTTATGCTTTTGTCTGCACACGAACTGAACCCACAAGCAGTACAAAGACGAGTGCAGTTGTCAAAAACGGCACACGTTGTTGATTATTATATTGGAAAAGATGAAGAAAATATCAGTGACATCCAAAAACATTTAATTGTATTTTCGGACGTGTACTTGGCTGCAATCAAAACGATCAAAGATTGGAATTCGCAGTGGCGTAATTCGACAACCCTATCCATTGTGAATGTCGATTGTCAAACGCCTGACAAACGTGTCAGCAACAAAAAGGTTCCAGTGCGTAACGGGCGCGAGTGGAAGGTCTGCAACAACGCAGAGAAGATCCTGCTACGCATTTGTGGCAGTTCTCTCAACATCAACGAGGTGGGATCAGGCTTTTTCTTTTGGGGCAACAAGCGCTTTATTGTAAGGCGCAAAGGCAGCCAGGCGCCGTTCTGTGACTCGTTGGCACCACGCGTATACGAGCTGGCGCGCATTTTTGGCGGGCTGTTGCCACCGTACGTGCTAGTCGAAATCATCGGCAATTTGCCAGAGTTTGCCAACGTGCGTCATCAAGACTTGGTTCGACTGTGTGTCAACTATCAGAAGTCGTTGAAGCGGGTGAATCGACGACGTCAAACCGATGAGCGCATCAAACGTCGTGTGGGTAGCAATGTGCAAATTGCAGAGGCATTCAAACAGCTGGAGCTGGCTTCGCTGCGTCAGTTGAAGTAGGCGCAAAAGTGCTGCCAGCTAGCACAATGGCGAAAGCGAAAAGCGCCAAACGACCGCTGAACAAGCCCATGCGCGAGCGCAAGGGCAATAAAAAATTCAAAGTGTACGTCAAGGGCAAGAACGGGCGCGTCAAAACAGTGCGCTTTGGCTCGGCAAGCATGAAAATCAAAAAGAATCAACCGGGCCGCAAGAAAAGCTATTGCGCGCGCAGCGGCGGCATCAAGGGCAAGGGCGACAAGACAAGCGCCAACTACTGGTCGCGGCGCATGTGGGGCTGCTAGTCAAATGAAGAGTGCCGGTGCAGCAAGATTAGTGTTCATTAGTTTGCCGGAAAGCGGTCGGCAATGTCGTCGATGTGGCGGTGCGCAGCTGCTTTGCGCATGGCGTCGACGTGGTGGTTGCGAGCCACTGCGCTGCGCAGTTGACTGAGATGGGCGTGCACCTCGCTCGGCATCTTGTTGTTGAGCAGGGTGTCTGCGCCGCCAATCTGGTCCAGTTTGGTGTTGAGCTCGACCAGCTCGGCACCAAACTGTTCGCTGTCTTTGGTGCTGGCCAGCGCACGAGCGGCCTGTGCGGCCGTCAGTAGCCAGTTTTGTGCGGCGGACTCGCTTGTGGTCACTTTTGCGCCGGTGTGTTTGGCTGCCGGCTGCTTGGCACCGCCCGGCTTGGCTGCGGGCTGCTTGACACCGCTCGACTTGGCTGCGGGCAAGCTGTCAGTCTCGTTGGCCGACTGGTGCAGCACTCGGTTGACAAAGTGAACGTAGACCGGCTGTTTGGCACCCGTAGGCTGGTAGATGAGCGCAGGCTCGCGAAACTCGACGTCCTGCACAAAGAGCGACGCCTCCTTGTCTGGCCGATGCGCCGATCCGTGCGGCATGTGTTTGATTTGGCGGCGCGAATGCAGCGTGTCGAGCTTGGTTGGCTTGTCGCGCTGCATCAAGTAGTGCAGCTCGTCGGCGCTGACAGCGGTGCGCACCTGTCGCACCTGCTGCTCGTCGTCGGCGGACGGCACGTCAAAGACGCCAATGGCGACGTGTGCCTGCGCCAACGCGGCTGACGCGGTCGCCAGGTCAACGTTGGCGTCTTGCAGCGCAGTTGGCGTCGGTGCGTAAATGTGCAACGGTTCGGCGTCGGCGTCACGCGCCGCATCCTTGATGTCGGCCAGCACACCGGTGCGCTTCAGGAAGCGTCGCCACGGCTTGAAGTCTGCTTCGTTGGTCTTGGCCGCCTTGGCGCGCGACTGCGTCAACAGCTTCGAACAGATGTTTTCGGCGCGCGCCGTTGCACGTTCGATGTCTGCAGCGCTTATCGCTTGCAGTCGACGCACATAATCGTTGCCCGACGCGTCAAAGCGGGCGCCTGTGAAGACGTCCTGTCTGTCCGGGTCAACATCGACAAAGTCTGTCCCTGCAATCGGTGGTGGTAGCTCGGCGCCTCTCGTGTCAAATTGATTGACCAAGTTGCTTGTGCGCAGCTTGCTCACATTGATGTCGGCCACAGCGCCGACAATGTAGTAGCGCCCGTTGCGTGCTCGCCGCTCAGCGCTGACCGGAATGCTTGTTAGCGCGCGCTCGTCGCTGTTGTCGATCTGAATCTGACCGCCTTCGTCAGAGTCGAATTTCACGACCTTGAGCTGCATGCTGACAGGCTGCAAACGGCCCGCGTCATCTTTGATGGTCAACGCCGTCGGCACCGACACGCCCGTTGGCGAGCGTCGCAGAATTTTCTCCAGATCAAAGTCGCCAATCAGCGTGTGGTACAGCAACGTCTCTAGAACAAATCGATCGCGAGCTTCTCCGCTCAACCGCTTGACTCGATTGCTGGCCAGAAACGCCTGAACCGCTTCGTCTGTCGGCACCAGCACTGTGCGCAAACTGTTGCCGCTGTTCAGCTCGTCGACCAACTCTGCGCCAAACTTTTGCTCTTCGCGCAAAAATGACCGGTAGATGCCAATGTCAAACTTGCGCTTCTCTTCGTTCGAAATTGCCTTTGCCATGCGCGGCAGCGTAAAGCGCGGACGGCGAATCTTGAACTCGGAGCTGACCGTCGCCGCAGCGTCGCTCGACAGGAAGCGTTCCTCTGCCGGACCAATTGGCAGGCGCGGCCGCTTGCCGTGTCGCTGAAATAGCGACTTTGCCTCCTCGTCGCCCCTGAACTGCACCGGTACGAACAGTGCCGCGGCCACGATCTTGTGCAGCTCAATCAAACGGTCGGCAAAAGTCCGCACCGGATCAGTGACCACCAGGCGGTGTCGTGAATACACATCGACCAAATTTGCAATTTGTTGCACCACGGCCGGAAATGCCAGATCTCGCATCAAATCGTCGTCTACACCGGCGCGCTGCAACAGAACCTCGTCTTGGCGGATTTGCAGTTTGTCCAAATCAATGTCAAAAGTTCCTGTGCCTGGAACCGGAAGATCGTCCTTGATTTCCGCATCTTGCTCTCCGCCCGCCAGCGGTGACACTCGTAGCCGATAGCGGTCCTTTTTGGTCTCCTCGCCGTCAACTGGCAAAGTGAGCATCTTTTCCTTTTCAAAGTACATGGCGTTTGGCTGTACATCCTTGACATTGATCGTGTCTTCGACAAAAAAGTCTGGCAGTATGCCGAGTCTGTCGCGGTACACTTCTGGAAAGCCGTTGCCAACAAGTTGGAAGGAGAACTGATTGACAGGAAAAAGAGCATTTTGGCCTTGTAAACGAAGATTCGCCAATTTTGGCCAATACACTGCATCCAGCAATGGCAGTCCGAAGACAAAACTCAACAACGATTCCAACGAGTCAAGCTTGCGCGCACGGTTGACCTTGTACTTTCCCGAATTTTTCGTGAGAGTGCGTGTATTTTCGCTGCTGTCGTTTACTAGATCTGACCAGTTGACAGGTAACGAATCCAAGCCATTGGCGTCACTTTTGATGTCAAAAAGGCGCTTTCCTTGATTGAAAAACGTTTGTGCTGCACCCTCCTGCACTTCCACCAACAGAGACATTTTCAACAACGGCGCTGACACCACACCGTGCACTTGTTTTGCCCCGTCTTTGCGCTTATTATCTGCTTTGGTCGTCTTGAGTCTTTTGTCCTTCTTGACATCGTCGTTGTTGGCATCAAACCGCAACAGCTGATTGCGCGTTTTTTTCTGATTTCCCAACGTCTTTTTGACGGTCGAGTCCTTGCTGTATATGTCGAATTTGTCAAAAATGGCTCTGGCCCTGACAGACTCCTTTTGTGTGGAGCCCTCGGCAATATCATCAAACGAGCCTGCCTCGTTGCCGGTCAAGCCTTTGATCAAGATAAAATTGACAGCTTTGCGTACAAAGTCGTGCAGGCGTTCCATGCTGCTGTTATCAGTGTTGGTTGTCTTCTCCGTGATTTTGCGAACTAGATCAGTGAGTATTGGCACAACAGTAAAGATCCAGTAATTTGTGTGCAAAGAGGCCTCGTCCAAGCCGACACTGGCCTCCAGACCACCTTCTGTGGCCCACGCACGAAACAGTGGTTGCACAAGATTTTCAATAATCTGTGCAACGACAGGTCGCGTCAGAAGCACTTTCAAAACTGCAACAAGTTTCAGATCTGATTTCTTCTCTTGCAACTCCTTTTCAATTTCCGCGTCTGACAGTAGTTTCACGCCGTCAATATCTGGCAGACCACTGTCTTGGATAAACTTCAATATTGGTGTATCTGTTCTATCGTCGTCAATGGTTGCGACTGATATCCCTTCAGGAAACAACAGTAGTGTCGTGACAGACTTGTCAGCGTTTTCAAGACGCATCTCCAATTCAGCTCTTATGAGCGCGGCATTTTGCTCTTTTTCTCGGTTCGTAGAACCCCCACCGAATGGGTTTTGAAAAAACCCAAAGATACGACTACCCAGACCGGTGTTGTCATCTCCGTTCGGCACCGTTGTTTGTTGATTGACAGTTTGAACTTGATTTTCAGCAGTTTGCCTCTCTTTGTCTTTCTCTTGCAAACGATTAATGTTCTGTTCATCAGCAACATCTTCTTCAACATTGTTGAGTTTCTCAACGTACGAAAGATCTGATTCTTCTGAACTATCCTCTCTTGCATCAAGTTCATCATTCAAGTTGTCAGATGACGGATTTTTAGAACGTCGCTGCTGGACAGTTGGGTTGGTGCCTTTTTGCAATTTTTGCAACTGTTTTGATAGATCTTTTGCTTCTTGTCTTGCACTATCTCTTTCACCTTTCAACTTTTGCAGCTTTTCGTTGAAATCTACACGTGCACTTTGAAGAACTTGCTCTGCATTTTTCAGATCTGATTCAGCCTTCTCTTTTTCCGCAGTTGCCTGATCAATTTGTTGCGTGAGACGCCGAACAGTCTCTTTGTTTTGCGTAGCAACCGTGACTGAATCTTGACCAGCCGCGTTCAATTCACCAATCAGATTTTCGTTATCTCTCGCGAGTGCCTCCAATCGTTGGTTCAATTCAGTCACACGGGCTTGTAGGCCTTTCTCCCTTTTACGCGCAGTCTGGAGGTCTTTGGTTTTTCCTCTCAGCTCTGCCTCCAGCTCGGTAATTCGATTGTTTGTTTGAGTCTGCTTGTCGTCGGCATCAGTTTCGCTTGCTTCTGTCTCTGTTGACTCCTCTTCTTCTGTCTCTGTTGACTGCTCTTCTGACTTGGACGATTCCTCTTCTGTATCGGAGTCGGATTTTTCTGGCTCGGACACTTCGTCGTCATCAACCGTTTCCACTTCATCCGGTACTTGCTTGCGAACCTTTTCACGCTCGATGGCAAGAGTGCGAATCTTTCTTGCAATTTCCGTAGTACGCCTCGTTGCCGATGCCCGTTTACTTGGGTCGCTTTTCGCCTCCGCCTGTATCGCTTCGCGTTCTTTTTTGAGCTCGTTGATTTGCTCTTCCAAGTCGCTGAAGTGGTCTCTGGCGTTCTCATTTTTTTCTGCCTTATCAATGTCGCGCATGAGCAGATCCAAGCCTTGGGCACGCGCAGAATCTTCGTCGTTGTCGCCTGTGAGCTGCATGCGGTCCTCAGCAGCAGGAGCAGCACGTCGTTTGGGTTGCCGGCCACGGTTGGCAGTCAACCGATTGGGATCGATGCTGAAAAAACTCATAGCCAGCGATGAGTCGGTAGCAATGTTTACAGGCAAACAAAGAAAAATTGACAATTTAGTTACATGCGCAAAATGAACCATTGCGTGTTTGCGCACACGAGCAGTTTATTGTCAGTGCTTGCCTTGGCGAGCCAAATCGACTGCCGACTCGGCTAGCGTGCTGTTGGCAAGAAAGAGGCGTTGTTTTTTGGCCAGCTGCACCCAATCCATGAGCATCTGGTACTGGTTGCCGTACATGTGTTTGTCGGCGCGCTGCATGCGCAGCATAGCCTGGCTAGCTGGTGTCAGGTCCGCGATCTGACTCTGTGTGATGGCAGCCGTCGAGCTGTTGCTGGCGCCACTGGAGCGCTCCTTCTTGATAGGCCGATTGGTCGTACCAGAGGGCGCCGGTGCCTTGCGCTTTTTGCGACTGGACGCAGCAGGCTTGCTCTTGCTGTTGCCAGACTGCTGTTTGTCGTCGGTGTCGGGCAGTGGTATGTTGTACAGACTCATTGGTGTTGTGCTACGGAGCTGAAGATCGGCTGCTATATGGCACTGAAAAAGCAGACAAATTTGGCAAAAAAACTGCTGTCACTGTTGCGTGTACTGCGTACGGACAAAGTGGCGCGGGCAAAACAGAGAAAAAAGCCGATCAAATGGAAGTCGACATTCCATTGGACAACAACCGAGCCAGCGTGGCCGGCATGGACCCGAACATGGAGGACCACGACCTGTTGTTTGCCGTGGTGTTGCCCAATTTGGCGGAGCGCATCGACGACGATGAAGAGAAGAAGCGCGAGTACACGCTAGATCAGGCGCGCAGCGTCGATTTTGCGTCGCTGCCGCTGCGCTTCAATCACAACGACGACCTGCCGCCAGTGGGCAGGACCATTGCGTACCGGGTCAACGACAAGACAGGCGCAGCGCCGCGCGCCGAAGTGCTCTTCAAGCTGAACCGCGAGCCAGACAAAATCAGCGACCCAGACGACGAGCTGGGCCAGCTGACCATGCTGCAGCGCAACCTGCTGATGGAGGGTGTGCATCGCGGCGTCTCGTTGGGCCATTACTTTTCTACCGAGTTTGTCAACGACTGCGGCAAGTACAATGCGTCCGCTGCCGGTCGACCGGGTCGCACCATCCGCAAGGAGGCCTACGAGATCAGCACTTGCAAGCGCGGCAAGCGTGCCGGCAGCGACATTTACGAGTACATGCCGTGCCGCCGCTCACTGCTGCGGTCGACCGATCGCGCCGTGCGCTCGTTTGCCAAACTGTACGGCTACACACAACCCGAGTCCGACGTGACGCGCGACAGCCCCGCCTGGCGCCCGTACATAGACACACTGCACAACGAGGTCAAGCAGCGCCGGCTCAATGTCATTGAAAACAACGGCTACGCGCAAATGCTACGAGCGCGCGGCTTCCATGCGGCCAGCGACGATGTGCCTGCTGCCGTCACCGACCCCGTGCTGCGGCAAGCGCCGTGGTTTTTTGTGCCTCACATGGCCAATCGTGGCATGCCCGGCGCCGATCGCTTCGACATGTTTGCCGGCATTGCTGCGCAGGACAATTTTGCCAACAGGTAACTGAGCGTGTGGATGCTGCGCTGCGCACACGTTCGCTGGCGATACGACTGCAGCCTCTAAACACGAGCATATTTTTGTACCTACAGCAAACTCGAGCAAATGAGCAACAGTACACCAGCAGCGGCCACTCAGGCGCCCAATGCAACCCAGGCCAACAGCAACCAGGAAGCCGACAAACAGGACACCAACAACAACAATAACAACAACAAGAATGCCCAAGAAACACAGAATAACAAAGCTACCGACCAGGCGTCTAGAGGCAATGCCACCGCAAACGGCCAAGCTGCCGCCAAGCCGATGGACGAGGACGCCGCACCCAAAAAAACACAGGTCAACGAGACGGTGCCGAATCCGGCCAACATGGCCGACTACGGCAAAACGCCGGGCCAGCCTGACAAAGTGGATCCTGCGTTGGTCGTCGAGCACCAGCATGCATTGTTGCAACAGTTTAACGAACGTACCAAAATGCTAGAGAAGCAGCTGCATGAGATGCAAGAGGAGAGCAAGAAAAAACGCAAGCGCGACGAAGAGGAAGCGCAGGAAAAGCGTCGCCGATTGGTTGAGATGCGCGAGAAAGATCTGGCACCAACAATCCGCAACTGGTTCGAAGAAATGGAAAAGAACTCTGATGGTGCCATTGACAAGCATACGTTACAAGAGCAGAAACAGAAGGCGCTTGAAAAGTGCAAAACTGCTGAAGGCCAACAAGAGTTGGAAGGCGAGTACGGCAAAATGCTGAAAATGGCCTACTGCGCATCGATGAGCGCCAAAGAGAAGCGAGAGCGCGACGAGCAGCGCATGATGCGCAACAGGTACGAGTGGACCACACGTATGCTATCGCAACCGCCAACCAGCAGCATTGGTGTCTCGGGTGGCTTTGGCAACAACAATGGCTTCGGTGCCGCCAACAACAACAACGACAACAACAATATGTCTGTTGACGACGCAAACCGAGACTCTGGTGTTGTTCGCGCATCCAACAATGCATCGGGTGCTTCGTTCATTGGTAGCGCAGGCAGCACCTACGGTGCTGGTAGTGGAAATGCAGCCGCAACGACAACGGAAACTGTTGGCGCCACCAACAACGACAAGCAGAAACAGCCGGCTGCACCTGGCGTCGACCTGAACGCTGCCAACTGGGCAGAGCAAGTGTACGAAGACTTTGTGCACGAAAACTCTGTCGTGCCCAGCGAGGCGGTGCTGCGCCGCGGCGGTGTACAAGTCAAAACGCGCATCGTCAATAGTGCGAACGGTGCCCGCCACGAACAAAAAGTGCGCGACTATCGCCTGCAGACGCCGAGACAAGGTCGCCACGCGCTCACGATGCGCGAGCTCGACCCCGAAGGCTTCAAATTTTTGGTCGATGGCATCAAGCAGGCCTTCCAGCCCGGTGCTCGTGTAGACCGAAACGGGCTGCACGAAGCGCGCCGATTGACCGAGCTGAACGAAAACAACAAGTACAAGTACGTCATGGCGTACAAAGGCCCAATACCAGAAGACAAATTGATCTCGGCCGACTACACTGCATTCCAGTGAGCGTCTGCTAAATAAACTCAAGGTTTTTTCGCTCTGGTGTGCAACAGCCGCAAATGATTGCTCTGATTTTTGTAAATTTTTGTCTGCTCGCTGTGGCGCACGTGACCAGCGACAATCTGATTGACGTGGACAGCGGTGCGCGTACGCGACAAGGTGCCATTGAGTGCAGCCTGCCGTTTGTCGATGTAGACGGCGACGGAAGAGCCTCCAAGCAAGAGGTGCAGCGCGCACACTACATGGCCATGGGTCGCTTCCGTCACGTGCTGTCGGCGCTGGAGTGGATTGTGCGCAAGGTGCCGCTAGTCAATTTGGAGACGGTCGATCAAGTCATGGAGGACTGCGACTACGACAAAGACGGCTTCATTTCGCGTGCCGACTACGACAAGACAACCAACTCGTGCCTCAACAATCAACGCAAAATTGAGCTCGTCTACGACTGGCTGTGTGTGCCGGGCGCCAAAGGAGACTTTCAGTATTTCCAACAACAAGAGAAACAGCAAGCGGAAACAGCCACGGCCGCCGCTGAGACGCCAGCGCGTGACGACAACGAAGAGGCGATTGCAGTCGATGTCGAACAAGAGAACAAAGAATAAACCGTGTGACGTGACCTGTCTGTAAGCGATGTCAAATGCAAGCAAACATGCCATAGGAAAAAAATGCAACGCCGACGTATGAATCTGACCACCGGTGCCGTGGCTCTGCGCCAAGGCGTCGAAGAGCTGCAAGCCGTGGTTGAGAGGGCACGCTCACTGGACTCCAATGCCAAAACATGGAGCAGCCCAGGTCGCGCGCTAGCCATTGAGCTGGCCGAGCTGACCGACGACGCCGAAGCCATGCAGACAGCGCAGTCCATTCCAGAGTTTGGTGACGTCGACAGTTTGCCGTCCGAGACGCCGGTTGTCAAGCGATACGTGCTCGCAATCAACGAGGTGCGCGCAAGAGTTGCGCAAAAGTCGCTAGCCGAGCGAGTGGCTGGTGTACAGAAAGAGTGCGATGAACAGGTGCGCGAAATTCGCCAGCAAGCTTTGAAGCGGGACCGTGAGCTGGAGTCCGACTACCGCGACATAGCACAGCTGCGCAACAGTGCGCAGTCAAGTTTGACAGACCGTCTCAATGAGCAAGCCATTGCTCGCCAACGGCTGGTCAATTTGCAGCAGCGCAGAGCTGAAAGCAATGACGCAGCGTTACGCCAGCGACTTGACCAACGCATACAGCGATCGCAGCGAGCGTTGGATCAGCTGTTGGCCAAAGTTGTGCGTCTGCGACGTCGCCTAGTAGCCACCGACGCTCGTATCATTGAGCTGATTGGCGAGCGCCGAAAGACGGTCAACCAGGCGCTGGCCGACGAAATGCAGGAAATTGAACGCTGGCAAGACTTGATTGCAGCGGAGCGCGAGCGCCAAGAGCAAATTGACCGCAAGCGCGCCGGTCTGCTCGGTGTGCTACAGGCGCAGTTTGCCAAAGAAATTGGATCGAAAGGCAAAATGGACGAGGATCCGGGAGAGGACGAAGACGACGACACTACAACAGAAACGTCGTCTGAGACGGACAGCGAATAGCTGCAACTCAATAAATAGCGCTATATGCCGCAACTTCTGACAACCAATGCCCGGCGCGCTGTTGAGGCTACCGTTTGCAGCGGCGACTGTGGCCTTTGTTGGCTACTGGATCACTGTTTTGACTATCTACGTGCGCTACGAATCTGCAACCGAGTCCACGGTGGCGCCAGCCGACAGGCTCGCGTTGCGAGTGCTCAGTCTGACCCTCTTCGTCGTCGGCCTGCTATCCTACTCGGTGTTTGAGTACCGATTCGGCGTCGACTTGACTGTGCTGTTCCCGTCACATCACGCCCGACAACCCACACTCGACGAGTGGCGCAGCGGTGTTTTTCTGCGTGCGCAGCTGGCATCGCTCATTGTGCTAGTGCTCTTCGATCTGCTGTTCAGCGCCGATTTGAGACAGAGCGTGCAGCTCGACAACTTGCCGCTCTTCACACCAGTCACGGACAGCCAGCTGCTAATCATTACCGTCGTACTGGCTGTAGTCAATGCATTGCTGTTGCTGTACGCCTTAGTAGGTCCAATACTGTACCCGGGCCCGCGCAACGCAGCCGATAAAATAAATTGACAGTCGATCCCTTTTTTCATTTCTTGCAAAACTGCTGCGACAGACGAAACCACCACGACCGATGCCGACGCTCAAAGTAGGCATGCATCCGGTTGACTAACGTTTCGTCTGTGCACACCACGACAAAGTTGTTGCGACATTTGTGTCTGTTGATGTAATTGGCATGAACCAGCACGAACGCCGGTTTCGTTCTATGCAACGGCGGTCCAACCAACGGCGCTTCGATGATGTCGGCAAGTCCCTCTCTGGTAGAGAAGACAGACGCGCCAGCCTTGCTGTCGTGCACTGACAGCGGTCTGTTGGTTTGACCACACACGGCACGTACGTACACATGTTGGCCAGACCATTGCAACTTTTCGGCAGCAAAAAACTCAACCAGCAACTTGACGCACTGCCTGCACATCCTGTCAATCTGTTGGTCAGCAAAGGCGTCGAGTGGTGTCTGCAATCCTACCCAGTCGAAGCAAATTTCTCGTCGTCCGACTGCAGTCCAGCAATTGTGAGAGATCGGCGTGCCATTTTACGCAAACAGACACAACCACCATACAGAAAAGTGACAACATTGTGGTGTTTTAACCGGCTGCGTACAACTGCTAGATTGGCTAGCTTATTCGCTGTTGGTAGACAAACGCATGGGCAACGACATGTCACTATTCAGTTGTGGTGTAGTTGAAGCGTTGATTGGCGATCCCGACTGGACGGTCGGTCTTGGCGGTGTGCGACCGAGTGCATCGCGAATGGAGCGCAAACAACGGCGAGCAGTGAACGAAATTCGCACTGAAATTGCTAGACGGCAAGAGCTGGTGCAGTCTCTGCAACGCGACATCAACCAATGCCAGCAGGATGCTGCCGCAAGCAAACGCGCTCTCACCAGCGGCCGTTTGTCTGGTACCAGCCAACGGGACGTTATGCGACGAGCCAAAATGGCGTTACAAACTATTGCAAGCAAGCAGAGCGCCATCCGAAAAGAGCAGACGTTGATTGCAACGGCCAACCGTGCCATTGACAATATTGAATCTGTGCAGCGCACAGACGACGATCGTCAATTGCTGTCGAAAATCACCAAACTGGCCAGCAATCTCCAGCTCGACGAAAGTCGAATTGACGATCTGACTGATGCTGGCACCGATGTGCTGGAGATGGACGATTCGTTGAGCCAGTTTGTCAATGCCAGCAACAACAACATTGACATGTTTGAACAAACGATGAACGATAGCACAAACTCCATGCTCGGCACAGAATATGATTTGAACAACACCGACGACTTGATGAAGGCCCTAGACGAAATGACCGAACCCTCAGTGGCAGGCTCGGCAACTTACTGGGCAGGCGCAACGGCAAACGCACCAACACCGTCATTTGAGGAGCCGCAGTCGGCTAGTACAAAATCTAGACCACACGCAGCACCTTCGTACAGCCAGTCTTCTGCAAGCAACAACAACAACAACAACAACCGTGGACCTACAAGTGGTGCTGGCGCAGAAATGGCAAGTGGCAGCCGCAACAGGAAACAGAAAGAAAATTTGCTGGCGGATCTTTTTTGATTGAGACCACCGATCAATGAATCAAACTTTTGTAGATTTCCTTTTTATTCTTGTTGGAACGTTTACATAGGTCAACACAGCTAACTCTAGACAGCAATGGATCTTTGTTTGTAGTTTTGCGGTTCGTATGTGCGCGCAAGCTTGGAATTGCGCAAGTCTTTGCAGCCAGGGTACACCGACTCGCCAAACGGATCTTGAGGCAGAATGACGTATTCGTAGTTGTTGTTGTACGGGTTGACGACTTGCTGGAATCCTTGTTGTGTAACTGTGTTGAACGTGTCGGCGTCGCGTTGAAAATCATACCAATCATCGGCAGTTGGTGTTCGCAGCTGGTTGAGATTCAGTTTGGTGGTGTAGAACAGTGCACTTGAGAAGTACGGTCTGTTAGACCACTTGGACGAGCGGTGAACCGACGAGCTGGAATAGTTGACAGCGTCGGCATAGCCGCGGATGTCATGTTCGAGCGGCGTCTTGTGCTCGTCCTCGCCAATCAACGAGCCAGCAGGCACCATGAAGTACAGCAGTGATTCACCGTGCAGACCCAGGCCTGCCAGGTTGTTGATGCTCCACTTGTCCTGGTCAAACGGCTTGGTCGTCTCGCCGCCCAGGTAGTCAACGACAGCGGTGTCGTGTGCCACAAACCAGTTTTGCACGTCGTTGACGGTTGCACCGATTTCCATGGAGACGTGCACTGTCAAGTTCTTGTTGATAATGTTGCGACCGACGTGTGTGTCCGGATCCATGTAGCGAATGTTGCCGACTGGCTCGCTGGACGGCTGGCGCAGAAAAATCATCGACGCCGTCTTGTAGCGCCGGTTGAACTGCTCAACCAGCCACGCGCACGGCAGCACAATGTTGTATCTAACAAATTTCAACAGCACGTCTTTGTTGATTGGTGCCAGCAGAAACATCTGCGTCACTATTCGCACCAACCAGTGCGTATCAGCAGCGGCTTCGCGGTAGCGTCGCACAATGTTGTCGTTCACCACTATCTCGTCGCCTGCAATGTCGGTGTATGCTCTTTCGGCAAAGCTAGCCGACGGCATGCCCGCGCGCTCAGTCAAGCGACTTGTTGTGGACCGCGACGCTTCGCGAACACCAGCCATTGGGATTTGTGTTGCCGCATGTGCACTTGCAAATATGGTGGTACGCAACAAGTTTTTGTTTGCACCGCTGGCATCGGCCAATTCCTCAGACGCTTGGTCGATACCACTCACGTCGAGCACCTGGGTCGGATTGTACGGCGACGCAAGTTGCAAGTCGTCACGTGACTTGACTGCATCGATTGACGCAACAAAAGCCGTAGGTCTTCCTTCGGCCTGCTCTCCTGACAGCAAACTGGCTATTTCTTCGCCCTCTGTGCTGGCAAGAGCCTCCAATTCTTGTGCTCTGATAGTTCGCGGAGCTCGTTTCGAGCCAACGTAGCGAATGACGCGTGTCAGCATAACAGCGCGTTCCAGATTCGACGATCGTTTCAAAACCTCATTTTGAAAAAACTTTTCAAACAAGTTGCCATCTGCGGCCGCTTCAGCTTCTTCTGTGCTCAAATTTTGTTTCTGCAGATAGTCGCTGTAGCGACGGCCAAATTTCGAAGTCGCAAAACTCTGAGCAACGCCGCACGATCTTCATCGCTGCCAAGCGCAGCGGCAATTTCAGGCACGGCGCCAACCTCGCCCACAATTTGGTTCAGCTCAGCAAGCAAGCTGACATCGTCAACATCACTGTACTGTACCCGAGCACCGTTGCCTTCTCCGCCAAGGAAAATGGTTGCCTTGGGCGAGTCCACAATATTTTGCATGAAGTTGAGGTAAGACGCTCTTTGTTGAGCGATATTGCTTTGGCTGTTTGCTCCAGACAACAAGTATGAGGCCGGAGCATAGCTCGGGTTGAGCGCGACGTGCTCTTCCTTGTACAGCGAAATCATGCTTTTGTGCAGCTTGCTGGTGGCATTTTTGAAACTGATGGCACGCTGGATCAATCCCTGATCGATGTAGCCGTAATCTGCATTGTTGTACAATTGGGCTAGCGTCAAATAGCCGGCAACAGAGCCGTAACCAAACGGATAATAGTTGAGTAAACCGTCTGTGATGTCGCCAGCGCTCGGCGGTAGAGGCACACCGTATGGACCAATTGCGCCTGCAGACTCTAGAAGAGCTATGTCGGTTTCACTGGGCACTTTTTCGTAGAGCTGTCTGATGTCGTCGAGACCGCTCTCAATTGCCGCCAACTCCATGGGACTGACACCCGACGTGACAAACTTGGCCGATGTCTGGCCAACGAGAGAAACGGTTTCTTCGCTAAGCGCCCAGTCTTCCATGTGCCCCCACAGCTCGGCAATGTCGACGTACTGGCTGCCTTGCGAGTCTCGGGTGACGTACAAAAACATGTCGTAGCGCTGTTGATAAATTGGCACCCGGCTCATGCTGACATATTCTGAGAGATTGTCGCGCAGGTCCTCGTGCCACTTGTGCAAACGACCGTCGGCGGCGTCGAAGCGGCCATCGAACTCGAGCGCGGCTTTGGCACCAATGGTTGCCAGCACGTCGTTTTCCATTGAAAACACCTGTGCCGACATCCACTTGCTGGTGTAGCGGTTGTAGTCGGCCTGCGGGTGGAATCGGTCGAGACGGAAGTGCTGTCCAATGATTGTGACGCGCTCCAGCGGATGCAGACGCAAATCTTTTTCGTTGAACTCGTAGGCACGAATGACGACGAAGCGCATGCCGTTGAAATCGCCACCAACGGCGTCGCCCAGCTGTCTGGCGTTTTGAGCTGCGCCCGGTCCGTGCCGAAAGTACTCGGTCATCATCGGCGATGCCATCATCAGCGAGCGCATGCCGTCGGACATGATGCAGTGCGTTAGCTCCAGTCTCTGCTGTGAGAAGGCCTGCTTCACCATGTCGACCAGCTGGGAAAAGCCGTTGTCGCGTCGTCGCATGATGTCAAAGTACAGGTCGTTCATGCGTCCGACGCGCTGCAAGTCAATCGGATGCTGGCCCGCTTTGACGTAGTACTCGGCGTACAGAGACGGCGTCTCGAGCAGCGCTTCCATTGCCATCAGCTCGGCACTCTCAATGAAGCCAATGGCCACAGTGATCAGTTTGCCGCGAAAGATGAATTGGCCTTCTGCTGTGCGCAGCTCTTGCACCGTAGTGGTGGCGGCCAGCGCGATGCGCGTCAACGTTTGACTCCTCGAAGTCTTTTTGACTTCAACATAGCCTGGCGGCGCCTGCGCCGGCGTCTGCACTGCCAGCTCTTTCGGGAAGGTGAACACCTCGTGTTGGAACTCGATGGCATTGGTTTCCAACATTGGCATCACTTCCAGGATGCTCGGATTGGCCGACTGCATCGCCGACGTAATCGAAAAGCCAATGTAGTCTTGCTTGCCTTCGGCCAGACGCTGCAACGTAAATGTCTCTACGGAGCGAACGTCGTCGGCCGAAAACGGAAAGTTTTGTTGTGGTGGTCCGATCAGGTTGGTGATCGCGCGCACCGGGCTCTGGCCCGACTTTGTCAATGGCGCTGCGAAGCGGCCCAAATTGCCTTGGTATGGTGTGCTGGACATGTCTGCGAGCAAGAGTGCTGTGTCAATCGACTTTTCCAACAGTCAGTTGCCACACAACGCTCAATTTGTGCACCATTAATCACGTTTCGCGCAAGCGCTACGCACCTATTTGCAATTGTCCGTTCGTCCGTCCGTTTGGTTGTCTGTGCAGCAAGGCGTGCCTGTTGTGTATGCACCGGTTGCAGTTTGTCAACGGACACAAATTTTGAAGCAGTTTAGTGCGACTACGGCGCACGCGCGCGCACACCCTACGCATAATGGTTCAGTTTTTGCGCAGCCAATGGAAAGACACACTGCTAGGCAGCCATGCGGCCTCCGCTCTATGCCATATGTGCATTTGCCGTGGCTCAGCAGTTGCGTGCGCGTGACAGCGACGCCAGCGAGTTGGTACCACGGCCGCATTCGCTGGAGGCGGCTACCAACAACGAGACCAATGCCGAGTCCAATGTGCTGATTGGCTTGGCTGTTGTAGCCGCCCTGTTCGGCTTTGTTGTCGCTTTCTTTGTCGGCTACTACGTTGGCCGGACCACGACACGACCCAGACTGCCACCGCCGTCGATTGACCAACCGTTGCTGCAGTCGACCTCGCCAGCTGTCGTGCACAACCAAACAATGCTTGCCGCCTACTCGACGCACACCATACCGCGCACGGAGCGCAACACAGCACACGAACGCGCAGTCACCAAACTACCACAGCAACACAGCGCACACCAACAGACTACGTCAAGACCGAGGACAACAAAGTTTGTTGATCTTAGCGCCCTGACGCCACCACCCAACAGTACGCGCCACAAAACAAAATAAAGTGTAGTTGTTCATTTGGTGCGTGTGCGTTTGTGTCTGCCTACTGCTGCGTCTACTTGCTTGCGCTTGCGCCGACCCGTCTTGATGGCCAGCGCCGTCTGGATGTGGTTGGCTCGCTGGCGAAACTGTTCGGCTAGCGGGTAGCGCACGGCCATACCAGGACTGAGCCGCAGCACGCAGGCACTGTCGAACCGAAAGTCACACTGCTCAACAACAGTCTGTTCCATGACAAGCAACTGCAGCTGATGCTGTGCGTAGTACGATTGTGGCAGACCGCTCAGTATGGAGCGCGACAGGCGACCGCGCACTCGCTCGTAATTGCTGCGGTTGTCAGCCGATTGTCGCGCCGCTGAGCTGGCCTTGATCTCAATCAGGTGCAGCTGTCGGCGTGTACGTTTGTCGGTTGCCAGCAAGTCGATGGCAGTGGCCACGTCTGTCGACGGCTGGTAGATTGGCACCTGCGTGGCAACGACACTCCACTGCAGCGCGTCGAGCTGCTCGATTAGCGTGCCGACGCACGGGTCGACCACGCTGACCAGTTCAAACAGACGTCGTCGGCCATACCGTACCAACAGCTCAATTTGATAGTCGATGACCAAGCCGTGCGCTTTGTCCACATTGCGTTCTTTGGCCAATCGTTGTGCCAGAGCAGTTTCAGTGGCAGCCCGTGCGGCTTTGACTGCACTTTTGCAATAGCCGCAACGCTGCAAGACGGCACTGCCGCAGAATGATGCTTCCACACCAGTGCTTTCGGCACTGCTACCTACACAGGCAGAGAGGCGCGCCGAGCGCGGCACCGGTACCAGCTGTCGCAGAAATTTGGTCAGTCCGCGCTTTTTGTGCCGACCGACCACGAAGCACTGAGCGCTGCTGTCAAACTTGACCCCGATGGAGCGCAGTTTGTCGAGTTTGTCGCGCAGTTCGCTGTGAAACGACAACATGATAGTACCACTGACCAGTTGAATGCAAAGCTTACGCTCTTGTGCGCAGCGCAGACAATCAAACCAGACGTGTAGTGTTGCTCTGCGCAACAACAGGTTTCGATGTTGAGGTGGCGTTGGCTGTGGTCGCCTGTGCACGAGACACAATGCGCACCGTGCTACCGCCAGTGACAAACGAGGCCGGTGCATACGAGGGTCTTCTGGTAGTATTGGGATGCGGCGGCGAGTGCCTTTGTGACGACGTATCGGGCTGTGTGACCGGCGCCGACGGAACGATAGGTTTTGCTACCGACTGTAGTTTACTCTGCGCCGTTGCAGGCACAGCCTTCTTTCTAACAGGCAATCGACGTCGTGCACTGGTGACGCTGGCCAATACAGCAACCGGTGTCAGCAACAGCGCGGCAGAGAGCGGCACAACCAACAACCACGCAGCCAGTGCAGCAATCTGTAGTACACGTTGCGACTCGTTGCGGACGCTTTCGTGCGCCAGCTGCAAGTGACACGCAAAGTCAATTTGATAGTTGGGTTGGACGGCATCGACACCGCGCTCCAACTGCTCAGAGCTGGCGTTGAGTTGTCGCAACTTTTCCCTTCGTGTACTGCTGATGCGGTCGTCTATCATGTTGCAGTACCTTTCCGGTGGTTCCAGATAGTCGAGTAGAAGCACTAGCGCTGCATAGAGCACAAAACGCACACACGTGACACT
>Ga0102934_1000832_pt1 | contig 21219 bp, 23 predicted proteins | sample SalPonR2_A_D1_MG_FD_78175 | JGI IMG/M metagenome (GOLD analysis project Ga0102934, IMG submission 78175) | Salt pond soil microbial communities from South San Francisco under conditions of wetland restoration - Salt Pond MetaG R2_A_D1_MG | ecosystem: Environmental > Aquatic > Marine > Intertidal... | reverse complement strand
TGTGGGGGGGGGTGTGTGGGGGGTTGTGGGGGGGGATTGAGGACAGGAAAGGGCGGTCGCGATGGAGATCATCATACCTGTATGCGCGCCTTACCCTTCCATGGATTGCCGGCCTATCCCACTCTCTGTTCGGACGTCGCACAGGCCCCGCTGCTTCGAGTGCCTGGGCGGATGTTCAAGGTGGAAGTGTTCTACACGCCGGAACCCGAACGAGACTACGTGCAGGCAGCGATTCGAACGGCACTTCAGGTGAGGGGGGAAGAGGGAGGGAGGGAGGGAGGGAAGGAGGGGAAAGGGAGGGGCGACGACACGATTTCCACAACAACACTCTTTCCGTGGTGGCCTTCCATCTCGGGACATGCACCGGCGGCTCAAGTTGTGGGCATACTAGTTTGCTTCTCTTCCGTGGACCCTTCCTTCCTCTGGCTAGTTTGGAGGTTGGGGGGGGCATGGGAGGGAAAGCTAGGGGGAGTACAACCACCGGGCGCAGTGGCCTACGCGGCGCTTGGCATATCTGTTCCCCACATGCAACTCACGATTCCTTCGACTACTTCGCTCGACGATCCTCCCGTCTGGTTCTCCGCCGGTTCCCTTCCCTTCCATCGTCTTCACCACGCCCCTACATCCTGCCTTCCTCCCCGCCCTCCACCCCGCGCTCCCACAGATTCATCTCTGCGAAGAGCCCGGCGACATTCTGGTCTTTCTAACGGGCGAGGAAGAGATCGAGGACGCCTGTCGGAAGATCCGCGATGAATCAGCAAACTACACCAGCACACACGGCGAGCTGGCTGTCTACCCCTTGTATTCCTCCCTTCCGCCCACGCAGCAACAGAAAATCTTCTCGGAGGCCCCCGGGCCTCAGGCGCCTGGGGCACCGCCGGGAAGGAAGGTGGTGGTCTCTACAAATATTGCGGAGACATCTTTGACGATTGATGGTGCGGGAAGGAGGGGAGGAGGGAAAGGGCTAGGGAATGGGGAGGGGGTGAAGCGACAGGCAGATGACGGCCCCAAGGCGCCCTGAGTGATGCGCTTCAATCCCTTCCTTCCCCTTTCCACGCCCCATTTGCGGTCCAGGCATTGTCTACGTCGTCGATCCCGGCTTCTCGAAGCAGAAGATCTACAACCCCAGGGTCCGCGTGGAGAGTCTCCTTGTCTCGCCCATCTCCAGAGCCAGGTCAGGACCTGAATCCCTCGCTTTCTGCTGCCTCTTCCCCTGCCTGCGTCCCCTCGACGAGTGTCTGCCCTTCTTTTTGTTGCCTTCAGCTTCCTTGTATCCACGGGCCACTGATCCTTTTCCTTCCTTCCCTCCCCTCCTGGCAGTGCCCAGCAACGGAGCGGTCGTGCTGGTCGCACCCGACCAGGGAAATGTTTTCGTCTCTACACAGAGAAGAGCTTTCAGAAGGACTTGCAAGAGCAAACATACCCGGAAATTCTGCGCAGCCAGATGAGCAATGTGGTGCGTGGAAAGGGAGGGCAGGGAGAGTCCGCCAGGCTCGATGACGGCGACCGTTGGGGCCGGGGAGGCATTTGGGTGTGCTCTTGGATCGAGAGTGTACCTTTTCCATCCCTTCGCGTGGTGAGCGTATGCTGGGCGACACGTCTCCTCCATTGTCGTTCCAGTCTATGATCCACGCCAGATGTTCAATGATGTGAGCGCAGGACCTTAAATTGCTAGAGACGCTTCTCTTCTGTCGTTTTCCTAGTTTGTCACCCTGCGTACATGCCTCGCAACTGGCCTCTGTCCCCACGTCCCTATGCCCCTCTCGTGAGGCCCCACCTTTATCCTCTCTCCCCTCCGTTCCCGTTCAGGCTGGATGCATTCCCCCCTCCTTTGCGTGAAACTCCTCCCTTCTTTTCTCTCTGGGTCCAGTTCCCTTCCCTCACGACGCTAAACCCCGTACCCGGTACTTTCATTTCCTTTTGCCCCCCTTTCGAATTCAGGTGCTAACCCTCCTCAAGTTGGGCGTGGAGGACCTGGTGCATTTCGACTTTATGGACCCGCCGGCCCCAGAAACGTTGGCGCGGGCTTTGGAAGAGTTGAACTATCTGGGGGCTATCTCCGACGAAGGCCTCATCACGAAGGTAGGATTTATGGGCAAAGTGGCAATGAGGTTCCCTTTGGAGCCTTGGACACGTGCGGGTATGCTCTCCAGACCAAGCAGGGCGTCTCAAGTCACGACTCCCTCCTTCTTCTTTCCTTGCTGTTGGTTTCAAGATGGGGCATAGGATGTCAGAACTTCCTCTGGATCCACAGGCGGCGAAGATGGTCCTTTCTGCCCCCGATTTTGGCTGTTCCAACGAGATCCTCACCATCGTCTCCATGCTGAGCGTCCCGCAAGTCTTTATGCGCCCCAAAGAGGCCGCCAAGCGTGCTGACGAGGCCAAGGCTCAGGTAGGGAAAAAAGTGAAAGATGTCCGTGGGGCCCAGAATGGGCGCGGAAGGGAGAAAGCCGAGGATTACTTAAGGAAACGTACGTCCTGTCGTTGTACAAGGGTCTGCATCCTCACATTGTGCCGATCACCTTCCTACACTGCAGTTTGCTCACGTGGACGGAGACCATCTGACCCTCCTGAACGCCTACCATGCTTACAAACAGCATGGGGGGAGTAAGGACTGGTGTTGGGACAATTTTATCAACGTGCGCTCCATGGGCAGTGCCGAGAATGTCAGGACCCAACTGGAAAGGTACGGGGGGGGGCTCTTGGGATCCCTCTCGTTGTGCCCGCGACAATTATCATACGTTTCGGCATTGCGTGATCAAGGGCACACTCAGCATAGGGCAATGGATGCTTCGTTACCGAATTCGAAGCTGCGTGTACCTCATGCCTTCTCTCACTTCTTTGCCGTACAGAATGTTGACGCGTATGGAGGTGCCGCTTCTGTCTCCAGATTTCAACGCCCCGGACTATTATACCCGGATCAAAAAAGCTCTCACGGCCGGTAGGTGTGCAACGGGTGGTGGGAATAGGAGACGGTTGGACTGTTGTAAGGCGAGAAATCGTTTGCTTGGAAAAGCTTTGGTATGACTGCGACGCTCCTCACGCGTGCCCCCTCGCCCCTTTTTGTCCTCCGCTGCTTCCTCAGGGGGCTACATGCAAGTAGCACACCTACAGAAGACAGGACAGTACCTGACAGTGAAAGACCACCAAATTGTTTCCATTCACCCTTCCTCCGTGCTCGACATGAAGCCCCCTTGGGTTCTGTACGCTGACTTTGTCTTAACGAGCAAAAATTACATCCGGACTGTCACGGCTGTGGTGAGTAAAAGCAATGGAGACCGGAGGGGATTTTTAAGATTGGATGGGGCTGGGATGCGGTGAAGGGAGCGATTTTTCATTCTTTACGAGGTCATTGATTGACCTCGACAAATCTCTTCTTCTGCCTTCCCAAATAATCCCTTTTGAAGGAATGCGAGTGGTTGCTGGAAATTGCCCCTCATTACTACGATCTTGCCAATTTCCCTAAGGGCGAGACAAAGAATGAGTTGGAGGCCTGTGCTAAACGTTTGTACCAGCTCTGAAGGCGTAGGACTTGAGAGAGTACATGAGTCGGAATGTCTTATATGCATGTCTTCGTGTGTGTGTGGAGTGTACGCGCTGTTGGGTTTGGAGGTGAGATATGTCTGATATCGAGACGCGGAACAAAAGTTGCGTGTGCCCAGTCACGTTATGGTGGGTTTAGGATGGGGCAAAAAGGCTAAGTTCGCCGCTGTAGGAGTAAGACGCGAATCTCAAAGGAAGGAAGGATGAGAAATAGGGAACAAAGCGATGTCTATATGCCCTCCCTCTTTCAATGTTCGCAAGGATGTGCTGTTTGCCATTCGTCCCAACACCATACCCCTCCTGCATTCCAGTAGCCTAACTTTTGCTCGGTGTCTTTCTATTCATACTTCTGTGATCACCCCCGAGTCATCTCCTTTCGCCGCGAATGGCGGCACCAACAACTCCGCATTCACTCGGTCTTCCATACACGCCCAGACCGCCCCGCGCAACCTGGAATTTTCCTCCTCCAATCCTCCTAGGTTCTGAATGATCCGACTCCGTTCCTCGAGCAGCCGGTGATATTGTAACAAGGCCTGCTCCAGATCTTGCCATATTCGGAAGTTCTCGGCAGGAAGGATATTTGCCATGCTTTCCCACAAACGTTGCCCCTTTTTTTCAATCCCTTCAACCCCACTCAAGCTTTGACGGCAACGTTGGCGCTTGCGTTGCTCAAGGAGCTGCTTTCGAATAGTTTCTTCGCGCATTCTCTTGTCGATGACAAATCGCTGCAAAGCTGGTACCACGTCCTCAGGGCCAATCATTGTGTAGGCCGTAGGGGACTCAGCGAAGACAGCAGGCAAGAGCAAGGCGACTTTTTCAATTATTGCCCCATTGTCCACATCCTCCAATGGCACGTCGGTCTCGACACTTTCTGTACTCGAAGTGGCTTTAGGACCTCGTGGTTCCCTTTTCTTCAAAAAATAGGTGAGCAATAAGCGGGCCTCACTTTCATCCTGTACACCTAAAGCATCCAGGACACGCTCTCGGACACATTGTGAGGTATCCAGTATATTTTCCCCCGCGGGATCCATGGTCTCGTCTGAGATCAGATCCTCCTCTGCTTCTCCCGGAGCCTGCTCGTCGGTCTTTGGCTCCAACTTCATAGTCGTGGGCATGGCTGCATGTATTTTTGTCCTTTCCGGGTCTAAACTAGGAGAGTTCTCATTCGTCCCCTCCTTATTTCCTTCTTTTATTTGCTTCAAGTTATGCGCCTTCTTTCGCTTTTCGGTCGCTCCGGAGTATTTTGTATCCCTCTCTTGGATTGGGATGTCGGACTTTTTTTTAAATGTCTCCGATCCTTGATTTCTTTTGAAATCTTTGCCCTTCTGGCTCTTTTTGTCTGCATCCAGGATTGCTTTCTGACGCTGTGCTTCCACTGCGGCTGTGTCTTCGATGAGTAGAAATCCCGCTTCTTCGGTTATCAATGTTGTCATTCTACTCAAAAGTATCTGCTCCATCACTAAGGCCGTGTCTCTCTCTTGACTGTCGTCGCGGTCATGATCGTAATTGCTGCTTTCTATGCTATTTTCAACCGAAATGTCTTGATTCCCCTGGCCCTCACGGTCCCCAACCACTTTGACAAGGCCGTCATCCCCTGCGTTGAGACCATTTAATCGAGATACACGGTCTGCGGTGTGTTCTTTCTCTTTTTCGAGGATTTGCAATAAGCCGTGCCGCGGAGGAGGTGTCCATTCAAGCCCCAGCCAGTGACCCAAAAGGAGCTCATCAATGGCTACCACCTTCTCCGCTGCCGCTTGTATCTCGCTTTCATGCTGCGCCCACGCCTTGTCGTAGCGATCTCGATCCGCCAGCTCAAAGTGTTGGAATCGATGCTGCAGATCTTTGTATTGTTTTTGCAATCGATGAAGCTCATTGGTTAGTTCCTCGTGTCGCTTCTTCTCCCTCCCGTCGTGCTCCTGATATTTGGTCGTCATTTCCATCACTGCATCTCTCAGCTTTGTCAACTTTTTCTTTTGTTCAGTCAAACTTGCCATTTTCTCTGCCTGACGCGCCATAAGCAGGCGATGATCGTGTATTAATTTTTCATGCTGAACTTGAGTTGCAGCCTTACCGCTCTCAAGCTGTAGATTTGCGGCGTTCCGCTCAGTTTCCAACTGAATTTGAAGTTGATGATGCACATGCCCGTTTTGTACCCTCAAGCTTTCCATTTCTCGTTGGAAATTTTGTTCTCTTTCTTGGGCCTTCTGGTAATGACGGAGCTCCGCGGCGTTGCGCTCAGCTAGCAGCCCATCGATAATGTTGTTGTGCTCCTGAAGCGCTATTTCACGCTTTTCCAACATTTTCTTTTCCAACTGGTTGATTTCAAGCTCATATTTGTCTCGAAGGGATTTGCTATCTTCTTGAATTTTGACGAGTAGATTTTCAATTTCTTGACCGTATCGGGTTAGGGCTTCGACATACTCTTCGTCTTGCTTGGTAAGCCTTGTTTGGGCTTCTTCAATAAATCCATCCTTATTCTCGAGCATTACCGTACACGCCTTGCGCTGGATTATGAGATCCTCATACAGAGTTACCAGGGCCTTAGACTCGTCTATATGCTCAGTGACATCTGCTTCAGGGAGCTCGTCTGGCTTCGAGGTGGAGATGTGGAGAAGATGTTCCCACCGGCGATCAATGTCTTCTTGTCTCATTGCCACCCTATCCGCCTCTTCTTGAAGCAGCTTCATGCGCTCATCCGCACGCAGGCTATTATTGTGGCGAAGCTGCATTTTTCGAGCTTCAGTATTGTGACAGAGTTCTTGTATATCATTCAAACTTGCCTGCATGCGTGCCAAAAAAGCAGCGCGACAATTTGCAACGAGCTGCTTGTGTTGAGGACAGCTTTCCTCCTCTACGGCACTCTCCAAAGACTTTTGCGAATTAGTAACTTCTGGCATTATTATTTACGAGACTATGTTAAAATTGGCTGGCTATGAAAAAAAAAAGTGTGAGCTGGAGATCTATGTAAACCAAAACGTAAATTGACAACAACCGTTACCTTTTCAAAAGTCGCGAACCTGCGATTTAACGGAAACAAGGACCCCGTCGCTGTATACGTCAACTTGCCAAAATTTTCGCGTATATTCTTCTAGATTTCTTTCGTTGACTCTTTATCTATTGTACGTTTAAATAATAACAGTCCCAGGGATCGTCTTGACAATCATGTGGTACGACTAAAAAATGTGACAGGAAGGAGGGAGGAGGTTGTGATACATGTTAGTGAGGCGGATCACATGACAAAGTTTGAACTGTGGGCACGGGCTGTAGCGAGCCAAACTCATACCTATGAATGACAAGTTGTTCTGCTATGCCCTATCAAATTTCTTATTGGAGGCTGAGGTCATCAGCAAGATTCCTTATCCCTTAAGCCCACGGAATGCTCATCCTCCAGAATCGGAAAATGAGGGGCAAAAGGACACCACAGTAAGCAGCGCAAGGAATATCCTCCACCAGTACACATACTGAATCTCAACTGACAGGACGTGTGCTGCTCTCAACACCTTACGTAAGATCTTATCAGCTCCCTTCCACCTGCGCGTGCTTTAGAAGACACGTACCCTCTGAATATCAACTCCATCACTTTCTTTCCTATTTTCGATCTGCTGCTGACGTCACAACTGGACAAACTCGTTTCGACGTCACTGCAGTGGAGCACTCTTTGTAGCACCCTTCCGAGCAAACCGGATCTGACGCAATAGGCAACGGAGCAGTCCCGAATGTCATCGTACAGCTTGGAAGGAAAAAGATTTAAGACAGATAAATTAAGAACTCACAATGCTTCAAGTTTGAATTGCAATTTGTGCTATGCCTCACCCTCCACTGCCCATGACCTTGTATGACCTCGTTCTTGTCCTGTATCGCCTACCTCAAGTCCTCAAAATTGGGCGTCATCGTCACGGGCATGCCCAGGTCCTCCGTGAAGAAAGTTTGCGTGGGTAACTTGCAGATGCTGACGCACGCGCCTTTGCATTGCACACTCTCTAGATACCTGCACCGCTCTATCTTGACGCTGTTAGACCATAGCTCCCGCGCGCCGCTGTTACGGTACCACAGGTACATTGTGCGTGTGTGCGTGGAAAGATATGGGTGGGAAACGTAAAGATACGTGTTGTAGGATTCAATATTAAGCTTCTTATTGAACCGAACGGCCGGAATGATATCGCGATCGTACACCGTCTTCTTCCCTTCCTCCCATCACCACCACTCTACGTGCTCTATCACGTACGTGACCGGGTTCAGCATTTCTGAAGTTTCTACCTTTGCTGGTCCAACCAGCCAGCTGAAAAAGATTGGCGTAACGCGCGCATTAAATTCACAAGCAAGCCGCGACGACCCTGGAAACAAGGTCCGAAAAATAGAGGAAAAGCCCGGGAAGGCGATGGAGCGAAGGACAGAGAGAACGGCAGACTTCGCCTTGGTCGAGCCCCCTCTTAACAGTAACCGAGAGAGACGAACGTATTCCTCGTACGGGATAAAGTTACGGGGAGAGGGTGCACCGACTACAGCCGCAATTTTTCCGGTGAACAAAAATATCCAGATCTTCGCAAATATGTCGTCGTTGTATTTAACCATGCGCTCTGGGGCAAAAGGTTTTGGCTTCAAAGATGAGTTTCCACTATTTTTATTCGTTTGACTGTCTTTACCGCCAAAACCAAAAAGAAATCTGCGGAAGTTGGGAGGTGGACGAGACGCAAAAGGGGACGTAGGCAGGGCAATACGTCTGGTATGTAATGGTGCAAAAGCACACGCACGCCCTATGATGACACACAAGACAATTAAGACGAAAAAATGGGTGGCAATCAGCCGCAAGTGCCTCCTTCTGTAAGTACTCCGTGGTTTTGACCAAGCTGCTGGTATCTCGATCTTGATCACCTCCCGACCCCCGTTGTGGCTTGTTGAGGAAGCTGACGCTCTCTGTGTTGCGCTGACCACACAAAGGCTGCTGGAAGGAAAGTCCCGGCCTCGGACCCGCACGGCTCTTTCCATTTTGCCTGTGAATGCCCTGGTCACGGGTGAGTGGACGATGGACGTGTGAATGTGCCTGGATCGCCCCCCAAGCCCCCTCGGGGGGGGGTCTATGGGCGCTCTCCAAAGGAACTCAGCGAGGAGTTTCGTCGTCTGTCTGGACACATATCCCACGCCCGAGAATTCCCACGCTGTCTCCCAGGACTGTGGATGCCTCTCTGCACCTGACAGTGTTGAAAATGAGGCTGTCTGGGAAATCGATTTCCTTGGTATGCACCACATGTGGCCGTTTTTCCTCGGGATGATTTAACTTGATGAGGGTAAGGGGGTGCTCATCGTGCATAAGCCTGTCTCACTTCGCTCATACCCCTACCTTATTCTACGTCGGGCATTCTGGATATCACAGGATTTTCCTTCACGGTACTGGGACACACCTACAAACTGGGCTGATCGCCTTGCCTCGTCCGTGGGCGTTTCCTGCTTTCGAGTCTCTAGCATCTCCTGCGCATCATGGCCCCATCGGGCCTTCCCGCCGTCTCATCCATCGAGACATCATGCACGGTGCTCTTCCATACCGAAAAGGCATCTGCAGTGCAACAGGAAGAAATCATGAGGGATTTGGAGAATCCGGACGTGAAGTACAAAATTCAGGCCTTGAAGCAGACCATCATGCTGCTCCTGTCAGGAGAGAATCTGCCACGCGTTTTGATGAGCGTGATACGGTTCTGCAGTAGCACAAATGATCACTTGCTCAAGAAGCTTCTGATGCTTTACTGGGAAGTGGTTCCCAAGTACGACGGAACGTCCAAAAAGCTCTTGAGTGAGATGATTCTCGTGTGCAATGCCCTCCGGAACGACCTCAACCACCCCAACGAGTACGTCAGAGGCTCCATGCTCCGTTTTCTCTGCAAGTTGCGCGAGCCCGACCTTTTGGAGCCCCTCATCCCCTCCATCAAAGCCTGTCTGGAGCACCGTCATTCCTACGTGCGGAAGAACGCGGCCTTGGCCATTCTGAACATCCATCGCCACGTGTCCTCCGACCTTGTCCCGGACGCCCCGGAACTCATGCAACAATTCATTCAGACGGAGACCGACAGCGGCGCACGTCGCAACGCTTTTCTTTTCTTGTGCTCTGAGGCTGAGCTCGTGGCCATCCAATTCTTGACGGAGCACTTGGACGAGGTTCCCAGGTACGGAGACGGTTTTGCCCTCCTTGTCTTGGAGTTGACCCGAAAAGTTTGCCGAAAAGATCCGGCGCAGAAAGCCCGATTCGTGCGGGCGCTCTTCAACCTGCTGCAGTCGGACAGCGCCGCTGTCTCGTACGAAGCGGCTTGGACGCTGGTTTCCCTTTCTTCCGCCCCGACCGCCGTTCGGGCCGCTGCCAGCACGTACGCTCAGCTTCTCAACAGTCAAAGCGACCACAATGTGAAGCTCATCGTGCTGGAGCGTCTCGCCAGCCTCAAACAAGGACACACTCGGGTTGTCCAGGAGAATTTGATGGACATCTTGCGCGCCTTGGGGTCGCCGAACCTGGATATATGCCGGAAGACCCTGGAGGTAAGGGGTGGCCTGACAGAGGAAGAGGGGCCTCGGCCCCAGGGCATGTCCCCATGCTCGCCACCTCGGGAGGCATGACGCTGATGATCGGAGTATTCATGTAGGCTGGCGTCCAAGCATTGGCGTCCTGTGCACACTCACGAACGAACCTCCCTCTGCATCCCTCCTCCCTCTTCTGCCCTCCTCCCCCCTGCCCTTCCTCCTCCCCCCTCCCCAGGTGGCCATGGACCTCGTCAGCCCCCGCAACATCGAAGAAGTGGTGGCAGTCTTGAAACGCGAAGTCCTCCGCACACAGGAGGGGGAACAGGAGAAAGCCACCGTGTACCGCAGCATGCTGATTCAAGCCATCCATACCTGCGCCGCCCGCTTTCCAGAAGTGGCCGATGCCGTCGTCCACGTGCTCATGGACTTCCTCTCGGGAGACGGGGCCCTGGACGTGATCGTCTTTGTCCGGAGCATTATCGAGCAATACCCGGCCTTCCGCCCCTCCATCCTGAACAAGCTCTTGCAGTCCTTCGCCTACATCCAAGGGAACACCGTGCTGGGGGTCGCGGTCTGGATTTTGGGGGAGTATGCGATGGAGCCCACCCTCCGAAAGGAAGCCTTTGACTGCCTGTTGGCCAACGCTGGGCAACCCCCTTACCTGCCAAAATCAACGCCTGCCATGAAAGAGGGTGTGGGGGAGGGAGGGAGGGAAGGAGGCAATGCGCCAGGGCAGCAGTTGGTGAGCAAGAGCGTGGTTTTGGCGGATGGAACCTACGCGACACAAGTGGCCATGGTCCCTGTTCCTGGAGGGGCGGGGAGTGGGAAGCTGGGCGCCGAGGACAAGTCGTCGCCTGCCTTCCGTCGAGCGCTCTTGGAGGGGGACGTGTTTCTGGGGGGGTTGCTGGTGTCCTCTTTGACGAAATTGACGGTGCAGGCATTGGAGACGGCGGGGCCGTTAGACCCAGAATGCAAGGAGATGCAAGCCAAGACCTTGCTCGTGGCGTGCGGGGTGGGGAGGATGGCAGAGGTGAAAGCCCAGGGGAATGTAGGCGCTTACGCGGATGTGTTGGAGCGGATCACCGTCTGTGCCCGTGTCTTGCTGGACCCCGACTCCCTGTCCCTGGTGAAAGATACGCTCCTGACCAAGTGCAAGATGAGCTATGCTGCATTCTTGAAATTCAAACAGGAAGAAGCGGCCAAGTCGGACAAGGCTCGGCAGGGGGAAAAGGAAGGGGGATTGAGTGCCTTACCCGACGCGCTCATCAACTTCAGGCAACTAAGGCATTTCGGAGTGCAAACGGGAGACTTCGATTTATATGACGGAGAGGATATCCAACGGGCCACGGGCGCCGGGGCGGTGAAAGACGAGGTGGGCGATTGGAGCAAGCGGCTGGCGCACGTGTATCAATTGAGCGGTTTAGCAGACCCGGTGTACGCGGAGGCCTACGTAACTGTGCACGACTACGACATCGTCTTAGAGATCCTGGTCATCAACCGGACCAAGGCGACATTAACGAATCTGACGGTGGAGCTCGCGACCATGGGGGATTTGAAGCTGATCGAGCGGCCCCAGTCTCACACCATCGGCCCGCAGGACCAGCGGATCATCCGGGCGAACATCAAGGTCTCGAGCACGGAGACGGGCCATATCTTTGGGACGATCGTCTACGAGAACAGCAGCACGGCCGAGAAGGGTACTGTGAATCTGAACGACATTCAGGTACGGAGCAAGTTGGCGGTTGGATGTGCGTGTTTTCCCCCGAGAAAGGAATTTATCCGTAGGCCCTCTGGGGAGAAGATGTCAATCAGTTGATCGCGTGTTTTGCGCCCGAGTTTATCAGTGGATGGTATCCCACCCATCGAATTTTGTTCACTGGTGTATGTGATAGGATTTGGCTGGGCTCCTTCCTCATCCCCCCGTTACTCCCCCTTTCTCCTTCTAGATGGACATCATGGATTACATCCGCCCTGCCTCCTGTTCAGACGAGGCCTTCCGGGCCATGTGGGCGGAGTTTGAGTGGGAGAATAAGGTTGCTATCAACACCACCTTTTTGGATTTGCAAGCTTTCCTCACGCACGTGGTGAGCAGCACGAACATGGAATGCCTGACACCAACCTCCTCCCTGTCCGGCGAGTCTGCCTTCTTGGCGGCGAATTTGTACGCGAAGAGCGTTTTCGGGGAAGATGCTTTGGTCAACTTGTCCGTGGAGAAGAAGGATGACGCGGACGGTCGTCTGAGTGGTTACGTGAGGATCCGCAGCAAAACTCAAGGAATTGCCTTGTCCTTGGGGGATCGTATCACGGCGATCCAGCGGGTGGGCGACGTGCAGGAGGAAATTGCGGCGTAGGAGCCATGCCCGCGGGAAACGGGGGATATGAACGGGGGGTTGGAAGTACGTGCGAAGGGCGGAGAAAGGGAAGCGCTAATGTGGGGAGGAGAGGGGAGGGCTGGCTTGAGGAAGACAGGAACGAAGACGCGCGTTTCGAAAATGTGGCGAGGAGAGAGACAGAAAGATTTGGAGGGAATTGAGTTAACAAATTGAGGAATGCCGTCCCAGCCATTTGGATGACGGAGATACGAGCAATATGAAGACTTTTGTTAGCACGGAGCACATGCCCGCTTTGTCTTCGACGCGTTTTCTGACAAGCGACGTTTCCCACGGTCGAAGATTTCATTTCTTATTCGTATCCGTAAGAACACTTTGCCTAAAAATACAACCGTTCTCTGATCTGACTCTCCTAATCCTCGCACGCCCCCCCTCACCAAGAGAAAGTATGCACCACATCGTTGCCCTGAACCTGCACTGCATACGTCCCTTCTTTCTTTCCCACCCCCTGCAGGTAAGCGCGAACGGCCTTGCCTTCAAAGTCGTTCAGCAACGGCTCGTTCCTGAACATCAAAGACTGTAAGCTCCACAGATTCGCTGGGGCCCTGCTCGTTACCTTCAACTTCATCCCTTGCCAGGATGCCCCCCCTTTTCTTGCCCCTTCTTTCTCCGCGAGCGTTTTGACTTCGCCACCTTGATTGAATTGTTTTGCTGTAAACAAATCTACGATTCTTTTGACATCTTCCACGACCTCCTCCACCCCTACATCCCCTCCTCCTCCGCCCCCTCTCCCTGATAATCTTGGCGCGTATACCTCCGGTGCTTCCAAAAGCCTCTGCAGAATCCTATCCCCCACCCTTCTTGAGTGTTCAGCCGGCAGCAAGGAATTGTCTTGCGGAAGAGAAGGATCATCCGACCGCCGGACTACTCGTTTCTCCCCCTCGGCGGAGACGAGCTCGACAAAGGCCAGCTTGCCATGCCGCATTTCCTCGTTGAGGGTGCAATATTGGGCGAAAGAAATGAAGTCGAAGTAGGACGGTTGCGTTAACTCCCCTTGCCGCACAGAGAGAGGGGGAAATGCCCCCACGTAGTCTTCCCATTCTGCCTACAATTGACAAGTGACGTATTTTTTTGTAAAATTCAAGCCATGTGCTATTAGTCTGAAGACAATGTGCCATTATCACATTATTCACATATTGCTGTGCTCTATACTCTGCATTTCCACACTTGCATCGTATCGAAGGATGGGGCCGCAAGGAGAATTTCGCCCTGCTTATGTTGTACGAGCCTCTGGGCACGAGCAGGGGACCTCATCAATCACGTGTTTTGAAACACTTACCTGCCGAAACGTGAAAAAGTCTTTTTGAAAATCGTTCATAGGTACAAAATCTAATTCGTCCGCAACCTCATAGGAGGAGCGCATGAGTAAAACAGCCAGATCCCTCTCGATCTTTAAGCGTAGACCCTGATACGGCTGCGGCCGAAGCTTCAATTCGGCTTGCCGACCAAGCCATTCAAAGTAGGTAGGCCCAGACCGTTCTGCATTAAGAGCGGTACAATGGTAGTCACCACGGATGGAGAAGGGAGAGTGGATCATCGGGAGCGCGGCTTCCCGGGTGTTATAGCAGGAGGAGAATTGGGATACGAAAGCGGATGCGAGGGCGGGGGAAGTTAACCATAAAAATAGACCCGCGAGGTAGGTGTACTGCTGGGACAGCTTTCCAACATCGCTTTTATTTCTTGTGCCACTTTTCAGGTGACGGCCACGGAAAACAGGCATGTATATTAAGGCTGCCAAGCGCCACACGAGGTCCGACCTCACGCTGGCTTTCAGCACTCCGGAGACTCCTATATAGGGGATCCGTGGCCGCAAATCTGGGCGGAAAAACCAAAAATCCGACACACGTAGAACAAAACCTGTTTCATAGTGTGTCGTTTAGTTTTCACCAAGATGCATTGAATTTTGCGCACAAAGAAGACGTCAAGGCCTCGGGCAGTCTGACCTCCTGAGTCGCCATCGCCCTCTACCAACGTCGAGGTTTCCCCCACAAATCACCTTAGCGCGGTCACCCCTACTTTTGGGGAAAAAGCATCTTCGCCTCACCCGTATTTTACATTCGTATGGACAACCAGATCGAGCACAGTAGATACATTGGGTGCCTGTGAAGCCATGGCAAGTGAGTTGAACGAGGAGGACATCCCAGCGTCAGCGGGGCCCACGAACAAGCCTGCCGAGGACGAGGCCTTGAGCATGGCAACTACAACAACAAGTGATACAAACACCTCAGCCGCGCTAATTTGCACGTTCCCTGCATCGATGAAGGTAGGTGGATGTATTTTTGCGGTTGAAAATCTCCTTGCTCCTTTTTTCGTGGACGCAATGCGTCTCTTTAAGTACCTTGTCCTCCTGCAATACTTCAATGCTGAGATAGAATTTTGCCGCCAAGTGTATAACATGACAGAAACAACAAAGCGCCTTATGAGCGATGTTTTAATTTTTTGTATGATTTCAGCTCCCTAGTATCTGTGACCTGTCCCTCTCAGGTGCCTTCCTGCTCCTGGACTCGCCATGCTTACCTCGATCGTTCCCTCCCTCTTCCTGTCAGGCGGAGCTCAAACGCCTCCTTCGTGCCTATCACCATTGCCTTGTCACCCGTCCAGTACTGACCAAGGCCCTGACCAGCGCCGTAATCTCCGCCCTGGGAGACATCTTAGCCTCTTCCGGAAAAGGAGGCAGGGGACGGAGTGGTCGCCGGACCCTGGGTTTCTTCCTTTTCGGAGGCCTGGTCACCGGGCCTCTGTGCCATTACTGGTACGGCCTGTTGGAGAAGAAGGTGCGGGGCTTGCAAGGCGGCAAGAACGTGGCGATGAAGGTGCTGCTGGACAAGCTCCTCTTCACCCCTCCCTTCCTGGCTCTGACCCTCTTCCTTCTCCGCTTGCTCGAGAGCGGGCGGCCGGGGGCGGCGTGGCGAGGAATGAAGCAAGTCTATTTCCCCACCTTGAAGACGAATCTCCAGGTGTGGACTGTGGCCCAGGCGATCAATTTCTCGTACGTATCCCCCGCCTACCGGGTACTCTTCGGCAACCTGGTGGCCTTGTGGTGGAGCTTCTACTTGTCCCGGCTGGGGGGGGGCGGGGGGGGGCGGGCCTCGTCGGTGGTATTGATGCGAAAAAGGTATTGAGGGGACAAGGAGAGGCCATGGGGTGAGAAGGACGATGGGGAAAGCGAGGCCTGCGTGCGTGCGCGGCGCCGCGGAGAGAGGGGTTGAGAGGGGGAAGAGGTGGAGGAGAGCGATATGCAAGAGATGTACATTCCGAAGGGGCGGAGACAAGGGGGGACCGGGCATGAGGGTTTGGGATTGAGGACAGAGCAAGACGGCCGTGAAAGGGAGCATGGTCCTCCCTGTACAGGCTCTCCCGCACTTTCCTGGTACGACGATGTACAAAAGCTAAGGTGCCGTCTTGCTCGACAATTGTTTAGGACCAGCGAAGACGCACGGAGGACACGCATTGCTGGAAGCGAAACAAAGCGTTGAAAGATATCCACAGGCTCTTTACTTTTCTCCGCGCTGTCTCCCTTTATCCTCCCTTCGTAGGCCGCTGACGCCATCCCCCAGGCACCTTTCGGACAGTGCCGAGCACAGCTTCGCACATATGTACATTTTCCCTCCCCGATCTGGCCTCCCTCTTCCCCTCCGTCACCCGAATACACCTCCCATCGGCTCTTGTTAGCCACCCTCAGAAATATTTCCCTTCCACGCTCATCACTCCCCTTCCATCCTCATCGCGATCACGAGAGCTCGTCTTCCACGCGCAGGTACTCGCCAACGTCCCCTTGGTGCAGCACCACGTTGGCCCCAGGATCCAGGTCTTTGCACACGTCCGTGGGCTGTGCCGCAACCCCGAACCCCAGGGGGATGTCCGTCATGGAGTACACCACCACACCCGCGTACTGGGGGATCCCTTCCGTCATCCTCCCCAGGCCGGACTTGATGATGTTGTTGCCGTATAGGAACCCCATCTCACTTTGCGGCTTCACCCATACCTTGTAGGATGCGTACTGAGCCAGGTAGTCCAAGAAAGTGATGGAGATATGGAATTTTTCCGACTGTGGAAGGTTAGGAAGCCAGAGGGCACGGCATCACGGTGTTAGGGGTTGATTGTCAATCCAATCGTAACGGGGAAACCATTCTCAGTCGACAGACACGTAGAACGAGAGAAAGGTGAGAAGTGGCAAAAAATGGCTACCTTCGTAAAGCGTCCCACGCACGTCCCGATTGATAGCAAGTGCTCCCGGCCAAAGTTTGTGGCGATTTTCATCATGCGTTCGCTCACGTAGTAGACCCGCTGGTCCATGTACCGGAAGCAATACCGTTCATCCGGGCGATTGACAAGCTGCTCTAAATTGCCACCGACGCTTGAAGGATCAAAAAAGCAAGCGGAAGAAAGTCGAATACAAAGAGGAAGTGGGATGGATTAATAGGAGAAAGGATTCGGATGGCAGGGCCGTGTACTTACTACTTTGCGAGGCGTTCAAAAACCTTCCGGGTCTCATCTTCCGAAAGAGGACGCATGTGTTCAACCTTTTTTCAATCCAAAAGTCGTGGTCGTACAGTGTTACCAAATGTAAACTGATGCAAGACTTGAAGGCTAAGGCGAGGGGATGAGGAGGTCGACTAAACCGAAGCGCCTGTCTAGAAAACTTTTATCGGACGAAAGGCAAATAAATGACATCACAAGGCTATAATCTCACAAATTCAAGAAATAATGTGATGGAAGGGTGCCTGTAAATGTGCGATCGGCCATCGCAACGACAAAAAGGCGCCACATTGGATGATATTCCTGAGCAGAGCGGGTCTGGTCAGAAAGGGGCGATGGGTGGCTGGAGGCAAGAATGAAGGCGCCATGTCTTTATATGGCCCTCTTTAAAAACCAAAAATCACTCAAATCAAAATCATATCTGCATAAAGGATCGACCATGTCCTTAATTTCTGCTGTAGGCTCGTGGTTTTCATTCTGTGTGCATCCCTCTTCCTATCCATTCAGCTTTGTGGATTCCCCTACAGCAACAAGAGGCAGTGGATACTAAATAGTTGGCTCCATTTCACGCCTTCACACGCCCACTTTCACGACAACTTGCCGCCACCATATAAGATATCGAGATTAACGTCCTAGCTAGGTACGTTGGTTTCATGAGTGCGTAAATGCTGTTGCGATTTGAATCAGGCATGCGACAAGAGATGAGTTACGCAGGAGTCACTTGCAACATCATGTTGTACACCCTTGATCTGGGCAAGTTCTGGCCACTTTGTCAATGGCATAGCGCTTAATCGATCAAAAATAGCACGGGGAGAAGAATATCGCGATCATTTGGTTGCCGTTTCCTCTATTACGCCTTTGGGGGATCCACGGTTCACGATCGTCGAGACACACCATTTTCCCTATCCGGCCTGAGCGCCATGTCGTCTGTGTTGGGCTCCTGTTGACAGATAACGTAATACGTAGCATTTGTTACTTTGATCTGATTGTACGGACAATCTTGTCTCTGCTGGGAACCTGTTGACAAATATCGTACTGCACAGAGTATGTCATTCCCATCTTATTGCTCTTTCTTTCTTGGCCATCCGCACAGACCCTTATCAGCAGACGATGGTCAAGAAAAAGGGAAAATCCAAGCGTGTGACATTCAAACAGAAGTACAAGATCGAACGACGGGTGAAAGAACACAAGCGCAAGACTAAGAAAGAAACACGGCGCCGGGCCAAGCTCGGTCTTCCTCCTCTCGGGATTGGGCAACGCAAGAAGGAAGTGAGCATTCCCAACGCCTGGCCGTTCAAAGAACAGCTTCTCGAGGAGCTCGCGACGGCCAAACGAAACAAGGAAGCGGAGGACGCCAAGAAGAAGGAGGAAGCGGCGTTGCGACGGAAGCAGAAGGGTTTGATAGGAAAAGACGTGGCAGATTTGGTGACGCAGGCGGCCGCGGCCCAGGCCACCTTTGCCTCCCAAGGGCCCGGCACGCTTTCCTTGGAAGAAAATGGCGTGAACGACATGAAAGCTTTGGGGCAACAGAGCCGACGGGCATTTATCCGGGATTTGAAAGAAGTGGTGGAGCAGGCCGACGTGGTCCTGGAGGTCCTGGACGCCCGAGACCCGTTGGGTTCCCGGGGGGAGGGGGTGGAGGAACTGATCCTCCGAAAGCCGAACAAGAAACTAGTCCTAGTCCTGAACAAGGTCGACCTGGTGCCAAGGGAAGTGGTGGGGGCGTGGCTGGCCTACCTTCGCCGTTTCCATCCCACCGTGGCTTTTAAATCCGCCACCCAGGAGCAACGGGTGCAGCTCGCCCAGCACGGTGGGGACGCGTCCAAGGCAGGGGCCAACCTCCTCTCCCGCAGTGGCTCCGTGGGCGCCGAGGCTTTGCTGCAGCTTTTGAAGAACTACTCGCGGTCCCTGGACATCAAAACCTCCATCAGCGTGGGCGTGGTGGGCTACCCCAACGTGGGGAAATCCTCCCTCATCAACTCCCTGAAACGGACCAAGGCGGCCGGCGTCTCCTCGACCCCCGGATTCACCCGCTGCATGCAGGAAGTGCAGTTGGACAAGCACATCAAACTGTTGGACTCCCCGGGCATTGTGTTCGACGATTCGGACGTGGAGGGGGTTCTCCTTCGGAATTGCGTGAAGGTAGACAGCCTCCCGGACCCCTCCGCGGCCGTGGGCGCGCTCTTGCAACGCTGCGAGGCTCAGGACTTGATGATGATATACGCCTTGCCCGCCTTCGACGCCACCGACGTCCAAGGCTTCCTGGCCCTGCTGGCTCGGAAGATGGGGAAGCTCTTGAGGGGGGGGGTCCCGGACCGGACGGCGGCGGCGCGGGTCTTGCTCCAAGATTGGAACACGGGCAAGGTCCCTTTCTACACGAAGCCGCCGCCTCTGCCCTCGTCCCGGGTGGACGAGGAAGCGCAATTGGTGGGCTCGTTGGGCACTGCTTTCGAGGTCGGCTCGGTGTTGGAGGAGGGCGATGCCAAGGTGATGGCTTATCTGGAAGAAGGGGGGGAGGGCGGGGTAGGGGACGGGAATTTTGTCGCCTTTGAGAGTGGTGGGGTGGCGGGGAGGAGGGTGGGTCTGGGATTGAGTGAAGGAAGACAAGGGGAACTGGGGGACGAGGAGGACCTGGAAATGGCCGAGGGGGATGGAGAGGATGGAGAAGAAGAAGAAGAAGAAGAGGAGGAGGAGGAGGAGGAGGAAGAGGAGGAGGAGATTATGGAGGTGAGCGAGGCCCCTGTGTCTCGGCTCCGGACCTCCAGGCGCGGGACGAGGCGGCAGGACGCAGGCAAAGTGTCAACACGAGAGGGGGAGAAGATGAAGACGGAAGCGGGCCAGGGGGAGCTGAAAAAGAAAGGTCGCATGACAGACAGAGGGTCAACGGCCTCAAGGAAATCCGCTCTGGGCGAAGGGGCACGAAGGAAGGAGAGAACGAAACGGAGTCTTTCCAATCAAAGTGAGGCGGTGAGTATGGCTATGGCATTGGATGATGCGAAAGGGGATGGCTTGAATGTCCAGATAAATCAAACAGCCAGGAAGAAAATGGTGGCGGAGAGGAAGAAAGCTCGCAAGCTGACTCGACGGGCGGGGGGGACCGGGGCGACCGCTATGGACGCAGACTATGATTTTGCAACTGACTTCGTGTGATGATGGCGTGAATTTGTTCGTAGTGCTAGGATCATGATATACAAAGAAAAGTCGATGAAAAAGTACATATCAAAATGAGCGGACATTCACCTCTTTCAGGTATGGAGTTTCTTTGTGCGTGTTTATAAGACTTTATTTTGTTTTTCCCGGCGGCAGGAACGAGGCTGGGATGGCTCTCCCCTGCTACTGGTACTGCCCGGGAGACCCTCCTGCACACCCGTCTCGAGAGGGCAACGTCCACGCACGTTGGTCTATTTCATGTCCACTTGTTGCTTTTGGATAATTTATGGTTCAGTGTTTCCGTGATTTTCGACCTTCCGAGGTTTGAACGACAATGGAAATCCCTAGTCTTTCTTCAAAACCATTGCCAAGATACCCCGGTCCTCTCCTCGAGTGTAGCATGTCCTTCGTCGAACTTCAACTCGTAATCATACCCAACACTTTTTCCCGGCACTTTTCCTTGCAGACCCGCATCATGGGAATTAAACGTCGACGGGCTGCGGAGGTGGATGTCTCGTTCGTACCAAAGAAGGGCAGTGAAGACAGCCTTTCCCCTTCGTCCTCGACGACAGCGGCCCTCAGAAACCCCACATTGACGCCATCGCAAACCCAGACAGCCATGCTTCTTGCCCTCCGCGCAGGGGGCTCCTTAGGTTGGGGCAAGCCCAACGACGAGCCTTTTTGGCCCTGTATAGCGGCACGCTCCTACTCGGTCCTGCACCTTTTCACAAGCACTCAGGCCCCCCGCCAGCCTCTGGGGAAGGGCCAGCTCTTGGCATACTTCTTGGGCGAAGACACGTACGACATTCTGGACGAAGCCTGGTTTGAAGTCGGGTACGTTTTACGGAAGCCGAGCAAGGTACAATTGGCGGCCCGTCCAGAATACGCCGCAGGGGTCGCCCTAGGAGAGGGGTTGCAAGCCCGCTTAGATTCGTTGGACGACGAGGAAGCAGAAAAATTGCGCGGCCTACTCCGCAGAGGGGAAGGACGGGTGGTCCAGGTGCATGATGACAAATGGGATGGAACGGCAGTCGGGCCATCCGAAGGCGATGGGGCCAGAGGCCGTGGCGATTCTGGATATGTTTCCGGCCATGCGACCGGAATATGCTGGCCGGCGGTGGCGGTGGACTCGTGGGAGGCGGGGAACAGGCTA
>Ga0102934_1000830_pt1 | contig 21247 bp, 14 predicted proteins | sample SalPonR2_A_D1_MG_FD_78175 | JGI IMG/M metagenome (GOLD analysis project Ga0102934, IMG submission 78175) | Salt pond soil microbial communities from South San Francisco under conditions of wetland restoration - Salt Pond MetaG R2_A_D1_MG | ecosystem: Environmental > Aquatic > Marine > Intertidal... | reverse complement strand
CCTGATTAAAGACCATCACTCGAACTTCGCCTATTTTACTATTGGCAAATGTTAAAGTTACACGGTTTTTCGTCAGTGTAGGGTAAGCTGTCATTTCGATATCATAAGGAGCTAAATCATCACTGCTTGTTATCATATACTCATAAGCACCTGCATCAACTGTAGGGTTGATGGGTTTCAATCGAGTATTTCCTGTAATGTCAGTAATGGGTGCACCGTCATTGATTCCCACATCTACTGCTGGTGAATTAGGCATTATTTCAAACTCAAATGCAGACATGAAAGCCAAATCTGCGACATCTTGAAGGTCATCAGCAGTTGCTGCGGCTCCTAAAGATGCATCTGTGAGCACGTTTCCTCCATTTGAAATCAATTCAGGTTCTATGCCTGCAACTTCAATTTGGTAATTAGGTCCCAAAATCGGGCTAGCAAGAATATTATTCTGCATAGTCATAGTACTAATAATATTCGGTTCTTCCGGAGTTTGCCATTGTGATACATTAGCTCCAGTTTGAGCCGTATTGAACGCAAAGGTATTATTTGTTAATGATACAGCCTGAGGAGTGGCGAAACTAGCCATATTTTCAGAAAAAGCTCCTCCGATTCCATCTTCACCAGTTTCATTGTAGGCAAAAAGAGAATTTGTAATATCCATTCTATTACTGATGTTGTTAACAGCAGCTCCTTGGTTTCCTACGTTTGCTAAGAAAGTAGATTTGTCAATAACCGTAGTACCTAGGTCTAAGGAGTCTCCCGAAGCGTTTATTGCTCCTCCTAATGCTTCTGCCACGTTTGCCTCAAAAATACATGAGTCTACAATTAGGTTACTGATATTTTGAGCTTGAATGGCACCTCCAGATGAGCCCGCCGTATTTTCTCTAAATGTAACCTGAGACAAAGAAACTGGAACAGGACCATCGGCACCAAAACCGGTAAATACAGCGCCACCGAAGTCTCCATTATTCTCGAAAAAGGTTCCGCCAAGAATTTCGCCGGTTGCTTCAAATGTAAAGCATAAAGCCGCACCTGCGCTATTTCCAATATTGCCTTGATATTCATTATCAATCCAAATTGACTCATCTCCTTGTGATCGCATGACGCCACCGAAATCAGAGATGTTTCGTGCAAAGTTCGAGTTTTGTATAACATTAACGATACCTTCAAAGAAGAAAAAGGCTCCACCACCACTAGGGGCTTCATTATCTTCAAAGGTGCAATTATCCCAGCCGATGGTTCCGCCTGCCACACAACTTGCACCACCTAAGCGGCCTGCAAAGTTGTTGGTAAATGTTGAGTTAGATATGAAACATTCTATTTCTTCATCTACTGAAGTAATGTATATTCCACCTCCATCATTGGCTTCGTTACTGTCGAATGTACAGTTGTCCACAACGACAAATGCATCCTGAGTGAACATTCCACCTCCAACGCGTTGAAGGTTCGAGTTTCCAGAGAATGTGCAATTAATAAAGGTGTCGATTACGCTAATTTGTAGAACACCAGCACCAAAGCCACCCAGAAGTGCTCCAGCACTATCTACATCTGGTTCGACGACATTGTTTAAAAACTGACAATCTGCAAAATGACCACCAGAGGCTCCTGCCAAATAAACAGCACCACCAGTTCGAGCTAAGTTACCATCAAATGTGCAATTTTCGACTGAAAAACCCGTAATATCTCCTGTGCGGTAACTCAATGCACCTCCACGTCCGGATTTATTATCAGTAAAATTACAGTTTGCGATCTGAAGTGGCCCTTGAGCTAAAACTGCAGCTCCTGATGACAAAAACAATTGGTCGAAGTCATCAGCAAATAGGCCATCACCACCTGAAAGCGTAAAGCCATCAAGACGGGTAGATGCTGTAATCGTTGTGTCAGCAAAGACAATCGTTGAAATGTTGTCTCCCCGATTGGTATTGAAATCTCCGATCACATCATCGCCATTAACGTCTCCGGAAAGGATCGTTTCATTGGCTGCGACATCTCGGTCGCCAAGTGCGGCTTCTGTGCCATTAAAACCACCATAAAGCTCTACACCGTCTGATAAGTTATAAAAGGAATTATCAGGATCGGTTCCGGGCACATAAGTACCTGCGGCTACCCATACCTGATCACCAGCTGCTGCAGAAGCTAAAGCATCGTTAAGATCTGTGTAGGCATCTGCCCATGAAGATCCGTCGTTTGCCCCAGAAGCAGTAGCATTAACATAAATTTGCGCCTGTAGCAAGGCACCTGAGCTGATAAAAAATACAGCCAGAATAAGTAATTTTCGTAGTTGTTGGGTCATAATCGATAGTTGTTTTGTTTAAAAAAATATTGCCCTTAGTCTATGTTGACTTTCGGATTTTAGGTTAGGACCCATAGCGATTATTCTATGGAATTCTAAAGTGGAAGATACAAACTATTTCTGAAAAAGCAAAGATATTCCTTTGATAGCTTGTATACTAATCAGACGGATTCGTATGAAAAAATGCTGCCTACCTTTAAAAAGGGGGCAAAATGACCCTCATAATCGTGGCTCCCTTTAGTGTCACTTTTTTATTACTCGTTGGGTTTGGCTTTGACCATCAACCGTAAGTTCGATGATATATGTTCCCGGATGGAGCACTCCCAAGTTCAAATTTTCACGGATTTGGGATGATCCTGTGGCAAGCTTTCGCTCGTAAACTCGTCTTCCTTCCTGATCAAAAATACTCACAAAAGCTGACTTTGTCGGTTCCAGGGTTCGGCTCATTAGTTGAACTTCTCCATTTGTGACGGTGGGGAAAACGGTGAGCTTGCTCGAGAAGACGATAGGGTCATCCGAAGAATTGATTATTTGATACTCATATGCCCCAGCATCGGGGCTATCATCACGGTCATTTCCTTCTATATCCTTAATAGGCGCATTTTCTGAAATGCCGGCATCAATACATGGACTATTTTCCAGAAGTCTAAAATCAAGAAGGTTGAGATCGTTAAAAAGTGGATCGGCACCCAGGATGTCGCTGTCGCTTGTCAAATAGGTTTCTGCACTTGTGTTCAGAGAAACATTGCCTCCAGTGGAATTAATGTTGGGTGCTCCATCCTGAATACCGATGTCAATACCCGCTAAATGGTAAAACGCATTGTTTTGCAGGGAGACGGATGATGCGCCCTGAGGGTCAGCCCACAGAAGAATTCCGTCTGCTTCTCCACCTTGGTTCAATGAGAACGTATTATTTACCAAACGTAGTGGGGACCCTATTTCCACTCCACTAAAGGCACCATTATTAATGATAGCGCCTCCGGATCCGTCTATTCCCGTCATATTAAAGGCAAAAACGCTGTTTTCAATATATGCATCCGTATTTTGCAGACGAATAGCTCCCCCTTCTCCATTGGCAAAATTTCCAATAAACTGACACTGGGCAATATTGATCCGGGCCAAATCCAAAGAGTCCTCGATAAAGCTAATCGCTCCTCCACTCCCCGTCGCGTTGGTAGAGGTAGCGTTGTTTTCAAAGTAGCAGTTCTGAAAATCGAGAAAGCATCCGCTACTCGAGTGAAAAGCGCCCCCACTACTTTCGGATAAATTTGATAAAAAGTTGCTGCTTTCTGCAATCAGAGCACTAGAATCATTTTGCATAAAAATAGCTCCTCCAAATCGCGCATTATTTTCAGACATCATGCAGTTTTTGAGATTAACGGTTGCTGCAAAAGCAATGGTGAGACACCCGCCATTTGCAAAACCTGTATTGAAGTTGAAATCGCAATCTTCAACTGTGATTTCGGTATTTTCAGAATATGCAGCCACAGCTCCTCCCCAGTTGGCTTCGCATCGATTAAAGCTACAATTTCGGATCAATACTTCTGAGGGATCATCTCCGCTGGTGGCGTGAATACCGGCTCCTGTCCTGTCTGAGGCGATAAGATCGTTAAAAGTGCAATTCTCGATCAGGCAGAACACCTCACTGGTGTAAATACCGGCACCTCGTCCATCAGGTCCCGCATTATTGTTTTCAAAAGTGCAGTTTCGGATTGTATCTATAGAAGATGCGTTATAAATCCCTGTTCCAAATACGGCATTATTATTTGTAAAAGAACAATTTTCTATGAGTCCTGCGTTGAGAGAGACTACATAAATACAGCCTCCAGAGCGGCCTTCATTTTCATTAAAATCACAGTTTAAGATTCGGAAACCTGTAGCAAAACTGCCCCGTGGATAGACGGCTCCTGCAAAGTACCCGTAATTCTGCGTGAAGCTGCAGTTTTGTATGATGGGCGCACCATAGCTTAGAATAGCTCCGCCGCGTCTGTCGTTTCCGCTGCCATCGCCACCCTCGGTATGCCCGTTTTGGAAGAAAAAGCCATCAATTACCGTCTCATTTGTAATATTTGTATCCGTCCACATGATGTGGCGACAATTGTCTTCCCGATTATCTGTAAAATTATTTAAGATGTCATCTCCATTGACATCGCCTGATAGAATAGTGGGGTGATCCTGGTAGCTACCCCGGTCTGATAGCGTGGATTCGGTGCCGGTAAAGCCGCCGTAGAGTTTAATGTTAGCATCCAGGAAAAAAAGTGCATCTCGGTTCGCATTTTCTCCTCCGGGTAGGTATGTTCCTTCTGCCACCCAAATCTCATCGCCCTCTGCTGCGACAGATAAGGCATCCGAAAGTTCTGTGTAGGCATCATCCCAACTGCTCCCGTCTCCAGTTCCGGAGGCGTCAGGCTTAACAAAAATTTGCCCGAATGCCGATAAAGTAAACAAACTTAAAATAATTATTGGTAGAAGTTGCTTCATGGCGTCTTGATTTTGGTGTTTTGAAATATAATTGTTTAAGATAGTGAAAAAAATCGATTTGGGATTGGGCAACGAACAATTTTGAATATTTTATGTGCTTTCGGTTAGCGCTGGGAGGGGCCCAGGCGGTGCTTTAGCGCGGCTGGGGTGCCGACGGCAAAGCCGGAGGTACGGAACCCACCGACCATAGCGCCGGCCCCAAATTTTGGGGCCGGAACCGCCCAGAAAAATTAATCTGTTTTCCCCTCTAATGGTGACCAGAAGCGGGCATCGAAGTCTTGGACGGTATGATTTTTTATCTGTACTCCTTCGGCTTCCAAGAGTTGGGCCATGCGTTCGGGGGGATTGAAGTGGTGCCGACCGGAAAGCTCACCTTTTCGATTGACGACTCGGTGAGCAGGTATCAGGGGAGCGATTTGATGGCTTTGAGAAAGGGCGTAACCGACGGTTCGAGCCGAACCCAGCGCAAGGGCGTCGGCGATAGCCCCATAGTTGGTCACGCGGCCTTCGGGAATCTGGCAGACGAGTTCAAATATTTGATGATAGTAATCCTTTTTCATTAACGGATGAGGGTTACGTTGCCTTTTTTTGTGATGGGGGTGCCCTGGCGCTGTTCAATGAAAATGCGATAGACATAGACTCCTGCTGGAACTAAATTCCCATTGGACTGCCCTCGCCAACCTTCCTGTGGTTCGTTGGTCTCAAATAGAAGACGGCCCCAGCGGTCAAAGATTTGCATCGTATAACCCACAATCGCATTTTCAAAGAGGATCAGTGGCCTAAATTCCGGGTTTTCACCATTTGGCCGCAAGGCGTTAGGGACCTGGATGCGGACTTCGCGACTGGGACAGCTAATATTGGATGTGATTTGCAGATCTTGTGTTCCGCCGCTTAAGGTTTCTACCTGAGCCTGGCATTCGAGCTGATAGCACAATTGGTCGTTGGGTCGCTCGAAGGGATCGAAGGGCTCGGAATAGATGTCCTGATTGGGACCGACTGAGAGACTAGCTTCTACCTGGTTGTTTCGATAGCGCAAAAGGCGGCATGAAGTGAGAGTCACTTCAGAGCCGACACGAGGACGTGTTATTTCTATTTCGTTTTCGAAGGAGGGGAGCGCACGAGCCTGGATGAAGGCGGTGGAAATAGTATCAGAACGGCTGAGGCTGTCACAGCTGTCCCGCGTTTCGATAAAAAACGAAAGTGGTCGTTCGTTAGTTAGAGGGGTGGGTCGTGTTAAGCTATTGGTTTCTTGAATGTTATCAATTTGATTTTGAAGGTCAATTCCATCCAGGGTTTCAGATCGGTTTTTGATTTGGGCATTGATTAACTCCGCATCGGCATTCCATTCCCATTGAAATTCAATAGAGTTATTTTGAACATTTGCCGCCCAAAAGTTAAGGCTTCGAATTCCCTGGCGGATATCAGGGGTGCGGACTCTCGCATTAGACCGGGCGCGAAATGCTGAATCGGGGTGATGGGCTTCAACATAATAGGTATATTCGATTTGAGCATCAAGATTGGGAATCACCGCTCTTCTTGTATCTGGGGGTAGACTATCCAAGCGAATAGCAGGACCTTGATTTTCTGAAACATAAACGCCGTAATAAGCGATGCTATCCCAGGCTTCATAGGGTGTCCAGTCGATGATAGCTCGTCGTCCGCAGGGATCTATACTGTCTTCCAAAAAAAGGGTGTTATGAGGTTGATTTCCCAATGAACCACTAAGTCCACAGCCATCGAGGGTCTGCAGGTAATAGAATTCGGATTGCAGGTTGGCGGCTGAATTGGGGTCGACATAACTATTACTGGGTGCAGCTAAGGTGTCTATAGGTTCTGTTCCGACATCGACGCGATAAATGATGTAGTTTTTGATTTTAGGTAACTGTGGTGAGGGATCAGACCATCTGATGAAGGTCTCCCCATTTTCCACGCTGACATAATCAATCGGTACGAGTGGGGGTAAGGCGTTGGACAGGGTGTCCGAGGGTGAGCTGAAAGTATCCGGGCAGTCTGCGGCGAGCTGAATATAATAGTATCTAAGGTCGTTGCCCGAATTAGGGATTCGGATCGCGGTGGCGCTTAAATTTTCAATAGTTTCAAGCTGTACAAATGGCCCATCCGGCATATCGCTTTGGAAAATAAGCAAGCTGTCTGCATCTCCACAACCCACGGGTGGGATTTCAAACCTGAGAGTATCTCTTCCGTCGCCTTGATTGGACACACAAAAAAGGTCGGGTGTGGGCACCTGGCTCCATAAGGAACCCAAACTGATTAAAACTGTGAGAAGGAGAAAAGAAATGATAGATTTTCGCATCAGTTTTTGTCTTTGAGTATTTGTTCCAGATCAGCCATTCGAAGGGTATCGGTCAATTGTATTTCTCGCATCAGAATCTCTTTACCGTTTTTTAGGTAGAACTGCTTTTTTCTGACCATCCCCCAGTTTTTGACATAAAATTCATCGCTTTTGAGATCGAGGGTGAGTGTTCCTTCCCGGTCATCCTCAATTTTGTCCCGACTCATAATGTGGGCGGCGTGGTGCATCTCGCCCATAAACTCGACAGTATCAAACCCCATAAAGCGGCTATTTCGAAAAAGTCGCTTTGTCACCCTCTCCTGATCGAGCATTTCGGTCCATTCCAGGCTGTAATGTAGAACATCCAGGGAGTCTTTTAAATCAAAGGCAAACTTATTTCCCGTATGTATGATGGCTTTTTCAGAACGGGCACCGCTACTATCGGGAAAAATGAGTAATAGTTGTTTTTGGATCCAGCCATTAACTAAGGGTTTTTCGACACTGACTTGTTGTTGATTCAGGTCTTGGTCGTAGACGGTAACAATGAGTTGGGTACTATCGGCCGTTTGCTGAAGATTGTAATACCAGTATTCTTTGCCTTGTTGAAATCCCGTGCCCTCAAATTGATGAACGATTCCCCCATTTTTAGCTTCCAGAGGTAAATAATGGTGTGCAAGTGGATTCTGGTTTTGCTTCTGGCAGCTCATTATCCCAGCGGAAAGAAGGGTTGAGATGAGTAACAAAAAGGAAGCCTGTGGATACATATAAATTAGCTTTCAGGGGATGAAACATAAAAGGAATTACTTCGTTTTTATAAAGACTCAATTATTTAAAGGTTCCCGAGGCAAAATATTATCTTTGCACCCCCTTTTCATACAAATATAAGGAAGCTTTCAATTTATGTTAGACGCAATATCAAAATCACTGAAAAAGATTTTCGGAACGAAACAGGAAAAAGACGTTAAGCGCTTTATGCCTATCGTTGACGAAATCAACGAGATTTACCAAGGCTTATCCGCTTTGTCCAACGACGAATTGCGGAATAAGACGCTTGAATTTCGGGAGCGGATTGCCGATTATTTATCTGATATTGACAATGACTTGGAAGGTCTGCAGGAGCAGGCCGATGAGTCTTCAGATATATTAGAAAAAGAAGAACTCTTCGAGCAAATAGATGCCTTGATAGAGGAGCGAGATGATCATTTAGAGGAAGTTTTGGAAGAGATTCAGGCGGAAGCTTTTGCTGTGGTTAAAGAGACTTGCCGGCGATTTAAGGAGAATGAAGAAATCCGGGTTACGGCGACAGATCACGATCGGGATTTGGCTGCTAAGGGGAAGAAAACGTACATAAAAATCAGTAAGGATGAAGCGGTTTGGAAGAACCGCTGGGATGCCGCTGGAATGGAGATTGTGTGGGACATGGTTCATTATGATGTTCAGCTCATCGGTGGTTTGGCTTTACATACGGGAGTTATCGCAGAGATGGCCACGGGTGAAGGTAAAACATTGGTAGCCACTCTCCCTGCTTATCTTAATGGATTGTCCCGACAGGGTGTTCACGTCATTACAGTCAATAACTACCTCGCCCAGCGGGATGCAGAGTGGATCGGGCCGATTTTAGAGTTTCTTCATCTTACCGTAGATTGCATCGACAAATTTAAACCGCATTCAGCTGAGCGAAAAGAAGCCTATAAATGCGATGTCACCTATGGGACAAACAATGAGTTTGGGTTTGATTACCTGCGCGATAATATGGTTCGGTCGACGGAGGAGCGAGTGCAAGGAAAGCACCATTTTTGTATGATTGATGAGGTGGATTCTGTTCTCATCGATGATGCGCGAACTCCACTCATTATTTCCGGCCCCATACCCAAGGGCGATCATATTCAGGAATACGAAGGGCTCAAGCCGAAAGTGGAGTCATTGATATCTGCACAGAAAAAAATTGCACTGGAATATCTCGCCGATGCTAAGAAGTTATTTCAGGAAGGAGCTTTAGGGTACGATGAAGGAAAAATGGGTCTGGCTCTTTTGCGAGCTTATCGGGCATTACCCAAATCGAGACCGTTGATTAAGTTTCTCAGTCAGGAAGGGGTGAAACAGGAATTGCAAAAAGCAGAGAACTTCTACATGCAGGAGCAATCCAAGAATATGCATATTGTCGATGAGCCTTTATTATTTACCATTGATGAGAAAAATCGGATTGTAGATTTAACAGAAAAGGGTGCTGAGTTTATGGCGAGGGGACAAAATGACCCTTCCTTCTTTATCATGCCGGATATAACCACTGAGATGGAAGCGATTGGCAGTGATACGGAACTGTCGGAAAAGGAGCAACAGGAGAAAAAGGAGACCTTGATGGCTGAATTTACGGAGAAATCTCAGCGATTGCACTCCACTCAGCAGTTGCTCAAGGCTTATACTCTTTTTGAAAAAGATCAGGAATATGTGGTTATGGACGGTCAGGTAAAGATCGTAGATGAGCAAACAGGACGTATGATGGAAGGACGCCGGTATTCTGATGGCTTACACCAGGCATTGGAAGCGAAAGAAAATGTAAAGGTAGGAGAGCTTACTCAGACCTATGCCACGGTAACCTTGCAAAACTATTTCCGGATGTACCACAAACTTTCAGGTATGACCGGTACGGCAGAAACGGAAGCCGGAGAGTTTTGGGAAATTTATAAGTTAGACGTGATGGTTATTCCAACGAATAAACCCATCGTGCGGGATGATAGAGAAGACTTAGTTTATAAAACAGCTCGGGAGAAGTACAATGCCGTCATTGAAGAGATTGGGCAGTTGACTGACCAGGGACGTCCGGTTTTAGTGGGTACAACAAGTGTAGATATATCTGAAAAGTTGAGCCGGATGTTAAAAATAAAAAGCGTGAAGCACAATGTGTTGAATGCGAAGCAGCATCAAAGGGAGGCTGATGTCGTAGCTGAAGCTGGACAACCGGGCGCAGTTACGATTGCTACAAATATGGCTGGACGGGGAACAGATATTAAGCTGGCGCCCGGAGTAAAAGAAAACGGGGGCCTGGCTATAATTGGTACAGAACGTCACGATTCTCGTCGAGTGGACCGCCAGTTGCGGGGCCGTGCCGGACGACAGGGCGATCCGGGTTCTTCTCAATTTTTTGTATCGCTTGAGGATGATTTGATGCGGATGTTCAATTCTAGTCGAATCGCTAAAGTGATGGACTTTATGGGGCATAAAGAAGGTGAAGTTATCCAACATAAGCGCATAACCAAATCTATTGAGACGGCTCAAAAAAAGGTAGAGGAAAATAACTTTGGTATCCGTAAAAGGCTTCTGGAGTATGATGATGTCATGAACATCCAGCGCGAGGCCATTTATAAAAAGCGAAGTAATGCTTTATCCGGAGAGCGGCTTCGGGTAGATCTAAACACCATGTTTACAAGTATGGTGGAGGTCATGGTGGAAGACTTTAAGGCAGCTCAAGATTTTCAGGGCTTTCGTATGGAGTGTTTGCAAGTGTTTTCACTTGATCCAGAAATGACGGAAGACTCTTTTTTAAATACTAGTGAAGAAGAGTTGATGGATGAGTTGCTTCAGCAAGTAATGGATACCTACCAACGCAAGGAGGAAGCCTTAATAAAGATTTTATTGCCGGTAATCCAAAATGTTCATGAGCGTGAGGGACACAAGTACAAGCGAATTTTGGTCCCGTTCGTCTCTGCAGGGTATAAGGAACTGCCCATCTCGGCCCATCTTCAGGACGCGGTGGATCAGGAAGGGAAAACCATCATGCGCGATATTGAGAAAACAGTGACTTTGTCTCTTATCGATGATAACTGGAAAGAGCATTTGCGTGCTATGGATGAACTTAAAGAATCTGTTCAATCGGCTTCTTTTGAGCAGAAAGATCCATTGGTTATCTATAAGATGGAGGCGTACTCACTTTTCGAGAATCTGGTGTTTAAGGTGAATCAGGAAGTGACGTCATATTTGTTCAATGGCAAATTGAAACTGCCTGAAGATAATCGTCAGGTTCAGGGAGCCCGAGAGCAGAAAACCGATATGAGTGGTATTTCCGCAAATAAGGCTCAGGACCCGGAAGAAATGGCTAGGAAACGAGCTGCTGCTCAAGCCGGGGGCGGTGCCCAGAAGGTGGAGACCGTAGTTCGTGAAGAAAAGAAAGTAGGTCGGAATGATCCTTGTCCTTGTGGAAGTGGTCGAAAATATAAACATTGTCACGGTAAGGTATAATACAAGGCAGTTTTCTGTCGTTCTCTCGGTCGGCATTTAAACAACAATACAGTTTTCGAGCTGTTCTACTCGACAAAGAGGTGGACAATGAGCGATTTAAAGGGATATATTATTACATGGCATAATATTTGCATCTATTAAATTAAGTTTTACAATTCCTTCATTAAAGGTTTCTATCTATGAAAAAATGGGCGTTTATAACGCTATTAGGGACATCCAGTCTCCTTTTGTCTGAACCACAGTCCAGTTTTGCTACTGGTACTGAAGAGGTTCTTACTTTAGAATCTTTGTTGTCCTCTGAATATGAGGAGCAGGTCAACAAGTATGTAGATCAGTACTATAGAAGTTCTCCGGATCGTGTAAAAGCTTTGCAAAGCCGTTTACAGCAGTACTTTCCTATGATTGAGGAGAAGTTAGATCAGGCGGGTATGCCTTTGAGTCTAAAGTATATTACACTGGTCGAATCCCGACTTATATTTAATGCCCGATCTCGAGTTGGCGCAACCGGATTATGGCAATTGATGGTACCCACGGCCAGATATTGTGGGTTGTCTGTTGACTATTGGGTAGATGAGCGTCTAGATCCGGAGCGATCTACAGACGCTGCCATCTATTATTTTCGTGACTTGTATGAACAATTTGAGGACTGGGCTCTTGTAATGGCAGCCTATAATGCAGGTCCCGGGCGCGTCCGGAAAGCGATTCGGCGTGCAGGGTCTACTTCCTTTAATGACATTCTGCGGTATTTACCACGTGAGACTCGCCAGTACGTACCTCGTTTTCTTGCTGCTAAAACTTTTGTAGAAGCGCATTACAAGGGACGGGATGCATCCCAAATTATTTCTCCCGATGATTGGTGGACAACCAAAATCTATCTGGATAAGCGAACATCCTTAGTTGATGCTGCCTCGCGTCTCAATATTGAATTAGATAAGTTACGTAAATTAAACCCTGGCTGGCGTCATAGTCACATAGGAGACGGCAATGGGAAATATTTTTTACGGATTCCAGAGCGGCTACTTTCTTTATGGTGGAATAACGAGAGTAAAAATTCAGAAATAGGTTTGGACCGACCAGAAAAAGTAAAAGATTCACAGGTTTTGCCTATGTTCTCTTACAGCCCTTACCGAGAATTATTTATACCCGTACGTCGGCATAAAACGCTCCGCGAAGTAGCGGTCGATTTGGGTTTAAACCCTTACCGTGTAGCTCTGTGGAATCGAGTTTCATTGGACGAACCGCTCAGTAAGGGGGAACCGATTCGGTTAATTTTGCCCGATGCACACGAGTGCCTGGAACATTTAATTCACTTAATGGCCATGGAAGAGCAGCTCAGTCTGACACCTCCAGCAGAAATACGCGAGGTGCAGTATTCACATGCTTTAATAGATAATTTAGGGCCAAAAGTCCAATTTGATTCAGCGGATAAATCAAGTAAGCCCTGGAAATCCAAATCTCCGATAGGACCTATAGGCATTGATGAGCAGGCTTTTGTAAATATAATTCAGCGTAGAAAGCATCGCGCATTCCCTTTTAATCATCAACAGTCGCTCGATCAGGAACTGCAGGGCTATTTTTCAGGAAACTGATTTTTCAGTAGAGCCCCATTTTTAACATCTGTTTCCAGTTTCGCAAAGGGGACTAATACTTGGTCCCCACTGGGCATATGTTTGAGAGTGATGGACTGCTGATTTCGCTCATTTTCACCAATAACAGCAACGAAAGGAGCTCCTAATTGATCGGCGTACTTTAATTGTTTACCCAACTTGACAGATTCCGGGTAAACATCAATTCGCAATCCCAGTTCTCGGAGTGTTTCTGCATACTTTCGTGCGAGTTGGAGACTTTGATCATCAAAGCTGCAAAATAATAGATCCAGGTGCCTGGCCACTTGGTCGGGAAAGAGTGACAAACTTTCCAAAAGGTCGTAAATGCGTTCTGCGCCAAAAGAGATGCCCACTCCAGGCATGTCTTTCATGCCGAAAACTGTCGTCAAATCGGCATATCGCCCGCCGCCGCCAATGGAGCCCATGTCTCCCTCTTTTGCGACCACTTCGAAAATGCATCCTGTGTAGTAATTCAATCCACGGGCTAATTCGGGACTAAATACGAGATCCTTTTCTGCAGGGGTGCCGGCAATTTGATCAAATATAAATTCGAGTTCTTGAAGCGCAGATTTTCCCTTTTCTGATTCTAACTTAGGCTTTAACTCATTAATGTTGCCGGACTCAAGAACGTTTATTAGCTCCAGGGCTTGCTTTTCGTCTGCATTGAGGTTTAGTAATTCTTTTTTCACTCCTTCGCGACCGACCTTGTCCCATTTGTCAATAGCAATGGTCACAGCTTCGAATTTGGAGCCAAGACCCACTGATTGAATAAGGGCTGATAAGAGCCCGCGGTGATTCATTTTAATCTGGACCGGAAGATTGAGTTGTCGAAAAACGCGGCTGTAAATGTGGATAAAGTCCACTTCGTACGTCAGGCTACCCGACCCAACCACATCAGCATCACATTGATAAAACTCTTGATATCTACCTTTTTGAGGGCGGTCGGCTCGCCATACGGGCTGAATTTGATACCGTTTAAAGGGAAAAGCCAGTTCATTTTGATTTTGGGCTACATACCGCGCCAAAGGAACGGTAAGGTCGTAACGCAATCCTCGCTTTGAAATTTTGGAAAGAATGTGTGTTAGATCTCTGGATTGCAAAGCTTCGTCAGAAACCTTGGATAAAAAGTCACCGTTATTTAGGACTTTAAACAGTAACTGATCGCCCTCTTCTCCATATTTTCCCATTAAGGTGGACAAGCGTTCTAAGGCAGGAGTTTCTATAGGTTGGAAGCCGTAGGTTTGAAATGTAGTTTTTATAGTATTGAAAATATATTCCCGTCGGAGCATTTCGCCGGGGAGGAAGTCTCGGGTTCCTTTGAGCAAGCTGGGCTTCATAGATTGTTTTTAGAGAGCGCTAGTGAATTGACGTAGAAATCGGACATCATTTTCAAATAAGAGTCGGATGTCATTGATTTTATGGGCTCGCATGGCTTGACGTTCAATTCCCATTCCAAAAGCAAACCCACTGTAAACGTTCGGGTCAATGCCACACATTTCAAGGACGTTGGGATCGACCATTCCGCATCCCAATACTTCGAGCCACCCTGTCCCTTTGGTCATTCTCTCATCATCTTCATTTTCCAATCCCCAATAGACATCCATTTCGGCACTCGGTTCGGTAAAGGGAAAGTAAGAAGGTCGAAGGCGTATCCGGGTATCGGGTCCATACATGGCGCGTGCAAAATACAGCAGCGTTTGCTTCATATCTGCCATGCTGACATTTTTGTCGACATACAGGCCTTCTACTTGATGGAACTGACAATGACTTCGAGCCGAGACCGTTTCATTTCGATATACTCGTCCGGGGGCAATCATACGGATCGGAGGTTCGTGATTTTTCATTCGGCGGGCCTGAACGGAGGAGGTGTGCGTGCGCAATACGTACTCTTTACTACCCTGGAGATAAAAGGTATCCTGCATATCTCGTGCGGGATGATCCTCAGGCGTATTGAGAGCCGTGAAATTGTGCCATTGATCTTCAATTTCCCGATCCTCGACCACCTCAAATCCGATACGACTAAAAATGTCAATAATTCGATTCAACGCCAGGGAAATAGGGTGTCGACTGCCCAGTTCGTAAGGATATCCAGGAGCTGTCAGGTCTATTTTTTTAGCTTCGCTTGCCTCTTCCTTTTGAGTTAGTTCAGCCTCAATACTTTGGTACTTGGCCTCTGCTTCTGTTTTTATTTCATTCAGCAATTGACCAAAGCCTTTTTTCTGCTCATTTGGAATATCCCGGATCAAGCCAAAAAGCGGTTTGATACGGTTTTTTGAGCCTAAAAATGCTATGCGAAATGCTTCCAATTCGTCTGCGGACGTAGGGTTCTGAGCGGCGATTTCGCGTCTAAGAGACTCTGCTTTTTCAAAAGCCGTTTGACTCATATGATTCTCATTTTATTAAATGTGAGATAAAGGTACGATATTCGTATTTCTTTTGTAAAATCTATTATGGAAAGTCAACAAATGGCATTTCGGAATTGGTCGAGTCATAAGAACTGGGTCCTTTTTTTTGGTGTTGTGGTCATTAGTTCATTATTTTATTCCCGTTTCATCTTGTCAATAGGGATGTTTGGCTGGATAGCCCTTTCTTTTTTTGAGGTGACGGATGACAAGCGTTGGCGGTTTCGGTTTTGGCATCGTTTTTCAGGGTCGAGGCCAGCTCAACAGGCACTTGCTGCTTTTCCGCTGTTCTTTTTACTGGTCGGATTGTCTTTATTTTGGAGTGATTGGAGTGAATTTGGCCTATCCCGTCTCCGGTTGGCCTTGCCTTTTTTTGGTCTCCCTCTTGCCTTTCTCCACCTGCCGCCCTTAAAACAAAAGGATTTAGATTTTCTGTTAAGTATCTTGGTTTTTTGTGCTGCATTATCTGCCATATACATACTGTTTAAGGTTTTCTTTTTTTCCACTGATTATCATCTCAATCAAGGGAAATCTTTACCGACACCTGTTAGTCACGTCAGATACGGTTTACTTATAGCGATAAGTAGTTTGACAGCCTTTAATCTCTCCTATTTTAAGTCGCCACTGTTTTCCTCAAGCGTTGTCCGCAGTATTTTCTTTATTTTATTTTTAAGCCTTTCTATGTTCACCGTCTATTTGTCCGTTCGAACGGGGTGGGTGGCATTGGCCGCGGGGCTCGGAATTTTGGTTTTCCATTTAGGCTACAGGTTGGGAAATCGAAAAGAGGTCTTTGCTTTGATTGTGAGCAGTATTTTTTTATTTGCCTTATCGTATGCTTTTTTTCCGACGGTCAATGAAAAAATAAATTACACGCTAAATGACTGGCAGCAGCTTGAAGCCGGGCAGGGGTGGTTCTCTAGTGATGCTACTCGGTGGAGAAGTTTGGCTGTAGGGGGGCAAATTTTTCTTGAACACCCCTATTTAGGAGCAGGAGCTGGCGATATAAGAGAAGAAGTCAATTTAGCCTTTGAAGATCGATACCCAAAATCTGGAAAAAACATTTTGCCTCACAATCAATACTTATATTGGTTGGCCGCATATGGTTTGCTCGGCTTTTTGCTTTGCATAGCCATTGTTATTCAACCGCTGGGGTTTAAAGAAGGCAGACGAAAGATAGGTCATTTACAGGTGCAGAGTATACTTTTACTTTCTTTTTTAGTCGAGGCGACCTGGCAAAGTTCTCTGGGCGTAGGTATATATGTGGTATTTACCGTCTTGTATTTGTCTAATCTATCTGATGAAATAAAGTCATAATAAAAGGAGCTGAAAATAAAAAGTAGCGTGGGGGAGGCTCGAACTCCCGACCTCAGCATTATGAATGCTGCGCTCTAACCAACTGAGCTACCACGCCGTAGAAGCGGAGCGCAAATATAAAAACTTTTCCATAAGATAACCATAATTTTGACCTGCAATTCTCACGAAATGGGATCAAATTACCAGGCTCCCAGATAGCCCTCTATTTTATGCAGTTGCTCCTTTTCAGAAGACCGGAAGAGTCCGGAAAACTTTAGAGCTACTTGCCCTGAATAGGAGTTAGTTTCCGTAAAAAAGGGGTAGATCCGGAGACCTAAGACTTCCAGATCTACATCGACTCCATGGTAAACTTGAGGCTCTTTGATGGAATCCGGAAAAATTCGACGATCTATAAGACGAAAAAAGTCGCGTTCAGGCAGGGTGTCGGAGAGTTGAATTTGGATGCGCTGGTTTACCGGCGCTCTATGACTATGGATTTCTAAATGTCCATCTGACCCGGGGCAACTCAATACTAATTGCTCTGCCGGTTTTGAGGAATCAGGTAACCGAAGCTGAAAAAGTCTGTGCCAGCTCGCTTTTGTTTGTGGTTTGAACCATAGGGTATCGCGAAACACGCCATCGACAGAATACAGTAAGAAAAGGGTTTCCCGCTTTAGGGTATCTTCTGTAATTTGGAATCCAGTTAGAGCAGATTCCGGGAAGTCCCAGGGCGATTCGGTTTTAGGTTCACTTGCACATGAGCCTATTAGCGTAAGCAATAGAGAAATACTAAGTATACGAAATAGATTCATGATTAGGACTTCGTTTCCACCGTCCATTTTTTATTAATGGCAGCGAAACAAGATCGAGTGACCTGGGGCTTCCGCAACAGAAATGGTTTTTCCGTGTCAGCTTCCACATCTAACATAGCGGCTATACTCTTGATGCTTCCCAGGCTACCTCCGTTTTTACTAAGTTGTTTTTTCGTAGACAGAAAGTGGAGAATGGAGTATAAATCTAGCATCCCCGGAGCAAAATGCCAGTTGATATTGTCTTCCAAATAAGCAATGCGCAGAAAGCTGTATGTGGGCATGAAGTTATAGCCACATAGAACCACTTTTGAAAGGTGTTCTTCCTTTTCCAAAGGGTCAGGTCTGTAACCCAGACTTTTCATAATCCAATTTTCAAACTGCTCCAGTGCATCGAAAGGAAGCGGGGCATCCTTGAGTTCCGTCAGATCGATTCTGGGGTTTCGCTCTGCAACCAGCTTAAATCCGTCATCTTCCGACGGGTAAATCAAGGTTGAAAAATCAGATATGGACTGCCAGTTCTCATCGCATAGGACAGCTGAAAGTGCGACAATATCATGCCATCCCGGATCATCTCCGGTGACCTCTAGGTCTAAGATTAAATAGTTCATAATGAAATGGGCTGAGTATATTTTTTGTAAAAATACACAAAGCCATTAATATGACCATGTTTCACCTCCTTTTTGTTTTGTAATTATAATAGACAAGAAAAAATGATGGGATTTGTCCCGAGTTATATCCTTAATCATATGACGAAAGGAGCCTTTTTCAATTTATTTATAGATGATTGTGAAGTTGCCCCTCAATGCAGCAAATTTCTTTTTCTTTGGAATGGAAAACTTAAAAAAACCGTTTATCTGTAGGCCACGGTAGATCGCGGGATCTATAATCTCAAGTACTATATCTGGTCAACTTTCCGGGTGGTTTGTATATCGTTTGGCATTCGGAATTGGATGATTAATGAGGAAATAATAGTCAACATCCCAATAAGCCCAATCGCATAAGCCACACCCAGTGCGTCGGCGGTGATACCCGAAATAATAGCCCCGAAAGCATAGCCCAAATCTCTCCACAATCTGAATGTGCCAATACTCTCAGCTCTTTGGACGGGTGTAGTTGCATCTGCTACGGCCGCTAGAAATGTAGGATAAACAAGCGCAGTTCCAGCCCCAAGTAGGGCGGATAAAGCCGCTAAGCCCCAAAATTGTTGTGTTTGTGTAATGAAAAGGATGGTTATACCCTGAACGAGCATACCCCAGAATAACATTTTTTTGCGGGAATACATATCTGACATTTTCCCCGTAAAGAGCTGCCCTATTCCCCAGACAGCTGGATATATCGCAGTAATTATTCCGATACTCTCATTATTGTAAGCCAGAGAAACTAAAAGCATGGGCAAAAGACCCCAAATCATGCCATCGTTTAGATTGTTGATCAGACCAGCTTGTGTCACCGAACTCAGGGTTTTGTTTTTAAATGTCGTTTCTATAAAGATATTCGTCAGGGCTTTGGTTTGATTGGTCTCCGACTCTCGTTTGACAAAATCAGAGGTGTCCCGAACCCAGACCAGGGATAAAATCAGACCGATGATGGATATTCCTATACCTATATAAAAGGGGTAGGGGGTGATGCCATAGATGTTGGCAATATAACCGGTAATGAATGCGACAATTCCCACTGAGAAATAGCCGGCAAATTCGTTAAATCCCATGGCTAAGCCTCTGTCCTTTTCTCCGACCAGGTCAATCTTCATAATAACAGTACTACTCCAGGTAAACCCCTGACTTACTCCTAAAAGGACATTAGCAAAAATGATCCAATTCCAACTTCCGGCGTACATAAGCAGGAAGGGGATGGGTAGCGCAATGACCCAGCCGAGAATCAGAATGTTCTTGCGACCAAAGCGATTGGCCAATTTACCAGTGTAGTAGTTGGCTAGGGCTTTTGTGATACCAAATGCAGTGATAAAAGATAAAATGGCCGACTTGGATGCCACACCAAACTCGAGTTCTGCAAACTGTGGGAAAATAGAACGCTCCATTCCCACCATACCACCAACAAAAGCGTTGACAATGACGAGCAGTGTGAATTGCTTCCAGTTTTCTTTGAGTCCGAGTTTTGTAAGCTTCATAAATAGTTTTCGTACTATAATCTTGATTTTCGATAGCTGGGATCGAAATGAAAAACAAACATGAATAGGGTGATGCTACCCAATGTCTATTTGTCCTATTGCGTTTACATACACAAAGGTCGCTTTTGTTGTTCTAAGTTAGATTACAAAATGGTAATAAATATTCAGCTATTCACCGAGGTTCAAACACCACTCGGGCTATGTGCCCCCCCCAGCACATCTATGAGGCCAGCTGGACTTCGGAGACGTCCCCAGAGGGCCCGAAAAGCCGTTCAAAACCCATAATATAGGAAAGACTTTTTCCATAATCCAGATAGACTGTAGGTAGGCGCGGGCGACTTTTAACTTCATATACATATGCCCCCTCTCGTTCGTCAATCAGCGTAAGGGTGATCATCGTACCCAACGATTCGCCTTCTATACCCGAACGAAGTCGGATCGTATTTCCCTTTTTCGACAATGACATTCCACCAAAAGTAGGGTCATTCAAAAGAGCTTCTATCAATTCGACTTCCTTCATGTCAAGACAAAACCTTCTGATTTGGGTGGATTTGAGGGCCGCGTCGGTTAAATTTTGTACGCCCAGCCCTTTTATTTTTTCGACATGGAAGGAGACTGTCGCTATGGAGTAGATCACACCAATAAATACAAAGAAAAATAGGATTTTCAGGGGGTAGACGGTTCCCTCTAAGATCAGGTCACTACACAGGAGCAAAACCGCAAAAGTGGTTCCTGCCCGGACAGCAATTTTTAGGTATAGTTTTAAAACAGGGTTCATACGCTAACGAGATAAGATAGAGTAAATATAGCAACTTTTCGGGCCCTCACACCCACTTACGGCAGCATAAAAGGCATTTTGTGACTCTTTTTGCCAGCGAAAGCAGGATAATTTTTATCATTTTTTGGGCGATCCCCTCCCTTGCCTGACAGCGCAGTCGGGGCGTTACGTTTCGGGCTCCACCTGCGTTCGGTACTCGCTGCGCTCGCACTGCCGCCGATGGCGGCACCCTCCACATCACTATCGCGATAGCTTGGGAGAACGGCAAATTTCCGCTTCATACTTCTCTATAAAACAATCTTAGGGTAGGATGTTGTCGCGACCCTTCGGCTGCTCACCTCGACTCCGCTTGGTTCGACCCATCGGCTGCGCTCACTTCGGCGAGCTCACTGCAAGCAGGGCGACGCTTCGCTCACCACATCGCGGTGAGCAGTGTCCGCGATGGAAAAATAGGGTGTTTTTTTTAGGGTTTTGCGAGCGCGCGCTGTAATAGACCTGCTAGCGAGCAGGAAAACCAAATAATGGCAAGGCCGACATGGTATCAAAACATACTAATTTTAGCATCGCCGCCGAAAAGGTTCAAGAAAAGAAGATCGAACCCATCAGCAGTGATAGGCGGCGCGACGAGCGGAATTGCGATCGAGGGTATCGATAATAAAATAGAATGGAACGAGAATTCAATTATGCAGAAAACAGATTGAAAGTAGAAGGGTGTCAGACCCGCGATAAAAGCATGAAGCGGAAAGAGCGTCCGCGGTTAAGCGCAGCTTAAATCACCTTTGATGGGTTCTTGAGCTTTTGTTACTTTTGGGTCAAGCCAAAAGTAAAGAGTAAAAAAAGATTTGGCAGAACACCGAACCTGAAATAGCTAAAGGTTAGTGGAGAAGAGGACACTAGACCCATATTCAACCCCCTTCAGGGTTGTAATTT
>Ga0102934_1000829_pt1 | contig 21269 bp, 23 predicted proteins | sample SalPonR2_A_D1_MG_FD_78175 | JGI IMG/M metagenome (GOLD analysis project Ga0102934, IMG submission 78175) | Salt pond soil microbial communities from South San Francisco under conditions of wetland restoration - Salt Pond MetaG R2_A_D1_MG | ecosystem: Environmental > Aquatic > Marine > Intertidal... | reverse complement strand
CGCACCCTGTCCGGCCAGACCACCGAGGCGTTCTGGAACTCGGTGCGCCACGCCGAGCCGTTTCTCATCGGGCTGAACTGCGCGCTGGGCGCCGCCGACCTGCGGCCCTACGTCGCCGAGCTGTCGCGGGTGGCCGATACCCGCGTGAGCGCTCACCCGAACGCCGGACTGCCGAACGAGTTCGGCGAGTACGACGAGACGCCCGAGGAGATGGCCGCCGTCGTGCGCGAGTTCGCCGAGTCCGGGCTGGTGAACCTGGTCGGCGGCTGCTGTGGCACCACCCCGGAACACATCCGGCGACTTCGCGAGGCCATCGAGCCGCTCGCGCCCCGCGTCGTGCCCGATCTCCCCCGCGAGTGCCGGCTGTCCGGCCTCGAGCCGCTGAATATCGGCCCGGACGACCTGTTCGTGAATGTGGGCGAGCGCACCAACGTCACCGGCTCCGCGAAGTTCCGCAAGCTGATCGAGGCGGGCGATTACGCCACGGCCGTCGACGTGGCCCGTCAGCAGGTGGAGAACGGCGCCCAGATCATCGACGTCAACATGGACGAGGGCATGCTGGACTCGGAGGCGGCGATGGTGACCTTCCTCGACCTGATCGCGTCCGAGCCCGACGTGGCCCGCGTGCCGATCATGGTGGACTCGTCGAAGTTCAGCGTCATCGAGGCGGGACTGCGCTGCATTCAGGGCAAGCCCGTCGTCAACTCCATCAGCCTGAAGGAGGGCGAGGCGGAGTTCGTCGAGCAGGCCCGGCGGGTGCGCGACTACGGCGCTGCGGTGATCGTGATGGCCTTCGACGAGGACGGCCAGGCCGACACGGTGGAGCGCAAGCTCGAGATCTGCCGCCGGTGCTACCGGATACTGACGGAAGAAGTCGGCTTCCCGGCGGAGGACGTCATTTTCGATCCCAACATCTTCGCGGTGGCCACGGGCATCGAGGAGCACAACGGCTACGGTATCGCCTTCATCGAGGCGGCCCGACGCATCAAGGCGGAGCTCCCTCACGCGCTCGTGAGCGGCGGGGTCTCAAACGTCTCGTTTTCGTTCCGCGGCAACAACCCGGTGCGCGAGGCCATCCACTCCGTCTTCCTGTATCACGCCATCCGCGCGGGCATGGACATGGGCATCGTCAACGCGGGCCAGCTCGCCATCTACGAGGACCTGCCCGGGGAGCTGCGCGAGGCGGTCGAGGACGTGGTGCTGAACCGCCGCGACGATGCCACCGACCGGCTGCTGGCGATCGCGGAGAAATACCGTGGCGACGGCAGCGGCCAGAAGCGCACGACCGATCTCGGCTGGCGGGAGTGGCCGGTGCAGAAGCGCCTCGAGCACTCGCTGGTCAAGGGCATCGACGAGTTCGTCATCGAGGACACCGAGGCCGCTCGGCTCGCCGCGGCCCGTCCGCTGGACGTGATCGAGGGCCCGCTCATGGACGGCATGAACGTGGTCGGCGACCTGTTCGGCGAAGGCAAGATGTTCCTGCCCCAGGTGGTGAAGTCGGCCCGCGTGATGAAGAAGGCCGTGGGCCACCTCATCCCCTACATCGAGGAGGAGCAGGAGGGCGAGTCACGCTCGAACGGCACGATAGTGATGGCCACGGTGAAGGGCGACGTCCACGATATCGGCAAGAACATCGTCGGCGTCGTGCTCCAGTGCAACAACTTCGAGGTGATCGATCTCGGCGTCATGGTGTCCGCCGAGAAGATTCTGGAGACGGCGCGGCGGGAAGGCGCCGACATCATCGGCCTGTCAGGCCTCATAACGCCTTCGCTGGACGAGATGGTGAACGTGGCCTCCGAGATGCAGCGTCTCGGTTTCACCGTGCCGCTGCTGATCGGCGGCGCCACCACCTCACCGGCGCATACCTCGGTGAAGATCGACCCCCGCTACGAGGGCCCCGTGATCTACGTGAAGGACGCCTCGCGCTCGGTGGGTGTGGCCCAGTCGCTGGTGGGCGAGGGGCGCGATGCCTTCGTGCAGAAGATCAAGGCCGATTGCGAGCGCCGGCGCGAAATGCACGCGGGCAAGACCCGGCAGGCGCCGGAGCGGGCGCTGGAGGACGCACGCCGGCGGCGCCATGCGATCGACTGGCAGAGTTACCGGCCGCCCGCTCCGGACCTGCTCGGGGTACGCACCCTCGAGCGCATACCGCTGGCGACGCTGGTCGACTACATCGACTGGATGCCGTTCTTCAACGCCTGGGAGTTCCGCGGCCGCTTCCCCGACATCCTCGACGACCCCGAGGTGGGAGAGACGGCCAGTTCGCTGTACGCGGACGCCCGGGCGATGCTCCGGCGTATCGTCGACGAAGGGTGGCTGGAATGCCGCGCGGTCATCGGCTTCTTCCCGGCGGCCTCGCTGGGCGATGATATTGCCATCTATCCGGAAGAGGGCAGCGCGGAGCCGCTGGCGACGTTCCACCACCTGCGCCAGCAGAAGAAGAAGCGCGACGACCAGCCCCAGGAGTGCCTGGCGGATTTCGTCGCCCCGGCGGATAGCGGCAGGCGTGACTACCTGGGCGCCTTCGCCGTAAGTGCCGGCTTCGGCATCGACGAACACGTGCAGCGTTTCGAGGCCGACCACGACGACTATTCCTCCATCATGCTGAAGGCGCTCGCGGACCGGCTGGCGGAGGCGGGTGCCGAATATCTGCACGAGCGTGTGCGCAGAGAGTACTGGGGCTACGCGCCGGAGGAATCACTGGACAACCACGCGCTGATCGCCGAGGAGTACCGCGGCATCCGTCCGGCGCCGGGCTATCCCGCCTGCCCGGATCACACCGAAAAACTGACCCTCTGGCAGGTGCTGGAAGTGGAAGAGCGCATCGGCATGCGGCTGACCGAGTCCATGGCCATGCTGCCGACGGCCTCGGTGAGCGGTCTCTACTTCGCGCACCCCGAGGCGCATTACTTCGCGGTGGGAAAGATCGGCCGCGACCAGGTCGCGGACTACGCGAGGCGCAAGGGTATGAGCCTCGAAGAGGCCGAGCGCTGGCTGGCGCCGTCGCTCGGCTACGAGCCGGAGACGGAGGACGAGGCCGCCTGATACTCTGGTAACCGCAGGGCATTCCGGGCGTCCTCCGGTGTGCCGGAGACTCTTCAGCCATGGAGGCCGGATATGGGTTACGGAGCGATACGGGAGAGACTCCAGGCCGGCGACATCGTCCTGCTGGACGGCGGCACCGGCACCGAACTGCAGCGTCGCGGCGTACAGATGGACCCGGGCGCCTGGTGCGGGCCGGTATCGCTCGAGAGCGGCGACGTGCTGGAGCGCGTGCACCGGGATTACATCGCCGCGGGCGCCGACGTCATCACCGCCAATACCTATGCCTCGTCCCGCCTGATGCTGGAGCCGGCGGGCTACGGCGAGCGCTTCGAGGAGATCAACCGGGCCGCCGTCGACGCCGCGCATCGTGCGCGCGAGGCCAGCGGTCGCAGCGATGTCCTCGTCGCCGGCTCCCTCTCGCATATGGCGCCGTTCGTCGTCGGCAGCGCGCAGCCGGATACTGCCCGGGCACCGTCCGCGACAGCCATGCAGGATGCCTACACGGAACTCGCCGTCTTCCTCCGCGACAGCGGTTGCGATCTCATCCTGCTGGAGATGATGTATTACCCGGAGCGCATGGGTCTGGCGTTCGAGGCGGCGCTCGCGACAGGCCTGCCGGTCTGGGCCGGCTTCTCGGCCCGGAGGGGGGAGGACGGGCGGCTGCTCAGCTATGCGCCGGAGCAGGACATCCCCTTCGAGCAACTCGTCTCGGTTCTGGAGAACTATGACGTGGCCGCGGCCGGCGTCATGCACACGCCGTCCCACCTGGTGGCCGACGCACTCGCCATCCTGCGCAATCACTATGAAGGTCCGCTGCTGGCCTATCCGGACTCCGGTTATTTCCGCATGCCGGAATGGCAGTTCGAGGAAGTGATCCCGCCCGGTGAATTCCTGCGCCATGCGTCGGACTGGGTCGCGGATGGCGTGCAGATCGTGGGCGGCTGCTGCGGCCTGTCACCGGAGCACATCGACGCTCTCCGGCCGCTGCGCTACGCCCGGCCGTGACCGTCGCTGCGGCGCAGCCGCTCCTTCCGCAAGGCGTACAACTGCCACAGCGGCACGCCCAGCAGAACGCCGAACGTCAGCAGCAATTTGCCGAGGATCATGAGTTCCCCGCCTTCCATCCGTCTGCAAATCTCCCGATACCACCAAATCGCATCCCACGACCGACTATAACCCAGCCGTTTCCGGGCCGAGCCCATAGCCCGTGTCGTCGTGCCGTCATCGGGAGATCGGCGTGAATTGTGAAACAGTGCAGCGCATCGGCCACGCCGTCCGCGGTATACAGGACCCATGCGCCACGAACGTCGACATCGCTCTCCGGGTCTCCGACATCGCCATGGCGATTGACGGACCCGCCCCGCGTCTCTCTTCCTACGGCGACGAGCCGTCGCGCGCCCCTCTGTCCGTCCTGCTGAGCGACTTCCTCCGCACCTGCTTCGGCGTGGGGCTCGGCCTCGCCGCCATCCTGCTGCCGGCCATGGTCTGGCGCGACATGGAGGCGTTGTACGCCGAGTTCGGCGCACCCGTGATCCTCGTCATGTTCGCGCCGCTGGCCATCCTCGTTCGCACCTACGGACCCAGAGACGGGGACGGCTGAGGACGCAGCTGCGCCGCGCCTGCCGCATGCCGCTCAGCCGGCGCCGGCCTGCCGCCCCGTCCGGGTGACGAGGTAGAGCAGGGGACCGAAAGACCCCAGGAATAGTGTCACGGCCACCCACGGCCAGGGACTGCGGCCCTCCTGTCGCGCCGTCGGTATCAGCCAGGCGAGAACCAGCACCAGTGCGACGACGAGGTCCGCGGCGAGCTGCCAGCCTGCCGGGCCCTCCAGGGCGTGGGCGAAGATGCCGGTATAGCCGACCCGGTAAACGGCATAAGCCGAGATCAGGCCGAACGGAATCAGCAGGACGATGGCGAGTAGTCGACCCTGGTTCAGACGATGGTTCATTGCGCACTCCTCGGTTGGGTTTCGCGCTATGCTCTGCGGGGGAGTGGATGACCGCAATTACCTCGCAGGTCATTGAACCGGCGGGGGCACGGCGGGGATAGTCACTCCCGGGGAGAGGGAGTCCTTATGCAGCCTGTTCAAGCCCGGAACTTTCCGTCGCTCTGCCGCCAGTGGCGCCGTTTCAGGAAGCTCTCGCAGCTGGACCTGGCCCTGGTCGCCGACGTCTCGCAGCGCCACGTCAGCTGGCTCGAGACCGGCCGCAGCACGCCCAGCCGCGAGATGGTGCTGCGCCTCTCGGATGCCATGGAAATCCCGCTGCGCGAGCGCAACGTTCTGCTGCGTGCCGCCGGCTACGCGCCGGTGTACGGAGAGAGCGGGCTCGACGAGCCGGTGATGCAGCCGGTGCTGCAGGCGCTGAAGCGCATCCTGGATCATCACGAACCGCTGCCGGCCGTGGTCGTGGACCGCCTCTGGAACGTGCGGATGCAGAACCGGGCGGCGGAGAGGCTGCTGGGCGCGGGGGGCGACCCCGGAGCCATGATCGAGGAGGTCGCCGTCGACGACGCGCTGAACCTTGCGCTCCTGACCGTCCACCCGCAGGGACTGAGGCGCTTCATCGTCAACTGGGACGAGGTCATGCCGTCGTTCGTGCGCCGGCTGCGCAGCGAGGCGATGGCGACCGACGATGCGAAAGTGCAGAATTGGTTCTCGCGCCTGCTCGAGCTGGCGGGGCCGGTCGCGGACGGGGGTCCGGTGCTGGAGAGCCTGCTGCCCGTCCTGCCTCTCGAGCTGAACATCGACGGCCTGGAGCTCAGTCTGTTCTCCGTCATGTCGACCTTCGGCACGCCCCAGGACGTCACGACCGACGAACTCCGCATCGAAGCGTTCTATCCCACGGATGCGAAGACGGCGGACTTCTTCACGAGGGTAGCCTCATGACACGCGCAGCCATCCTGTCGACAGCCGCTCTCTCGCTCACGCTCGCCCTGACCGCCTGTGGAGGCGGTGGCGGAGGCGACGGCGGCACCGCACCGGCTCCGGCGGCGCCGGAGCCGCCGCCCACGCTGTCCACCGGGCCCGACGAGTGCGTGGCCGGCGAAGCCGGCGGCTTCGCCTGCTCGGGCGTCTCTCTCGCCGCGCGCGTGCCCATCGCCGGGATGGGCGGCAATGCGGGCAACGACATCTGGGGCTGGGCGGACCCGCAGACCGGCGCCGAGTATGCGCTCATGGGTCTGACCAACGGCACCGCCTTCGTCGACGTGACCGATCCCGAGGCGCCGGTCTTCCTCGGCCGGCTGCCGACCGAGACCTTCAACAGCACCTGGCGCGACATCAAGGTGCACGACGGTCATGCGTTGATCGTGGCCGATGCCGCCGGCGCCCACGGCATGCAGGTGTTCGACCTCACGCGGCTGCGCGGCGCCACGGCACCGCAGACCTACGCTGCCGACAACGTCTACGTGGACATCGGCTCGGCGCACAACCTGGCCATAGACGAGGAGAGCGGATTCGCCTACGCCGTCGGCGCCGAGGGTCCCGGCGGCTGCGACCACGGCCTGCACATGATCGACGTGCGCACGCCGGTCAACCCGATGTTCGCGGGCTGTCATACCGCCGTCGATACCCACGACACCCAGTGCGTGGTCTACCGCGGCCCGGATGCGGAGCACGCCGGCAGCCAGGTCTGCTTCGGCTCGGCGAATCTGGAGAGCGCCGATCCGGCGGCACCGGCGGATGGTATCGCCCGGCTGGAGATCGTCGACGTGAGCCTAAAGTCCTCGCCGCTGCAATTGTCACTCACGGCCTATCCGGAATCGGGCTATGCCCACCAGGGCTGGCTCACCGAGGATCATCGCTACTTCCTGCTCGGTGACGAGACCGACGAGTCGCGCCGCGGCGTCCCCACGCGGACCCACGTGTTCGACGTCTCGGACCTCGACGCACCCCGCTTCCTGTTCGCCTACGAGGCGCCGACCCGCTCCATCGACCACAACCTCTACGTCCGCGGCAGTCGGGTCTACCAGGCGAACTACACCTCCGGCCTGCGCATACTGGAGTTCGGCGACCTCGCCGCGGGAGGGCTGCAGGAGATCGCGTACTTCGATACCTATCCGGACAATGACGCGGTGGAGTTCTCCGGCGCCTGGAGTGTCTATCCCTGGCTGCCGTCGGGCAACGTCCTCGTCAGCGATCAGCAGTACGGGCTGTTCGTGCTGACTCCCGACTAGGCGTTTTCCGGCGCGGGCGCCTCCCGCCGGTGCCACCATTCCTGCAGCGAGGTGCACAGCACCGTGCCGTCGTCGGCGCGCCGGAATTGCAGGCGGAACACGCCGTCCAGCCGGACCCGGCTGCCGTCCCGAACGCGGGCGAACGACGCCTGCCAGTGCGCGAAGCACTGATCGCCGGCCGCTGCCCAGACCGTGTACCGGAAAGACACGTCTTCCTGGGCGTCGGAGGCGCCTTCCAGCCAGTAGCGCCGGATGGCATCGCGGCCCTGCATCGGCGGCTCGAACGGGTCTTCGTGGTATATCGCGTCCTCGGCGAACAGCGCGGTGACCGCGTCGGCGTCGCCCGTTTGCCATACCTCGCCGTAGCGCGCCAGCCACGCATCTGCCTGGTCTTCGGATATGTCGGAGGCGTTGGTCATGATCGTCTCCAGATGAATGTGATGCGACCATGACAGCGATTGCCCGGATGCCTGTCAATCGGCCTTCTCAAGTGCCGGTCGGTACTCGCGTCCCGGAGCGGTTAGAATGCAGCGGTCCACGCTTTCGTGATTGCCCGGGAGAGCAACATGAAACTCCGCTACAAAATTCTGACGGGAACGGCCGCCTTTCTCGTCGTCGCGGTGGCAGCCATCGCTTTCTTACTCAGCCACGAGGCGCCTTGCCCGCCGCCGCCGCCGGATTCGGAGTCCGGCGACGCAATGCGGGCTTGGGTCTATCGATGTTACGGCACCACCGAGGTGCTCAGCCTCGAGCGGCGCGACCGGCCGGTGCCGGGCGACGACGAGTTGCTGGTCAGGGTGGCCGCCGCAGCCGTCAATCCCTATGACTGGCATTTCATGACCGGCTCGCCCTATTTCATGCGGCTCATGACCGGGCTGAGCAAGCCGAATGAAATCCGGCTCGGCGCAGACTTCTCCGGGACCGTGGTCGCGGTCGGCGAGGACGTGACGAGATTCTCTCCCGGCGACGAGGTCTTCGGCGGCGCAAGCGGCTCGTTCGCGGAATATCTCACCGTGGCGGAAGACGGTCCCGTGGCGGCGAAGCCGGCGAACGTCTCCTTCGAGCAGGCGGCCGCCGTCGGCATCGCGGGCTTTACCGCCATCCAGGCGTTGCGGGATCACGGTGCGCTGGAGCCCGGCGAGGCGGTGCTGATCAACGGCGCGTCCGGTGGCGTCGGTACCTTCGCCGTGCAGATCGCCCACGCCATGGGCGCCGAGGTCACCGGCGTCTGCAGTGCAGGAAAGATGGACATGGTGCGATCCATCGGCGCCGATCACGTCATCGATTACCGGCAGCAGGACTATACGGACGGCGAGGGTCGCTACGACGTCATAATCGACCTGGTCGGCAACCGTTCCGTGCGGGCGAATACGCGGGTCCTCGAGCCCGATGGCCGGCTGGTGATCGTGGGCGGCCCCAAGGGCGACTGGTTCGCGCCCCTGAAACCGATGATCGATGCCGCGCTGATGTCGCCGTTCGTCGATCAGCAGGTGGGGACGATGCTCGCCTATATGACACGGGACGATGCGGTCCGCCTCGGCGAGCTGATGCGCGATGGCGCGATGACGCCCGTGGTCGACCGGACGTTCATGCTGGAGCAGCTTCCGGCCGCCATCGAATACTGGAAGTCCGGCAAGGCGGCGGGCAAAGTGACGCTCACCCTGCGGTGACGGCACCGTGTCGCGCCCGGCATCAGCTCACGGCGTCTTGAACACCTTGCCGCCTTTCATCACGAAGTCCACGTCCAGGAGTTCGGCGATGTCGTCCAGCGGCGAGCCGTCTACTGCGACGATGTCCGCGTACTTGCCCTTCTCCAGCGTGCCGAGGTCGTCGCTCATGTCGATCAGGTCTGCGGCGTTGACGGTGGCGGCCACCAGCACGTCTTCCTCGCTCATGCCGGCGTCGACCATCAATACCGCTTCCTGCGCGTTGTCGCCGTGCCTCGACACCCCGCTGTCGGTGCCGAAGGCCACCTTCACGCCCGCCCGATAGGCGTTGCCGAAGTTCTTCTTCATCTCCGTGCCCACGCGGACGGCCTTCTCGCGGATGGCGGGCCGCATGAAGTCCGACTCCTCCGCCATCTGCTTCACCGTGGCGCCGGCGAGCAGCGTGGGCACGAGGTAGGCGCCGGTCTCGCGGAACAGGGCGATCGCGTCGTCGTTCACGTAGGTGCCGTGCTCTACGCTGTCCACGCCGGCCTCGAGCGCCGCGATGATGCCCTCCGCGGCGTGGGCATGGGAGGCCACCTTGCGGCCCATGCGGTTGGCGGCCCGCACCACCTCGCGGAGTTCGTCCATCTCCATCTGCTGGCCGGTGCCGGTGGCGCGGTCCGTCAGTACGCCGCCCGTCGAGGTGATCTTGATCAGGTCCGCGCCGTATTTGATAGCGTCGCGGGTGGCGCGGCGGCAGTCGTAGGGGCCGTCGCAGATCGAGGCGCCGGTGTAGAACTCCATCAGCTCCGGCTTCATGCCGCTCACGTCGGCGTGGCCGCCGGTGATGCCGACGCCGCCGGCGGCGATGATGCGCGGCCCGTCGATCCAGCCGTTCTCGATGCCGTCGCGCAGTGCGTACATCTCCTGCTCGGAGCTGCCGACGTCGCGCAGCGTCGTGAAGCCCGCCTCCAGTGTGCGCATGGCGTACATGACGCTGCGCATCTGCATCTGCTGGGGCGAGAGCCGCAGCGTCTCGCTGTCGTTCTCCGGCCCGAGCTCGCCCTGCAGGTGCACGTGCATGTCCATCAGGCCGGGCAGTACGAAGTAATCCTTCAGGTCCACCACCTCGACTTCTCCGTCGAAGTCGGCGGGGTCCGCGTAGCCGTCCCTCACCTCGCTGATGCGATCGTCGACGATCACGAGGGTGCGCTCGCGCTCCGGAGCCTGGCCGGGCAGCGCCAGCAGCGTGCCGGCGTGGATGAGTTTGGTGGCGGCGGCGGAGGCGGCGGGTACGCCGGCCGCGGCGGTTGCGGCGACGAGTGGCAGAAGGACGGACAGAAGGCGACGACGAGCCATGAAATCTCCCGTTGTTCGGTGCATTTGGAAGGGCGGCAGTATAACGCGCCGACAGGGCGGCTAGTCAGTATCCCCTATTGACCCTCATCGCCTCCCCGGCCTTACAGTGGAGACGAGGGGGCAGGAACCAACCCCAAGGAGGGAAAGATGAGGATTCACCGGTACCTGACACTGAGCGCGCTGCTGCCGGCAGCGGCAGTCCTGGCCGCGGGCGCCGCCGTGACACCGGCCTATGCCCAGGGCGACGAAGCCGACGTGATCGAGGAGATCGTCGTGGTGCGGGCGCCTATCGAGCGTCGCACCGTCGAGCCCGCCGGCCCCGGCCAGCCCAAGACCGAAGTCATAGAGCTGAGCCGGCAGGTGAGCTTCGCGGATCTCGATCTCGCCCGGCACAAGGACGTCGAGCAGCTGCGCGGCCGCATCCGTGAGACCGCGGAACGCGCCTGCGAGCGGCTGAACCAGATGTTCCCCGTCACGCGCGAGGGCATGCAGGGCACCGCCCGCTGCGTGAAGCGGGCCGTCGCGGACGCAGAGAAACAGCTGGAGACTGCGATCCAGGCCGCCGAATAGGCGCTTATGCGACAGGCGCAGGGTCGGTCAGCGACCGGCGCACACCGGGCAATCGGGGCGTTTCTTCAGCCGGATGCGCCGCCATTCCTCGGTGATGGCGTCGTAGAGCGCCAGCTCGCCGGCATGCACGGGCAGGCCGGCGACCAGCTTCATGACGGCGCCGGCCATGGCCACGCCGATGAAGCCGGGCACGGGCGAGAATACGCCGTTGCCCTGGCAGTCCTCCAGTGACTCGTCCGCCTCTTCGTAGATGCAGCGGTAGCAGGGCTGGTTGTCGTAGTCTGTGAAGACGGCCAGCTGGCCCTCGTAGCGGATGGCCGCTCCGCTCACCAGCGGCGTCCGCGCGGCCACGCAGGCCGCGTTGACGGCGAAGCGGGTGGCGAAATTGTCGCTGGCGTCCACCACCACGTCGGCCTCGCGGACGGCAGCCGCAAGGGCCTCGCCCTCCAGCCGCCGGTCGATCATCTCGTGACGCACCGCTGCGTTGACGATATGCAGCCGGGCGGCGGCGATCTCCACCTTCGGCTTGCCGATGTCGTCGGCAGAGTAGAGGAACTGACGGGCGAGGTTGCTCTCGTCGACGGTGTCGAAGTCGTTCAGCACCAGCTGGCCCACGCCCGCGGAGGTGAGATAGGCCGCGGCGGGGCAGCCGAGGCCGCCGATGCCGATTATCAGCACGCGAGTGGTGGCGAGCCGACGCTGCCCTTCGGCGCCGAACCCGGTCAGCGGCAGATGCCGAGCGTAACGCGGCGGAGTATTCAAGGCCGGCGTCGTCGCTCAGTCTTCCACGCGCGCCGAGACGATCTTCACCGGCTCCAGCGGCACGTCGCTGTGCCCGCCCCGGTTGCCCGTCTCGACGGCGGCGATCTTATCGACCACGTCCATGCCGTCTGCCACCTTCGCGAAGACGGCATAGCCGAAGTCGCGTGAGCCGTGGTCCAGGAATGCGTTGTCCTTGAGATTGATGAAGAACTGGGACGTGGCGCTGTCCTTGTCCTGGGTACGGGCCATCGACAGCGTCCCGCGCAGGTTCTTCACGCCGTTGTCCGCCTCGTTCGCGATCGGGTCGCGGGTGGGCTTGCGGCTCATGTCCTCGGTGTGGCCGCCGCCCTGGATGACGAAGCCGGGGATGACCCGGTGGAAGATGGTGTCGTCGTAGAAGCCCTCTTCCGCGTAACGGCGGAAGTTCTCCGTGGTGACGGGTGCTTCCTCCGTCATCAGCTCTATTCTGATGTCGCCCAGGCTCGTCTCGAAAATGACCACTCGCTCTCTCCTGTTGCTGGCTGTCAGGCGTCCGGGAGCCGTGCTTCCGTGACGCGGTCGGCGCCCGCGAGGTCGCGCCGGCAGGCGACGACCTCCAGACCCTCGGCCCGGAGGATACCCGCAACGCCCGCGGCCTGCATGGCGCCGTGCTCGATCAGTGCCCGGCCGCCGGGGGCCAGGTGCGCGGGCAGGCCGGCCGCGATGCGCCGGATGTCGTCCAGGCCGTCCGCGCCGGCCGCGAGTGCGCTGCGGGGTTCGAAGGCGATGGCTGTCTCAGCGAGGGCCGTGTCGTGTTCCTCCACATAGGGAGGGTTCGCGACGATCAGGTCATAGCGCTCGTCGCCCAGACCCGCGAACCAGTCGCTCTCGACGAAGCGGATACGCCCTGGCGCAAGGCGAGCGGCATTGCGCCGGGCGACCGCGAGCGCCTCCCTGCTCGCGTCCGTCGCCGTCACCTCGGCCGCGGGCCGCTCGCCGGCAGCTGCCGTGGCTAGTGCGGCGGCGATTGCGATGGCGATTGCACCGCTGCCTGTGCCCAGGTCCAGAACACGGTGTCCGTGATCGCGGGGGATCAGCTCCAGCGCTCGTTCCACCAATATCTCGGTATCCGGCCGGGGGATCAGCACGGCAGGCGTCACCTCGAACTCCAGCGACCAGAATTCCCGCGTGCCGGTGATGTAGGCCAGCGGCTCGCCCGCGAGGCGGCGCGCCAGCCAGGCGCCGGCCCGCGCCCCCGCTTCGGCGTCGGGGATATCGTCCCGGTGGGCGATCAGCCAGCTGCGGTCCCGGCAAAGGGCGCGCGCGAGCAGCAGCTCCGCGTCCAGCGACGGGCTGTCCGAGACGCCCGCCAGCGCCGCCCGTGCGCGCCGCAGCCAGGCGCCGATGTCGTCCGCCTCGTTGTTCATGCCCTCGTTCATGAGCCGCCCCGGCCGCGGTGTCCGCCGCGCTCCCGCCCTGGCGGCGCATGCTACCGGCAGAGTGCCCGGGCGGCTAGCCGCCGCGCACTCATGGCGTAGAATGGCGCCCATTCCAAAAGCGGAAGCCCTGATGAAGATTTACTCAAACGTGCTGGAGATGGTGGGCCGCACGCCGATGCTGGAGGTGAGCCGTTTCGACACCGGCCCCTGCCGCCTGTTCCTGAAACTCGAGCTTGCGAACCCCGGCGGCTCCATCAAGGACCGCATCGGCGTCTCCATGATCGAGGAGGCCGAGAAGCGCGGCGACCTGAAACCGGGCGACACCATCGTGGAGGCGACCGCGGGCAACACGGGCATCGCGCTCGCGCTGGTCGCCGCCCAGAAGGGCTATCACCTGGTGCTGGTGATCCCCGACAAGATGAGCCAGGAGAAGATCTTCAACCTGCGCGCCATGGGTGCCGAAGTGGTGCTCACCCGTTCGGACGTCGGCAAGGGCCACCCGGAGTACTACCAGGACCTCGGCAAGCGCATCGCGGACGAGCGGGGCGCCTACTTCATCAACCAGTTCGGCAATCCGGACAACCCGCTGGCCCACGAGCGGACGACGGCACCGGAGATCTGGGAGCAGATGGACGGCGACGTCGACGCGGTCGTGGTGGGCGTGGGTTCCAGCGGTACCATCTCGGGCATGTCGAAGTACTTCCGCGAGCACGAGACCGGCGTGAAGATGATCCTGGCCGATCCCGAGGGCTCCGTGCTGGCGGACTACGTGGAGACCGGCGAACTCGGCGAGAAGGGCAGCTGGCTGGTGGAGGGCATCGGCGAGGATTTCATCCCGTCGATCTGCGACCTCTCGGATGTGCATGCGGCCTACACCATCCCGGATGCCGAGTCCTTCGCCATGGCCCGTGAGCTGCTGCTGAAGGAGGGCATCCTCGGCGGTTCGTCCTCCGGCACGCTGCTGGCCGCCGCGCTGCGCTATTGTCGCGCGCAGACCGAGCCAAAGCGGGTGGTCGCCTTCGCCTGCGATACCGGCAACAAGTACCTGTCCAAGCTCTACAACGATTACTGGATGGAGGACAACGGCTTCATCAGCCGCGAGCACTACGGTGACCTGCGCGACCTCATCGGCCGCCTGCATGGCGAGCAGGCCACGATCACGGTGGGTCCCTCAGACGTGGTGACCACGGCCCACAACCGTCTGCGCAACGCCGGCATCTCCCAGCTGCCGGTGATGGAGCAGGGCCGGCTCGTCGGCGTCCTCACCGAGGAAGACCTCATCCGCTTCGTATTCGGCCATCCGGAGCTGATGCATGCGGCGGTAGCCGACGCCATGCAGACCGCTTTCATCCGGCTCGACAAGGACACCAGCGTCGATAACCTGGTGGCGATGCTGCAGGTGCAGCCCTACGCCGCCATCACCGACGACGAGGAGTTCCTGGGTCTGATCACACGCTCCGATGTACTGAATTATCTCCGCAAGCAGAGCGGACAGGTGGCGACGACATGAGCAGCGACAGGAAACACGGTTTCGCGACGCGGACCATCCATGCCGGCCAGTCGCCGGACCCTGCCACCGGCGCCATCATGCCGCCGATCTACGCCACCTCCACCTACGTGCAGTCCAGCCCCGGCGAACACCAGGGCTACGAGTACTCGCGCACGCAGAACCCGACCCGCGCGGCCTGGGAGAGGTGCATGGCCGACCTGGAGGGCGGCGCCGGCGCATTCGCATTCGCCTCGGGGATGGCCGCCATCGCCACCGTGCTGGAACTGCTGGATGCCGGTTCCCACGTGGTGGCGATGGACGACCTCTACGGCGGCACCTTCCGCCTGTTCGACGGCGTGCGCAAGCGCTCGGCGGACCTCGACTTTGACTTCGTCGACTTCACCGACTGCGATGCCATCCGTGCTGCCATACGGCCGGAGACTCGCATGCTGTGGCTGGAGAGCCCCAGCAACCCGCTGCTGAAGCTGGTGGACATCGAGGCGGTGGCGGCCATCGCCCGGGAGCAAGACTGCCTGCTGGTGGCCGACAACACCTTCGCCACGCCCTGGGGGCAGCAGCCGCTGGCGCTCGGCTGCGATATCGTCGTGCACTCCGTCACCAAGTACCTGAGCGGGCATTCGGACATGGTGGGCGGTATCGCCGTGGCCGCGACCGACGAACTGGCCGAACGCCTCGCCTACCTGCAGAACTCGGTGGGCGCGATTGCCGGGCCGTTCGACAGCTTCCTCGCGCTCCGCGGCGTGAAGACGCTGGCGCTCAGGATGCTGCGCCATAATGACAATGCGGGCGCGATCGCCGAATGGCTGGTGGGCCGGGAGGAAGTGGAAGAGGTAGTCTACCCGGGGCTCGCGAGCCATCCCCAGCACGAGCTGGCCGCGCGGCAGATGCGCGGCGGCGGCGGCATCATCACCTTCTTCATGAAGGGCGGCCTGGAGGAATCCCGTCGCTTCCTCGAACGCTGCGAGGTGTTCGCACTGGCGGAGAGCCTGGGCGGTGTGGAGAGCCTGATCGAGCACCCGGCCATCATGACCCACGCCTCCGTACCGAAAGAAAAGCGCGAAGCGCTCGGCATCAGCGACACCCTCATCCGGCTTTCGGTGGGCGTCGAGGATGTGGACGACCTGATCGCGGACCTGGAACAGGCGCTGACGCTGTAGGAGGGCCTTCAGGCCCGAAGGCGTATCGCGCCTGAAGGCGCTCCCACAGGGTGCCTGCAGGAGGGGCTTTAGCCCCGATTTATTAATCAATCGGGCCTGAAGGCCCTCCTACGTGAATTATTGCGGGTTCTGCGGCAGGCCGTCGGCGATCTCGTAGTAGTCGCCCTTGTCCGCCACGAAGATGTGCAGGCCGAGTTTCACGCCGGTGGGGCCGTCGAAGGCGCCCATGGCGATACCGAATTCTTCTTTCCCGATCGCCTCCCAGAACAGGAACGACCCGCAGGTGGAGCAAAAACCGCGCCGCGCCTTCTCCGAGGCCTGGTACCAGGTCAGGTTGTCCTCGCCGTGGATGGTGACACGGCTCTTCGGGACGTCGGTCGCCGCCCAGTAGTGGCCCGACTGCTTGCGGCACTGGGAGCAGTGGCAGGCATCCGGCGTGGCGAGTTCGCCGCTCACCTCGAAGGTGACGGCGCCGCAGAGGCAGGATCCGGTGTGCATGGTGGACTCCTCCATTGCTGATGCCGTGACTACTTCCGGGTCACGACCATGAGGTGATAGCCGCGGCGGATCTCGACCTTCTCGAAGCCGCAGCGCTGGTAGAGCGGGATGGCCGGATTCTCGGGATGCACGGTCAGGGATACCTTCTCGTGGTTCGCCCGCCACGCGCGGCCGAGTGCTTCGCGCAGCAGCGGCTCGCCGAGGCCCCGGCGCTGATACGGCGGTTCGAGCGCGATGCCGAGCTGCGGTGTCGTGTCGTCGATGGAAGCCAGGCCGACGCCCTCGGGCAGCACGCGCATCCAGCAGGCGCCGGCGTCGCTGCCGTCCACCACCGCGACGACGCCGATATCGGTCGGTCGCCCCCAGTCTTCGGCGTAGATGCGCACGCCGGGATCGTCTAGCACCTCGTGGGGCCGCAGGCCGGCCGGCGGCGGGTCCCACAAAGCGATGTGCAGCCAGTCCCAGAGGATCGACTGGTCCGACGCGCGCAGGTCTCTGAATTCGAACATCGGGTCCTCGGCCTGTGTGTCGGAGGATCGCACAAGCGCTAATATGCCGCCATTATCCCGCCATTATTTCGGGACATTCCATGAACAGCGAACTGCGGAACCTCGGCCTGACCCCGTTCTTCGTCGCCCAGACGACGGTGGAGGAACTGGAGGATGGCCGCATCGCGCGGGTCTCTCAGGTGCAGCGGTCGGTGCTGCGAGTCCTGAACGGTGACGGCGAGAAGACGCTGCCGCTGCCCTCCGACTACTCGTCGACCCCATCCGTGGACCGGCCTACCGTCGGGGACTGGGTCGTGCTCCACGGCGACGGATCGAGGGTCGACCGCGTGCTGGAGCGCAAGAGCATCTTCCGGCGCGTCGCCGCCGGCGAGAAGAGCGAGCGCCAGCTGATCGCCGCGAATGTCGACATCCTGTTCGTCGTGAGTTCCTGTAACGCGGAGTTCAAGGAGTCACGCCTCGAGCGCTACCTGGCGCTCGCCGGGGAGGCCGGCGTGCTGCCCGTCGTCGTGCTGACCAAGATGGACCTCGCGGAGGATGCGGATTCCTACGTCGCCCGGGCCCGGAGCGTGCAGGCGGGCATCCCCGTCGTCATGCTGAATGCGCTGGAGGCAGAATCCTTCGGCGACCTCCGCGCCTGGATCGAGCCGGGGACGACGGTCGCGCTGGTGGGATCATCCGGTGTCGGCAAGACGACCATACTGAACACGCTCATGGGCGGCAGCGTTGCGGCGACGGCGGGCATCCGTGAAGACGACAAGAAGGGGCGCCATACGACGACTTCCCGGTCACTGTATCGGCTGCCGGGCGGGGGCGTTGCGATCGACGTCCCGGGCATGAGAGAACTGAAGGTCGCCGACGTCGGCGATGCGCTGGGCGCCATATTCGAGGATATCGAGTCGCTGGCCCGGCAATGCCGGTTCGCCGACTGCGGCCATGGGGCGGAGCCGGGCTGCGCCGTGCGTAAGGCGATTGCGGCCGGGCGGCTGGACGAGCGCCGGCTGGAGAACTACCGGAAACTGCAGCGGGAGAGCGCGCGCCACACCGCGTCGCTGGCGGAGACTCGGCGCAGTGAGCGCGAATTCGCCAAACAGGTCAGGCAGGTCATGGCGCTGAAGCGGAAACGGGGCGAGCCCGACTGAACGGCTGCTCAGTCGCCGTCCTTGCCGAGCTGCCGCAGGACATTCGCCTCGCTCGCGCCCTCGGTTCGCGGTATCTCCGGCCATCTTATTCCCCGGCCCGAGCCGGTCCGGATTCGCACTCGGGGAAGGATTCGATCAGGCTCATGCGCTCCCGCATCAGGCCGCGCGCGGCGGCCCACTTCTCCTCGGTGTCGAGCGCGCCGAGCGCATCGTATCGGTCCCCCAGGGACTCGTACTGCAGCCACCAGCGCTGAACCGGGCCGATGACCCATTCTCCGCCGATCCGGGAGAGCTTCAGGCCGTGAGACACCTCCGAGTGCCACGCCACGACCCAGACCTGGTCCGTGCAGTCAGGTCCGTCCTCGCACGGACAGCCGCTCGTGACGCCGGAGATGTTGACGAGTGCGGTCGGGAAGACCGCCCTCGTCGCCTGCTCGACCTGTCGCACTTCGTTATCCGAGATGTTCGTCTCGCGGAGCGGGTCCGTGGGGCGTCGGGGCCTGAGCTGATGCGCACGGCTCCAGCGCTGGTAGGAGCGCTCGGCAGTGACCGCCTCGTCCGCTTCGCCGGCTACCGTCGGCTGCGGCGGGGCGATCAGCAGGCCCGGGGATAGCCCGAGGACCGCGACGGTGATAATCCGATAGTTGCGGGTAGTCATCAGCCTACGGTTGCGGCAAGTCCCGGCGCAGATTGCCGGAATGCATCCGCTTCTCGCCTGCGAAGCGCTCGTAGAAATCCCGATGTGCGCGGTAGGAGAACACGTCGTCCCGTTCGGTGTAGTCCCGGATCCAGCCGATCAGCATGTCGAGGTTAGCATCCTGGGCTGCCTTGCTTTCGTACTTGTGCGGCTCCCACGGGCGATTCCTCGCATTCGCCACGCAGCGCTCGACGTCGAGGTTCAGGAACACCGCCCTGGCGGCGAACGGTGCGGCCACCTCCAGCAGGTCCGTATAACAGCCCTCGATGACCCAGCCGGCATGATGGCCGATGAATGCCTCGATCTGCTGAGCAGAATCCCCGAGCGGCGCCCGCCGCGGGGGAGGCTCCGGCAGCCAGGCGAGGGTGTCCAGGTCCAGATGCGCCAGGCCCCCCTCATCGGCCAGCTGCCGGGCCAGCGTCGACTTGCCGGAGCCGGAGTTGCCGAAGATCAGTATCCTGTCGTCTGGCCTCGTCACTCGAACATGGCCTCGCCGTCGGCTCCCACGGCAGACTCGCCGGGAGCGGTACCGCGTGGATTGCCGTGATGTTGCGTCACGGCACGGTACGGGCTCCCGGCGATGCCAGTGGATTCGTCAGTCGGGTCGATCAGTCCTCGGCAGATGCACTCAGATCACCGCGTTCCATCCAGACCGTATCGCTGGAGCTGGTGAATCCCGACTCGAACTCGGTAAACAGCGCGTCGGCTGCCTCCGAAGAGCCCAGTTTCTCGACCAGGAAGTCGTAGAAGGACGGATCCGACGGTTCCATATCCGCCCAGTTCTCCGCGGGGGTAACCAGCATCAGCGTCGGTTCACCGCCGATCCGCGACAGCCAGAGCCATTGATGATCCTCGTCGGCCCAGCCCTGTTCTTTCGCGATGATGCTGAAGCGCTTGCGTGCGTCGTCCGGACCCGGGCCCGAGCCGACTTTCCACTTCCAGCTGGTGACCCAGTAGTAGCGGAAGGGACCAGCGTCCTCCGGCATGTGGCTGTGTTCCCAGTCGTTGCGCTCGAGGTAGTGGTGATAGTGGTCGACATACTGGTGTACGTTCTCGTTCCAGTGCGCCGACAGGCCCTTCTCCATGGCCTCGGCGTTGATCGTGTCGATGCCGGCATAGTCGTGGCAACAGGACCGGATCTGGTAGATGTTCATCTTGTCGCCGACGACAGGCGTATAGATCGTCCACTCGGCCGACTCCCCCTGGTCCACGCGATACTGTGCATGGGCCTTGAGAGCTGCCTCGAACTTCATTTCCATCCCTTGCTTCGGCACCATGATCCAGACATCGGTCAGCGGCGGTGGTGATTCGTGATTGTCGGCCGCCGCGGATAGCGGCAGCGCGAAGGCGAACGCCAGCAATACCGCCGGCGATAACTTGCGGATATACATAGGATTAGTCCCCCGTTCGTTGTTGATTATTCTGCACGGCGCCTGAGCGGTCAGGTGCCCGTGTGCCCGAGTATACCCCGTTGATGGCAGGCGGGACCGTTACCGGAGATCAGCGGCGATCCGTCTGTCTCCGCGGAATGGCGGTCAGCCCGATTACCGCGGCACCACTCGTGCGCCGGACCATCGGTCATAGGGCGTTCGTCCGCTTGTCGACAGCGTGACCAGCCACCAGACGGGCCCGGCCCACATGACCACGACCAGCCAGTCGACCGCGAAGGCGAGGACGCGGCGGAGTGCAGTCATACCGCCTGTTTGATGGTGCTACCGATCCTCGTCGCCGCGAACGCCATCGGGAAATACGCCAGCACGAGGTCGGCGACAACGAACCAGGTCGGTGCCGGTATCATCCGCGCCGCCGCGATGCCACCCGCGAAGAACACCGCGCCGACGGCCCACGCGGCCGCGTTGCGGTGGCTGCCGGCGAAGAGATGTGCCGCGGTGGCGCCGACCAGCGTGCCGACGGCATGCGCGAGGAAGGGAAACAGGAGGTGCCGTGGCTGAAACAGGTGAGCGGATGCCGCGACCGACTCGGCATTCGTGACATCCACGCCTGCGGGGGCCGGCACGATCGCCGATCCCAGCATCACCAGCGCCATGTTGACTATTCCGCCGATGAACACACCGGCGACGACGGCGAGAATCACGCGCAGAATCTTCATGACGTGTCTCCTCGAGCGGCTCCGACAGCGGGACGGACGCCCTAGCTTACCTTGCGGCAGGACGTCACGCTTCGGCGCCGGGCCGTCCCGTGTCCTCGGCCTTTAGCGGTACGCTGCGGTAAAACAGGGCGCCCAGCAGCAGGACGACGATGAAGAACAGGCCCACATAGCCTGCGATGCCGATGTTGCGGAGCGCCATGTCGCCGGCAATCACGCCGCTCAGTCCGGCCAACGCAAGCAGCCCGCTGAGGAGCATCGCCGTCCTGATCGAGAGCGCCAGCCGACTCCCGGTGAACACGCCGGCGGCGCAAAACATGGAAAGCGCGAAGAATACGTCCCAGGCCAGAATATCGATGGCGTAGGCGAGCGAAGGCCATTCGAACGAGAGCAGAAGTGGCAGACTCTCGTACGCCGCAAACTCCGCCTGCCGACTCAGAGTCAGGGTCGCGAAGTGCACCGCGCAGGTAAGCGCCGCCGTAATGGCCATGAAGATCACCGCTGCGAGGCTGAGCGGCGTCCGTCGGGCCGGCGCCCAGGAGTGAACCGCGACCATCAGCAGGACCATCGCAGGCATCATCAGGAGGATCAGAACCTCGAGCAGCGTGAAATACGGATCGGCTATAGGCTCGTCGCCGGACTCGAGCGAAGCGAAGCCGGCGGCGAGCGTGAT
>Ga0102934_1000828_pt1 | contig 21281 bp, 20 predicted proteins | sample SalPonR2_A_D1_MG_FD_78175 | JGI IMG/M metagenome (GOLD analysis project Ga0102934, IMG submission 78175) | Salt pond soil microbial communities from South San Francisco under conditions of wetland restoration - Salt Pond MetaG R2_A_D1_MG | ecosystem: Environmental > Aquatic > Marine > Intertidal... | reverse complement strand
TTGTTATCCGCCTGCCGGAAGCTGTCTGCAGAGGTGTCTGAGACGGGATGCACTGATAACACCGCGGTGTTTTTCACATTCATTCTGCACCCGGGTGTACAGTTTTTGCTGTTCGGTTTTATTTAATTGCCGGCCCAGTATTTTTTCCGCAATGTAAGCAGTTCCTCCTTTACCTGACTGGGCGTTTATGCGTATCAGATTTGTATAACTGCGGCCGATGTCAGCAGGATCCAGGGGCAGATAAGGGATGTCCCAACCCTTATGCGGCTGTTTCCGGTAAGCGTGCAACCCTTTACGGATAGCATCCTGATGCGTACCGGCATAGGCAGTATAGATCATATCACCGGCATAGGGGTGACGCGCCGGTACTTTTTGTCCGGTAGCTTGTTCGTAAAGCGCACGCAAGGCGGGAATATTATCAAGTTTAAGTTCAGGGTCTCTCCCCTCAGAAGCCATATTAAGCGCCAGGGTAACAATATCAGCATTGCCGCTTCTTTCCCCGTTGCCGAACAGGGTGCCCTCCACCCGCTCCGCGCCGGCCAGCAGCGCCATTTCCGAGGCGGCAACTGCACAACCGCGGTCGTTATGGGTATGGACCGAGAGTATAACCTGGTTCCTTTGTGGAAAAAAACGGTGAAAGTATTCGATATAGTCAGCATACACATTGGGTGTAAATACCTCCATTGTTGCCGGCAGGTTAATAATAACTTTATCAGCTGCAGCAGGTTGCCAGGCCTTTACCGCGGCCCGGCATATATCCATAGCATAGTCAGGCTCGGTAGTGGAAAAGCTTTCCGGTGAAAACTCCAGCCTGATGTCTGTTCCTTTTATTTTAGAGGTTAAATTCCGCGCATATCTTACTGCTTCTGCTGCTGTTTTTTTAATCTCTTTTTTATCTCTGCCCAGTACTTGCCGGCGCTGTACCGGTGAAGTAGATATATACATGTGGATAATCGCTTTTTTTACCCCTTTTAGAGCTGCCACCGTTTTACGGATAAGGTCATGGCGGGTGGGAACCAGTACCTGAACAGTGACGTTATCCGGAATCATATTTTTTTCAATAAGTTGACGGACAAAGTTATATTCCTGCCGGGAAGCAGAAGGGAATCCCACCTCAATCTGCCGGAAACCGGTCTCTGCCAGTTTATTAAAAAAAACGGTTTTGGTTTTAATATCCATTGGCCGGGCCAGGGCCTGATTACCGTCCCGCAAATCAACACTGGCCCATACCGGCGCTTTGGTGATTTGTTGCAGCGGCCATTGCCGGTTGTCAAGTTTAATTTTATTACGGCAGTGGTATTTTGAGGTTGTCTTATGGTTTTTATGGTTCATTTACTTCTCCTTTATTTTTTAAGTATAAGCAGTGACGGTTGTTAGCTGTAAACCGCTACTAACACATCCTCTAGGTGTCTTAAGCCCAGTATGCGCTTTAGCGGTAAAAGCTGTAGCTCAACCTGGTATATTCAGTTAAGTAGCAACAGGAGAAGTAAAAGGGAAATATACAGCAAAACAGTATTACTCTTTCCCGGCAAATCAGTGGAGACTGTCCCCGGCCGGTTTGTTCCGGCCGGCAGAAAATAGTAAATGTTTATTGCTGTATTCATTACTTATATTATACAATTAGGTGCACGGAAAAGGCAACTTTTTTTTCAGGGGATTTCCGGCAGCTCCTAAAGCTGCCGGAATTTTATCCTCCTCATTTGATCTCTATTTTTTTAACCTGGTCTTTTTCCTGAACCTCTTTTTTCTTGGGCAGTTTAAGCTTCAGGACACCGTTTTTAAACTCTGCTTCGATATTGTCAGTATCAACCTGATCCATATTCCAGCTTCTTTCAAAGCTGCCGTAACTGGATTCATAGCGGTAGTAACCGTCTTTTTCTTCTTCATGGTGTTCATTTTTTCTTTCGCCTTTGATAGTCAGATAGCCGTCCTGTACATTGAGAGAGACATCTTTTTTGTCAACACCAGGCAGATCAAGCTCCAGAAGATAATTTTTTTTGTTTTCCTTAATATTTGCTTTGGGGCTGAAAGGTGTGTTTTTATCAGGGGTGGTCCTGTCAAACCATTCATCCCAAAACAAACTGGCCGGGTTATTAAAATATTTTGTAAGTGTCATTTTTGACCTCCTATTTTTAATTTCTATTTATAAATAAGCAGAAAGCGTGCCAAATTTTTTTAATAAAATTTTATTTTTCTAAAACAAAGGATTTTACAGGCCTGAAGCAGTTTGCTTGTCATTAACAGCAGGAAATTTTTCCCGCGTCCAAAGGGGACAGACCTTTTTTTATGACCCTTTCAGCTTTCTTTAAACCTGTAAACCAGGTAAATATGACCCGGTTGACGGTTATTTGGGTGAAAAAAACGGTAAAAAATAAACAAAAAACTTCCGGCCGGGCCTGGCAGCCTCTACAGCCTGTTCAAGGGGATAGTATTGGGGCGTGATTACTGCCCGACGCTGTTCCGGCAGTCATATTCGCAGAGACGGACTGAATATGCAGGCCGCAGTAGGGCAGGGTTCAGGTTGTAAGCGCTGCTTTGATAGCTTTAATATGCTCAGGTGTGGTACCGCAGCAGCCTCCTATGATATCAGCTCCTGCTTTATTAAGCTCTTTTACCTGGGCAGCCATAGCCGCAGGGGCTTCCGGAAAAACATCCCGGCCGTTAATGTTTTGGGGCAGGCCGGCATTGGCATGTACCAGAATAGGAGTATTACTGAAAGTTTGACGCAATATTTTTACTATGTCAATCATGCCTTTGATGCCGTTACCGCAATTAGCTCCGATAATATCTGCTCCGGCATCCAGCACAGCACCGGCAGCTGCTTCAGGTGTGGCTCCCATCATTGTTTTATAGCTGCCCTGTTTGGTTTTGGACCAGGTAAAAGTAGCTATTACTTCACAATCAGTTTTATTTTTAGCAGCTTTAACAGCCTGGACTGCCTCTGCAATATCACTCATGGTTTCTATACACAGCGCATCTGCCCCTCCTGCACTCAAAGCCTGTTCCTGCTGGGCAAAGACATCAAAAAAATCCGTTTCCTTAACATCTCCCATAGCCAGCATTTTACCTGTAGGGCCTACGGAAGCAATAACCCAGTGGTCAGAGCCGGCTGCCTGCCGGGATAGCTCTGCTGCTGCTTTATTGATAGCTTCTGTTTGATCTGCCAGTTCATATTGTTCCAGTTTAAACCTGCTGCCGCCGAAACTGTTAGTTTGTATCATATCTGCGCCAGCCTCAATATATGCCCGGGCTGCTTTAAGAATGGTTTCCGGATGACTGAGGTTCCAGCTTTCCGGACATTCCCCGGGTTTTAGTCCCTGTTGTTGCAGAAAAGTACCCCAGGCTCCGTCAGATATTAATATCGGCTGCTTTTGCAGCGCAGCTGAAATTTTCTCAGTCATAAATCCTCCCTTTGCTGTTATGTTTTGGTTTAATAATAGCATACATTGGCAAAGCGGGAAAGATCATTGCAGCAGCAGTTCTGCCGTGTCTGTAATCCGGGATTCCAAGCTGTTTTTCCGGCTGTCTATTGCTTATAATGGCCAGTTTTGATATAATTAGCAGTAAAAATAATATTGACTAAAAACTGTTTCCTGTTATATTATTTGCTGATATATTGATTATGTTATCCCTGAAATATTACCCTTATATCCGTTGCCGTCTGCTCTGGTTGTTTTTTTTACTTTGCCTGGGCAGTTACAGTTACAGCAAAGAGTTTAGAGTAAGTGCCAGTGTTGATAAAGACCGGATATATATCGGGGATGTTATTTGTTACCGGATCAGGATAGAGTTCAGCCCCGGACAGAAAATACGTAAACCCGGAAAAGAGTCTATTGATACCGGAGCGTTTATTATTCTGAGTAATGCTCTTAAGCAGAATAAACTTCCTTCAGGAAATATTGAAGATATAAGTACCTATTTTATTTCTATTTATGAACTGGGAGAGTTTAAGCTGCCCCCGGTAAAGATATTTGCCGTAGAGGGAGTTACCAATTCTACCGCTTTAAAAACCAGGCCGGTAAAAATTAAAGTCATATCAGTAACCAATAAACTGCACAATGATGCTGCTGCTCCGAGTATAATAGAAGAAAATCAGCCGGCTCTGCCAGCCGGCCGTATTCCGGGCCGTTATTATGTTTACCTTGCTGTTATTATTGTAATAGTCGGAGTTATAATACTGCTGTTTCTGTGGAGAAGATATAAAAAAAACAGGGCAGCAGCCAGTCCTCCTTTTGCCAGAGCGATCAGGGCCCTGGATGATCTGTTGAAAAAGAATTATCCTGAGAAAAAACTATACAAACAGTTTTATTATCGTTTTTCAATGATAATCCGCACCTATATTGAGCAAAAATACTTTATTCCCTGTACAACAATGACGACCCGCCAGATAAAAAAGGCTATGCAGCAGCAAAAAACGCCTAAGCATAAAAAATTTTCCGGGATACTTGCTTATGCTGATAAAGTCAAGTTTGCCCGCTATATGCCGGATAATAAGACTACAGCTGATTTTATAAAATATTTTAAAACGCTGCTGCAGAAAGAGAAAAAAAGATATGAAGAACTTAAGCAATTACAAAAGGAAAAAAAATAATGTCTTTTCACAACCCTGAATTGTTTTTTATGTTCTTGTTGTTTCCCCTGATTATTTTTTTTTATTTCTGGGCAGGGCCTAAAACCAGTGCGACGCTCAAATTTTCCACAGTTGCGGATATAAAAAAAATCCCGCCCTCCTTAAGACTTAAATTCAGACACCTGAATTTACTATTATTACTTGCCGGTCTTGCTTTTTTAATTGTGGCTATGGCAGGTCCCCGCTCGGGGAAAAGGAATGCTGTTATACGCAGTGAGGGTATTGATATAATGCTTTGTCTTGATATTTCCGCTTCCATGAAAGGTGAAGATTTTAAACCCAATCGTCTGGAAGCAGCTAAAAAAGTCATTACTTCATTTATTAAAAAACGTAATAATGACCGCATCGGCCTGGTGGTATACGGCAAGGAAGCTTATTTACAATGTCCCTTAACTTTGGATCATAATATACTGATTAATTTTGTAGCTGATACTGATTTCATACCTGAATTACAAAAAGCTACTGCTGTGGGAATGGGTGTTGCCACTTCGGTTTATCATCTGGATAAGTCAGCTGCTAAAAGCAAAGTGCTGGTGCTTTTAACAGACGGTGAAAACAATGCCGGCGATATTGATCCGCTGACAGCTGCGGAGATGGCCAGTACTTCGGCCATAAAAATTTATACCGTAGGAATGGGCACTCCCGGGGTCAGCAGAATACCCATCACCATCGACCACCCCCTTTTCGGCAGGCAGCAACAGGCGATACAGGCCAAACTGAATGAAAAACAGTTAAGAAAAATTGCCTCTATAACAGACGGAAATTATTTCAATGCCCGTAACCGTGACAATCTGGAAGCTGTCTATAAAAAGATTGACCGTCTGGAGAAAACAGAGATTAAATCAAATCAGTACTATGAATATGATGAAAAATTTTTCAGTTTTTTATTAACCGGATTTATGCTGCTGCTTTTATATTATATACTGGCCCATACTTTATTCAGGAAATTACCCTAGGAGGACAGTTGTAAACTTATGGAAATTTATTTTGCCAATGAACAGATAAGCTGGCTGTTTTTAATTATACCAATTATACTGGCTTTTGATATATATGTTTATTTTCAAAAAAGAAAAAGGTTGCACAGGGTTTTTAACAGACAGTCTGTTTCTAAACTGCTTCCCTCTTTTTCACCGGCAGCAAGACGTGCCAAAAAAATTTTTTTTTATATCGCATTGATTCTTTTTATTCTGGCTTTGATGCAGCCTAAATGGGGCAAAAATATTATCAAGGTGGAACAGAAAGGAATTGATATTATGTTCCTTATTGATGTTTCCAACTCCATGACAGCTGAAGACATAAAACCCAACCGTCTGGCTAAGGCCCGGATGCAGATAGCCTCTTTTCTGGAAAAGCTCAAAGGAGACAGAGTAGGCCTTAGCGCTTTTGCCGGCAGTACTTTTACCCTTTGTCCCCTTACCGCGGATTATAAAGCTGTCCGGCTGTTTTTAGACCATCTTAATCCGGGCATCATCCGCAGACAGGGTACCCGTATCGGTACTGCTTTGAAAAATGCCCGGGAACGCTTTAAGAGATATAACAGTAAAAGTAAAGCTGTCATTCTTTTAACAGACGGAGAGGATCATGGTACCATGCCCCTGGTGGAAGCGGAACACTGCCGCCAGGACGACATTATTATCTTTTGCATAGGGCTGGGCAAAAGAGAAGGGGAACCGATACCGGTTAAAGAAAAGGGGACAACAGTAGACTATCTCAAAGACAAACACGGCAAAGTTGTGATGTCCAAACTTGATGAATTTACTTTACAGCAGATAGCTGAAAAAACCGGGGGTGAGTATTACTATTCCCAGTTTGGTGATTTTGAACTGGAACATATCTATAATCAGCTGCAAAGCATGGAAAAAGAGAAATTGGGAGTAAAATCTATTGAAAATTATAAAAACCGCTATCATATTTTTATTTTACTCGGAATTATATTTTTTTTGTTTTCCGTTTTTCTGCCGGAACGTAAAAGTGTTTTATGGAGCCGTATTAAAGACAGGGTGAAAAACAAACTGCAGGAGAAAGTAAATGAAAATTAAATTTATTATTTTAAGTTTAATTCTTAATGTAGCGATACTCTTTCCGCTGTTTAATCCGCTCAAAGATAATACAGCGAGAGGTAACAAATATTATAAAGAAAAGAAATATAACAAGGCATTGCAGTATTATCATAAAGCACTTAATGAGGATCCTCTTAATAGTAAAGTTTTATATAATATCGGTAATGTATATTATCAGCTGGGCGAGTATGCTCAGGCACTTTCCAATTATAACAAAGCCCTGGCAGGAGTTGAAGATGATGATACTGGTTTTCTGCTTGAACACAATATGGGTAATACTTTTTTTAAACAGAAACAATATGAACAGGCTATTAAAGAATATATCAAGGCCTTGAAACTCAAACCTGATCATCTGGCTACGAAACACAATTTGGAACTGGCCCGGAAATTACTGCGCGAACAAAGTAAAAAACAAAAAAAACAAAAAAAGCAAAACAAAAAAGAGGAAAACAGGGAAAGCAAACAGAAGGGCAGTGATAAGCAAAAAGACAAAAAAGACCAAAATAAAAAACAGCAGTCAAAGCAAAATCAAAACCGGAACCAGAAGCAGCAGCAGCAGGCACAGCAAAAGAAAGATTCCTCATCCAAAACAGGAGCCGGGAAAAAAATCTCTCCCCGGAAACTAAAACAGTTATTAAAAGCGCTTGGTGAACATCAAAAAGGTTTATCCAATATTATGAAATATAAACAAAAAGCTGCCGGAGAAAAGATTGAAAAAAACTGGTAACTTAATATATTTTTTACTGCTGTCCCTTACTGTAGTATGGCCTAAACCCTCTATAAAGGTAAGCGCCGGGAAAATCGGCATGGAGGACCGGCTTAAAGTTGTGGTAAAGATTGACGGTAAAGCCAAACAGCCTTTACTTGAATCAGACGCTTTTGCAGTAGTCAACACCAGCCGCGGCAGTTCGATGCAGATTATTAACGGACAAATGTCATATAAAACAACTTTTACCTATATACTCAGTCCCCAACACACAGGCGAATGCAGCTTTAGGGTGGTTATAAAAGGGCAGGACTACGGTCCCTATAAGATACAGGTAGTTAAAGGCAGTCAGGCCGGGGCGCGTAAAAAAAAGTCTGCCAATCCTTTACAGCAGTTTTTTAAGGATCCCTTTTTCTCCAGGCGGCAGCAGTTAAGCAGTGATGATGTTTTTATGCGTCTTATACCTGATAAGCAGGTCTGTTATACAGGCGAGGTAGTAACCGTGGATACCTATATCTATACCAAAGTAAATATCAGACTTGAGGGAATTAAAAAAGCTACGGAGGTAATAGGTGCTACAGCGCAGACCGTAACCAATCTGGAGCCTGAAGTTGAATTTGTCACTCATAAAGGCAAACGTTACCGCCGGCAGATAGTGAAGCGTGTTTTGTGTACTCCGTATTTATCCGGCATTCTGAAATTAAAAGGAGGGGAATGGGTAGTTTCGCGCGGTTTCAGTTCTGCTACGGTGGCCCTGCCGGATGTTGATATCAAGGTTTTAAAGCTGCCCTCCAAAGGCCGGCCGTCCGGTTTTATCAATGCAGTAGGTAATTTTAAACTCAGTTATAAATACCGGACCAGCCGTACCAGGGCGCATGAGCCGGTTACACTTACCGTATCTTTGCAGGGAGCAGGTAATTTTAAAACCATTACCCTGCCGGAATTGAAAATAAACAATCCTAATCTTATTGTTAATAAAGCCAAAATAAAAAATGATTATGAAGTAAGCGGTAAAATTTACCGCGGCCGCAAGAGCATAGACTATTATCTTATACCGCGCAGTAAGGGTTCTTATAAAATTCCTGACTTGAAAATGTATTATTTTTCCTTAAAGGAGCGGCGTTATAAAAAAACCACTGCCGAGGGGTTTATACTGCAGGTTAGTAAAGGGGATAAACCGGAGACGGCATCCTATAGTTATAAAGGGGCTGAAGAGGGCCGGACTGTACTGAATAAGGATATCCGTTTTATTAAAACAGGACGGCTGAGAAAACGTTCCCTGCATCTTACTACGCCTTTGTTTATTATTGTTCATATAGCAGTTATTCTGTTTATGGCCGGAGCCTTTTTTTATTACCGCTACCGGCATTATATCAGTGAACGCTACGGTATCTGGTCTGTATCGCCTTATTATAAAAGAGCAGTTAAAAAGATTAAAAAAATCAGCGGGTACCGGAGCAGAGAGCATAAATTCAGGGAACTGGAGAGAGCTCTGCTCCATTATATTGCCGGCCGTTTTTCCCTTTCTGCCGGGCTTCCCTTAAAACAACTGAAAGGAACTGGCCAAGCAAAAAATTACCGGTTATAATCTTAATCTTCTGCTGCAGATAATAAAAACCTGTCAAAACTACCGTTATGCACCGGATAAAGAAAAAATTAATATTTCGGAAAAGATAAAGCATGCTCTGGAACTGCTTAAAAATATTGACCGCCGGAGGAGTGGAAATAAACATGAGGATTAACAGATATACGGTTGTATTGCTTGTCATCAGCGCCTTTTTATGGTCGCAGACAGGCAGTAATTCCCAGTTTTATTTTGAACAGGCTAATAATTTTTACCGTAACCGCCAATACCAGGATGCTATTCATATTTATCAGCAGCTCCTTACCAGGGGTATAACCAACAGCATGCTCTATTATAACCTTGCCAACAGTTATCTTAAGTCCTATGAAAACAGCTCCCAAGAGAGCAGAATAGAAGGAGCTTTGGGCAAAGCCATAGCTTATTATCACCGGGCTATGCAGTATGCACCTGATGACAGCGACATAAAATTTAATTTGCGTTATGCAAAAAAACTTGTCAGCGGCCAAAAGGACCGGCAAAACAAAACCAATCCGCTTATACGTATTCTGCTTTCATTTTATTATCTGCCCGGCCGTACTATGCAGATGAATATAGCAGCTGTATGCCTGGCTTTATCTTTTATTATGTTTTTACTGTTCTTCTACAAGCGTGCTGGTGTTCATTTTATATTTTTAAAAGCTGGTTTGGTTTTATTGCTGTTTTATTTACTCTTTTTTATTGCCGGCGTGGTCAAATATCAAAATAGGATTAAAAGCTGCAAAGGGGTAATTACTGAAACAGTATGTGAGGTCAAGACCAGTCCGGGCTATAATTACAGTACTGCTTTTAAACTTAACCAGGGTGAAGTGGTTACTATCAGGCGCAGGGACGGTGAATGGGTGAATATATTTATGGCCGGCGGCTACAGCGGCTGGGTCCCGGCAGCAGCATTTATAAAGATATAATTTTTTAAAAAAGAACCGCTCCGGCCTGCTTTGCCTTCAAATATACTGTGTGAACCGGTAATTGAGGCTGAAGTTGACCAGCGGCAGTATGCAGGAGTGGGTCTACCGCGGCTGAAAATCACAGCGTCCGGAGCATATTTTTTTGCTATTTGCCTATGCAGAAACGGTCTGCGTAGCTGTAAACCAAAACTTTAAAACCTTGTCTTCGCGCGGCTCATTTTAGCCTATGGTTGGACAAAGGGTTCCTTGTATTTTCCGGGTCATAATGATAATATTACCGTCATAATTTAATTATTGACAGGGAGAGCGATATGTGGGAACAACTATACGCACAAGCGGAAAACAAACAGCCGGTAAAAGGTGAGACGGCTACAGTACAAAAAACTGACAATTCCGGAGCTGATTCGGCCAAACAGGGACAGCCTCAGGGAAGCGGTAATCTTCTCTGGATAATGATTGCCATGATCCTGATTTTTTATTTTATTCTTATCCGTCCGCAGCAGAAAAAACAAAAACAGCTGCAGAAAAAAAGAGAATCCTTGAAAAAAGGAGATGAAATTATAACCGGCGGCGGACTTAAGGCCAGGGTTACCCAGGTAAGAGAAAAAGAACCTACTCTGAAAGCTGAACTTTCCAACGGAGTTGAGGTTGAGGTTTACCGCAGTACTATTATGCAGGTAGTTGACCCTGCAGCTGCCCAAAAACAAGCCGCAAATAAAAAATAGTATACTAACAGCCTTCAAGGCTGAAAGGATAACGCATGTCAAAAGCTTTCAGATTAATGGTTATTGTGATAATTATCGGACTGTCAGTATATTCCATATGGGACTCTTATAATTATTATTTTAAACTCTCCCCGGACGTGCGCCGCATTGTGAATGAGCCTAACTACAGCAGCTATGATGAACTAAGTTATGAAGAAAAACAACAATTCACTACTGCTACCAATCTGAAAGATGATGTTGTACAGCTGGGTCTTGATATCAAGGGCGGTATACATGTAGTGGTGGAGGCTGATTTTTCCAATGTAGTAGCGGAAAATACCAATTATAACACAGTAAAGGATATTCCGGATGAGGTCAAGGATGCCATGCTGGAACAGATTATTATTAAAATAGAACAGCGTATTAATGAATACGGTTTATCTGAGACAACTATCCGCCGTGTGGGTCAGAAACGTATTACAGTGGAGATTCCTGGTATGAGTTCTTTTACCGATATTGAAAGCCTTATCGAACAGCAGGGGCAGCTGCGCTTTCAGATAGTAAACAAGGAACTAACTGCTGAAGCTTACAATTATATGACAGATGACCTGCAGCTTACCAATAAGGAGATGCTGGCTAAAATCAAAAAAGAGGGATGTGAACTTACTACCAATGTAAAAAGCGGTTTCGGAATACCAACTGAACAGGGGATGGTATACGGTTTTGCCGTACTTAAGACAAATATTGAAATGACCGGGGAAGCTATTGAAGAGGCGAAAAAAACTTTTGATTCGCAGCGCGCCGGCGGTTATCAGGTCAGTTTCCAGCTGGACAGCGAAGGCCGGGCCCGGTTTGCCAAGGTAACAGCTGCCAACAAAGGGGAAAACCTGGCTATTATTCTTGATGACAGGCTTATGTCTGCTCCCACTATCAGGGATGTTATTGCCGGCGGTCAGGGTGTTATAACCGGTAATTTCAGTAAAACCAAAGCTGCCCGTCTGGCATTGGTTTTAAAGTCAGGTGCACTTCCTGTAAAAATTGCAGTAGTTTCCAAAGATGTAGTAAATGCTACTTTGGGTGATGAGCTGTTAAAAAAGGGTCTCAGAGCTATGTTCTGGGGAGTACTTGCTATTGTAATTTTCATGCTGCTGCGCTACCGTTTTTCCGGTTTTCTGGCTGCACTGGCGCTGGCTTTGAACGGACTTATTATTCTGGCTACCCTGATACCTTTGGGTCTGACTTTGACTCTTCCCGGTATAGCCGGGCTGCTGCTTACTATGGGTATGGCGGTTGATGCAAATGTTATTATATATGAAAGGATAAGAGAGGAAATATTTGTTGCCCGCAGATATATCTATGATGCTATCGGTGTGGGCTACCAGAAAGCTTTCTGGACCATATTTGACGCCAACATAACAACTTTAATAGCTGCTTTTATACTGGCTAATTACGGCAGCGGACCGATTAAAGGTTTTGCCAATACATTATTTATAGGTATTATTGTAAGTATGTTTACCTCGCTTTTTTGCACCAGGTATATCTATGATGAACTTATTGATAAAAATATTATAAAAACCTATTCCAAATTGATAGTGTGAGTTTTATATGCGCAGTTTAAATATTAACTTTATTCGCTTCAGTCCTTTTTTTGCTTTATGCTCGGTTATACTGGTATGTATCTCTTTATATCTGGTTACCATTCATTCAGGTTTTGATTACGGTACTGATTTTACAGGAGGGGTTGAGCTTATTGTGAATTTTAATAAAGACCCCGGGAAAGACGCTTTGGTTTCTTTTTACAATGATGCCGGTTATGATACCGCTGTACAGGGTATGGACAGTGATCAGGGATACCGTTATATAATACGGGTGCCTATGCCGGAAGATGAAGCTAAAGCGGAAAGAGTAGAAAATAATGTCAAACAAGTGCTGCATGCTGCTGCAGATGCTGGTAAAATCAGTGCTGCTTTTACCATAGTACAGAGTACTACCATTGGCAGTGTGATCAGTGATGAATATATTCAAAGTGCTTTTATGATCATTATAGCAGCTATGATAGCTATCATTCTCTATATAACACTTCGCTTTCAGTACAAGTATAGCATTGCTGCTATCCTGGCGGTTTTACATGATGTGCTTATTATGCTCGGTTTTATCAGCTTATTAAAAATTCAGTTTAATCGAATGAGCATTATTGCTATCTTAACTATTTTCGGTTATTCAGTTAATGATACTATTGTTCTTTTTGACAGAATACGGGAACTTATTAAAGAAAATATTATAGCTGATTACAAGGCTACTGTTAACCGGGCTATAAACAATGTTCTGGTGCGTACTTTAATAACTTCTTTAACTACTTTACTGGTTGTGGGCGCCTTGTATTACAATACTACCGGCGTTACCAAGGATTTCGCTTTTGTACTGATGATAGGTTTGCTTTCCGGTACTTATTCTTCTATTTATATTGCTTCCGGGTTTATGCTGTTTTTAAACTATCTTAAAAACAAAAAAACCGGTTCCGGAGCCAATGCATCTGCCTGATAATCTCATTATTATAACCGCTCCCTCAGGCGCAGGTAAAAGTACAATCATATCCCGTTTAATGCAGAAACATCCGCAGCTGGTTTTTTCCGTATCGCATACCACCCGCACGATCAGAAAAGGAGAGCGGGACGGAGTAGATTATTATTTTATCAGCAAAACTGATTTTGAAAAAATGATCAAAAATGATGAATTTCTGGAATGGGCTATTGTACATGGCAATTATTACGGAACCAGTTATCAGGAGATTGAAAAAAAAACAGGTTCCGGCTGCCGGGTAGTGCTTGATATTGATGTCCAGGGTGCACTGGCTCTGAAAAAAAAGCAGGTACCCGGCTGGTATATTTTTATCAAAACCAAAGATATTGCCACACTCCGGCAAAGACTGCTGGCCCGGGGTAAGGACAGCCGCCCGGTTATTGAAAAACGTGTAAAAAACGCTGCCCGGGAAGTAGCATTTTCAAAAAAATGGAAACATGTTATAATAAATGATAATCTTGATCAGGCCGTAGCAGATATGGAAAATTTATTACACCTTAACATTCAGGAATAACAGGAGTATTTATGTATTTCTCATTAAAAAAACTTATAAATTATAACGGCAACCGGTTTGAGCTTGCTAAAGCTTGTATGGACTATGCTCATAAAGTGCGTTATCTGCAAAGCGATGAATATAAAGAAGTCGGGGAAAAAGACGCTTTGGTAGCTTTGAAAGCTATTCTGGACAATGATATCAAATACACCAGAGACGAAACAGAAATAGAAGACGATTTTGAGGATATGGAGGATAAACCCTCTTCCGAGGCTGTGGCATCGCCTGATATTGAGTAATACGGAGGCTGCAGGATTTCTCTTACCAGGGCAGTTATCATTACAGGTGCTACCGCTACCGGTAAAAGCACACTGGCGCATTCTCTTTGTCAAAAAGACGATATACTGGTAAATGCTGACTCCAGGCAGATATACAAATATTTCAACATAGGTACTGCCAAACCGCCTTTGGCTCAATTGCGGCAATACAATTATCATCTTATAGATTTTCTGGAGCCGGAAGCCCGGTATTCAGCTTTTTGTTTTTATCGCGATATTGGTAAAATTCTTGCTGCCAATGCGGGCAAGCGTATTTTTATAGTAGGCGGCACCCAGTTTTATATTAATGTCCTTAAACAGGGACTGCCGCCCCACGCGCCGGTCGATTGGGAAATACGCGCCCATTATGAAAAAATATACCGGGAAAGGGGATTATCACCTCTTCTGGCTGAGCTTTATGCCAAAGATAAAAGCTATTATGATACAGTAGACAGATCCAATCACCGCCGTGTTGTACGGGCCCTGGAATATATAAAAGCTGCGGGAAAAACTTTTACCTCTTTACGGCTTAAACAGGAGCCTCCGCGTCTAAAGCTGCTTACTTTTGTAGTGCATACAGACCGGAATATACTATACCGGCGTATTGATGAAAGAGTTGAAAGAATGATCAAAGCAGGGCTGGAGTCTGAGGCGCGGCAGTTGTGGTCGCGCTATAGCGGGAAAAATACAGCCCCTTTCAGCAGTATTGGTTATAAAGAGTGGACTGATTATTTTAAGCAAAAATGCACACGGGAGGAGACTGTTGCAACTATCAAAAAGCATACGCGCCGCTTTGCCAAACAGCAGATAACCTAGTGTAAAAAGCAGACTAATAGTTTTTTCATAAATTTCAGTAATAATAATCATCCGGCAGAGAAGACAGATAAATGGTTTTATGATAAAATAACTTTTTCAACGGAGTTATATAGTTTGATCAGAAGAGATAAATTTACCCGGATACCACCGTGCCGTTTTAAAGCTGAGCCGGATTTGCCTTTGGTAAAAAAGATCATAAAGGACTTTTATGCAGCTTAAAGTTGTAGTTATGGCAGGCGGCAGGGGGCAGCGCTTCTGGCCCCGGAGCAGAATAAAACAGCCGAAACAGTTTGCCCCTGTTGTTTCCGAAAAGAGTATGCTGGAAGAAACAGTGGCGCGTCTGGAGGGCTTTATACCTGCAGATGATATATATATAGCTACGGGCCGGGATTATAAAACAACCGTACAAAAGTTACTGCCTGATATCAGGGAAAACAATATCATCTGTGAACCAATGGCCAGGGATACTGCTGCCTGTATTTATCTTGCGGTAGCCCGGTCAGGAACCGGTGATAATGATATTTATTTTTTTATACCCGCCGACCATTATATTAACGGTGTTGACCGTTATATCGAAAATATTAAAAGCGCGGCAGCCCTTGCTGCTGCGGAAAAAGCTATTATAGTTTTTGGTATCAAACCGCATTATCCGGCGGTTAATTACGGTTACATCAAAACCGGTTCCAGCTATAAAAAAGCCTGCCGGGTAGACCGTTTTTATGAAAAACCTGGCCGGAAGCAGGCTGAAATTTTTTTACAAGAGGATTCCTTTTTATGGAACTCAGGTATGTTCTGTTTCAGCCGTTCTACTATTTATGATTTATACCGGCGTTATGCACCGCAGCATATGGAGCTTATAAACAATTATCTCAGGCTTGAAGTCAGCGATTATTCCCGGGCCTGTGAAGAGTTTGCTGCAGTTCCCTCTATCTCTTTTGACTATGCTGTAATGGAAAAGGCTGATTCGGTTTACTGCATCAAGGCTGATTTTATCTGGGATGATGTCGGTTCCTGGCAGGCATTGAAACGGCTTGCGGGAAAGGGTGAAAGGGAGAATATTTTACCGGAAAACAGTTACATTTATGGTAGCCAAAATATCATTTGCCGTTCGGATGATCCGGAAAAGTTTTTTGTATTTAACAGTGTGCAGGATCTTAATGTGGTTCTCGATAAAAATGTTATTTATATAACTAGCTCTGCCGGAGAAAAAAATATAAAAACCATTTTAAAGGAACTGGGCCGGAGCAATCCGGAACTGCTTTAAGGATTGAGGAAACTATGTCAGTTATAAAAAAAATTGAAAAAGAAGTCGGTAAGGTGATTATAGGTCAGAAACATATGGTCTCTCTTGTTTCTGTATCTTTATTGGCTAACGGCCATATACTTTTAATGGGCCTGCCCGGCCTGGCCAAAACGCTCTTAATAAAAGCTGTAGCCAGGGTTTTTTCCGTAAGTTTCAACCGTATCCAGTTTACTCCTGATCTTATGCCTGCTGATTTGATCGGCTATGACATTCTGGAAGAAAAAAAGAGCGGCAAGGAGATGAAGTTTATCAAGGGGCCGGTTTTCTGCAATCTGCTTTTGGCAGATGAGATAAACCGCACGCCGCCTAAAACCCAGGCAGCTTTGCTGCAGTCTATGCAGGAGCGTGAGGTAAGTGTACTGGGACGCCATTATCAACTTAAACCGCCTTTTATGGTTATGGCAACCCAAAATCCGCTGGAGCAGGAAGGAACCTATCCTCTTCCGGAGGCGCAGCTGGACCGTTTTCTTTTTCTGCTTAAAGTCGATTATCCTACTTATGATGAAGAGGTTAAAATATCTTCTACTGACAGTGAAGCCAAATTAAGCAATATCAAAGCGCTGTTTAAAGCCGGGGATATAATGCGTATGCAGAAAGCCGCTGCCCGGGTAAAGGTTGCAGCCCGCGTAAACCGCTGGGTAGTAAAACTGGTAAATGCTTCCAGGCCCGGTTCGGAATATGCATTAAAGGATGTAAAAAAATATGTGGAATACGGCGCTTCTCCGCGGGGGTCCAAATTTCTGCTTAACGCAGCCAAAGCTGCTGCTTATTTAAAGGGCAAAAATCAGGTAGAGCGTGATGATATTGAAGATGTAATACATCCGGTTTTGCGTCATCGAATTTTTCTTAATTTTTCCGGTCAGGCAGAAGCTGTGGAAGCAGATCAGATTATTGATAAACTATTAAAAATTAAAATTTAATTTTATTAAAAGTATTATCCTTGCCCCAGTGCAGTTTGGTTTTGATTGTAGCATAAAAATTTTCACCGGCCGGTTTTATAAAAGTAATCTTTTTGGAGCAAAGAGAACTATGCACACTTTGTCCCGGTTTGAGAGATACCGAGATATTGCCGTCCAGGATCATTTCCGGAGTCTGGGTGTTGTCAGGACTGATTTTTATGGTGGTTTGAGCATGCCCGGGAATGACCAGCGGTTTTAAAGTAAGGGAATGAGGACAGACCGGATTAAAAACTACAGCTTCTACCTGCGGGTGCAGAATAGGTCCGTCAGCAGAGAGATTGTAGGCAGTGGAACCAGTGGCTGTGGCCAGAATAACCCCGTCAGCCCTGAAGGAAACTGCTTTAAACTTACTGAAATACGCTTCCAGGCTTATGAGTCTGCCAGGTTTTTTTTTGGTAATAACTGCTTCGTTAAGCGCGTAATAGGTTTTGTCCCCTGTCGTTATCTCCAGTAAAGGTCTTGTTTCGTTTTTAAATTGCCGGCGGTTATTGTTTAGATAATTTTTTATCAGAGCGAGTGCTCTGGCTGAAGGGATAGAGGAGATAAATCCCAAACGGCCGAAATGGATGGGGATTATTTTAACCTCCTTTTGAAAATCAAACTGGGATAAAGCAGTCAGAATGGTACCGTCACCGCCGATAATTATCAGCAGTTCAGCCCGGTTAGCATTTTTTTTATCCTTTTTCTGAAAAGGGTAGGCATCAATAATCTTGTACTCATATTTTTGTTTTTTCAAAAAACGGCAGATAGTTTCTATTAATTTATCAGATCTTTTATTTTTATTGGTTATCAGACAGATCATAGTTATTGATTATAATATATAAAACATAAAATGAAAACCGTTCTTGTGCTTTGGTAAATTTCGGCTCTTTTAAGAAAATATCTGTTCGGAGACAGGCTGCTTGCCTTTGTTTCTGTTCTTCTTTGTTTACCCAAAGGGAGCCAGGAAAGCGCTACCCTGCTTGCGTATTTCTGTTAAATCTGAAAGCACTGACCGGTGCTCCGGCCGGCTTTGGTTTCAAACATATTGTGTAAACCAGCACTTAAAATGGAAGTTAGCATGCTCCGTCCTCAATAGTTTTCCTGCTCGGCCCTTTGCCTGAAGAAGTGTCAGGAAGAGCTTCTGTGCCGCGCCGGTAGTATAATTAGATAAAAAAAACAACCTGTAAGCCTTGACTTAAGGCGGAAGTTGACCAGCGGCAGATTTGCAGCGGTTTTAAATTGAATTTACACTTTAAAATTATACAAGGGCAAATAATTTTTTATAATTTTGGGGAGTAAGGTTGGCTATTTTGCGCAGTTCATTAACATGATCAGAGGCAAAGCGGTTCAGATTGAAAAACCGTACCTGTTTTTGACAATGGTTGGCCAGCTGCATTAAGTCCGGCCGGGGCGGCCGGTAGCTGAAATAATCAATGCCGGATTTGTCAGGAGTAAACATTATGGTATTGTAAAAAAGGATATCACTGTTGCTTCTGGTCAGCTCTTTTCTGGTCTGCAGTCTGAGTTCAGGCAGGTGATTGCGGATAACCGCATAACCTCCGAACAGAGCATTATTAGCGCCTGATGCAACACTATCCAGCAGGGGGGACTGGGCGTAAAACAGTAATTTAAAATCAGTTGTCGGCAGAATGTTCCGCAGAGGGTAAAAACCGTCCAGTTCATCGTCAAAAATTACTATGCTGTTCCGTGTAATATTTTTATTTTTTATAATCTTTTTGTTTGGTATTATTGTCCTGGCAATAAAACTTTTTTTTTGAGGCCGGGCTTTAACATGTTTCTTTTGCGCCTGCCTGCATAAAAGCTCAAGCCTGTTTTCAAGCGGAAGCTCAGCAGCACTGGTTGCAAGGTTGCTGTTTTTAAATATTTTTAAATATTCCAAGCTGTGCCGCAGCGGGAATCTTTTTCGGGGAGCTGCCCCTTTGTACTCGTAATGGTAAAAGGAAGCGGTAAAGTCAATAGGCGGATAATCCTGCGAATGCTGATAGTAATAATAACCGGCGGCTGTATGGTAAACAATTCTGCCGAAGTCATCGTTAACGCATTGTTTGGCGGCAGCAACCAGGTTTAACAGATCGGGCATAAGGCGGTGTTCCTGCAGATTAAGCCGGAAGAGGTAGCGGGAAATATTTTTTAATTGGGACGGGCTGACGGTAAAGGGATATTTTTTAATACTTTCCTGCAATAAAGCAGCAAGAGCATTTAGTTTGCTAAATGGTTTTTTTTCACTTAAAGTTTTGTAATAATAGGCAGCTACGTAGGGTATCTCCTGCAGTATATATTTGAGAGAGGTTTGGGATACATGGTAGATGGTTGTACTTTGGGGCAGATATGCCGGCAGTTCAGGTTTGAGATTAGATGAGGTGTACCGGAGATAAAATTTAATATTTTCCCAGTGCGCCAGGCCGCAGACAAGAAGTATTTTTTTATACCGGGGCATTATTTTTTTTAACTCATAAGCCATATGTTTTTCCCGGTTGGTGTCACCTGTTTTTTCGCTGTCTTCCGTATGGGTCGTGAGATAACAGGTATAATATTTTTGTAAACCTATTTTGGTTACCGTATAATCATCAGGCATAAAAGCAGTATCCCCGGGCTGCAGACAGGGTTTGCCTTTGTCTATGAAATATAAGGGCAGTTCCATCTGTACTGCCAGATTGGCACCTGTAACCAGGGAGTCAGTGGGTTCGACGGGAATAAAGGAAAGGTTGTCCTCTTTACTTTCCTCAATACTTAAGATGTTGACCGCCGGCAGTTTGCTGGCAGCTTCCAGCAGTTTATTTTTACAAAAAGCCGGCAGTTCTACACATACACAGTCATATTTTTCACTGAGTATTTTTTTTCTGACAATAGCCGCAAAACTGATACGCTGGTGGATAGAGGGAACTGCGTCAATATTTTTAAAAACAAGCGGGTCATGCCGGTTTGTCACTGGATTATTTATTGATGAGTTGATAAAACTCTTCTTTTACCTGTTTATATTTTAAATGGGGGTTTAACCGGATACTGGTATTAACAGCATCTTTAATTTTGTATTTTTCCTGATTGATTAATTTCAGAGAATAGCGCAGTATATTAATACTGTCCCGGATGCTGGCTACAACAGGCGGTTTTTTCATAAAATTAATAATATAGTCGACCAGTTCATCTTCTGCCTGCATAACGTTTGCTTTTAGAATTTCATATATTTCATTTTCTTTGGGCTGAGGTACAGGTATTTTAGGGGTTAGCAGGGAGTAGATATATTCAGGTATATTGTAGAGTGACAAAGTGTCGTTGGCAGTAGTGATAATACGGAAATCCCGGTGCGGGGTTATTTTGCTGTTGGAAAAAGGGGACTGCATAAAATTACGTCCGTCAAAAAGAGGAAGGAGTAAGGACCAGATGGTTTCATCCAGAAAATTGGCATTGTCAAGCACAGCTACCCCGCCGGTCAGTAGAGCTGTCAGTAAAGGCGATGCCAGATATCCGGTGTGTTTTTTATATTGGCGGCAGGTAACAAGTATGTCATCCGGAACTGTGGCTGCGGTACACTGAATAATATAAACCGGTTTATGCAGTATCCTGGCAGCACAGTGAAGCGCCAGTGTAGTTTTGCCAATACCGCTGGCTCCGGTAATGCAGGGCGTCATGGGCTGGTTGCGGCCGGGCAGAGAATCTCCTGCAAGAGCTGCACTAAGCTGGCGCAAGGGATCATCATTACTGACCCAGCTCTGCTTTACAGGGTCACTGGGCGCCGGATGCAGTTTTATATTATCCAGACGGATACTGTTTCTGCTTTTCATTATCTGATTATAATTGAAAATAGAGTTACTGTCAATGCTTGGGCAGCATACCTGCTTGAATTTGAAATATTGTTCAATCTGAATTTTTTTTTTAAAAAAAAGTAAAAACAGGTAAAATAATCTTTTTTTTATTAAATTTCCTGAATTTAAAGGAATTTAGTGAAATTATTACCTGTTTCAGTTGACAAAAAATTGATTATAGTTTAAACTTCCTGTCCAAATTTTTGAATTTGAGAGATTAAAATATTATGCCTACAATCAACCAGCTTGTAAGAAAAGGTAGAAAAAAGATAGCTAAACAGAGCAAATCGCGGGCTTTACAGAGCTGCCCTTTACGCAGGGGAGTCTGTACCAGAGTAATGACTATGACACCTAAAAAGCCTAATTCAGCCCTGCGTA
>Ga0102934_1000827_pt1 | contig 21298 bp, 17 predicted proteins | sample SalPonR2_A_D1_MG_FD_78175 | JGI IMG/M metagenome (GOLD analysis project Ga0102934, IMG submission 78175) | Salt pond soil microbial communities from South San Francisco under conditions of wetland restoration - Salt Pond MetaG R2_A_D1_MG | ecosystem: Environmental > Aquatic > Marine > Intertidal... | reverse complement strand
TAATAATTGTTACTTTTTCACATGTGGGGCAGATATTATGTCTAAGAAAATAATTTCAATGTTTATCATTCTTCTTTTAGTAAGTTTAAGCTTGCAATCAATCGTTACCTCATATCCATCAAATATTGCAAACAGTTCATCATCTGAATCACTACCTTTTTCCTCTTTGGTTCAACAAGTCAATGAATCAAAAATAAACTCATACCATCAAAAATTAATGAGTTTTGGTCCAAGATACACAGGATCTAAGAATTGTAGTGATGCAGGGGATTGGATTTACACTGCTTTTAGTTCAATGAACCTTGATGTTGAATTTCATCATTGGGATTATGCAGGATTTACTAGTAGAAATATTGTTGCAACCATGCCAGGCACGAATCAGGAGTCATCAATTGAATATTTACTTACTGCTCATTATGATTGTACGCCCAATTCACTTGGTGCTGATGATGATGGCTCAGGAATCGCAGCCATTCTTACCATTGCAGATATCTTAGATGATTTCTCTTTTCCATACACCATTCGATTCATTGCATTTTCAGGGGAAGAAGTAGGAACCTTTGGTAGTTTTTCATATGCCCGAGATGCATACCGTCGTGGAGATCATATCAGAGCGGTGATTAATCCAGATATGATCGGATATGCAGATACTCCTGAAGGTGGTCGCACACTTAGATTTTTTTATCCTAAAGGTTCTCAGTGGATAGCAACCTTTGCTCAACAAGTAGCAGATTCATATAACAAGATTATTGATATGAAAGTAGATGCCCTTCCGAATTATATTGGTGCTGATCACCAACCATTTGTTGATTATGGTTATGATGGTGTCTGGGTAGCTCATCAAGATAGTTATCCCTGGGCGAATACCCCAGAAGATGACCCTGAACATTTGAATTTTACGTACTTAACCAAAGCAACCAAGTTACTCCTTGCAATTACTGCTGAATTAGCAAATAAAACCGTACCGCTCTCCATCCAACTCACACAACCTTACGAAGGATATGCATATGTCAAAGGTAAACCTATTTTTCCGTTAGACCTTGGAAAACAATGGTACTTAGGCCTGCGAGGAATAACTGTTTTAATTGGTTCGGCTCAAGCTAGAGCAGTTGTAGAAAGCACAGATCCTATCAGATGGGTTATCTTTTGTTTCGATGGCAACTTTGTTTATTGGGATTCCGATCCGCCATATGAATGGAATATCAGAGGAAAACATGCACCAATTATTGGAAAACATACCATACAAGCAATTGCATATACCACAACTGATTTGGTAGCTATCGATGAAATGGATATCTACAGTTTTTCACTTGGATGTCAATATAATGATTTCTGATAACATGAAAAAAAATCAATAATAGGTGATACTCTATGAGAAAAAAATTAATCATATTCAATCTTCTATTATTCATCACACTTTCAATCTTAGTTTTTTCATCAATTGCAATTCCAACCACTCAAAATCAAGATAATGATATCGTGTTGATCACTGGTTTTAAACCCTTTGACGTGTATGATATAAATCCATCTGAACAAATCGTAATAGAACTAAACAATACCATTTTTCAAAATTATACTATTAAAGGATATGTTCTCCCAGTAAATTATACCACTGCTCCAGCAAAAATGAAGCAGTTGATCAACACATTTGATCCAGTCATGATCATTGCTCTTGGTCTTGCGGGAAATGCAGAAACAATTCAAGTTGAAACACTTGGCGTTAACCTTCGTATTAACCCTGAACAACCATTCCCATTGCTCACATTACGAACCGTGAATCGAACTGGACCTTGGATCCAAAAAGCAACGTATGATATCCCCAAAATTTTATCCAATATTAAAAAAGAAGAAATACCTGTTGAACAGAGTTATTCAGCAGGATTATATCTTTGCAATGCTATCCTTTACGAAACCCTTCTTTTTGAATCATCATCAAACCAGATGATTCCAACAGGATTCATTCATGTTCCACAATTGAACACGCAACATCCTAATGGAATGCCGTTAGATGATATGATCCGATCTGTTCACGTGGCAATAAACGCTCAACTTCATTAGGAAAAAGATTTGATTGTATCTTTTGTTTTTTTAGTGAACAAGGTTACATATTTATCCACTAATTCTTTTGTTTTTGCTTCAGTTGTTAATCTGATGATGGGACTGGTATTAGATGCTCTAATTAGCACCCATCCTTCATCAAAATCAATGCGTACACCATCTAAGGTATTCGTATTATCATATTCTTTTGTAAATGATTTTTTGAGATGATCCATTACTTTAAATTTTACAGCATCCTCACATGGGATCTCCACCTTTTTTGTTGGATAAGATGGGATTTCATTTCGTAATTCAGCTAATGATTTATCAGTTTCATCAAGAATCTCAGCGATTTTCAATGGAACAACTAATGCGTCATCAAAGAGAAAATAATCCGGCAAGATAAGATGACCTGACGATTCGATACCTAGTAATGCTTTTTCTTTTTTAGCATGAAGCGTAAGGAAAGTATGACCAACTTGGATTTTTTTAACTGAAAAACCTAACGGAGTTAATTGTTCTGACACGGTTTTTGAACATTCCACATTTGCAATAACTACTCCCTTCCTATTATCCAGTCCATGTTTTCCGATGATAATTCCGGTTTCATCTGCGGATAGAACGGAACCTTTATCATCAACGATTACAGATCGATCACCATCTCCATCGAATGCTACTCCAAAATCACATTGTTTTTCTTTCACAACTTCTCTTAGTGTACTAAGATTCTCAGGTTTAGGATCTGAAGGTCTCTGGGAAAATAAGGGATCAGGATCACAGTATACTGGTACTAAATCAATTCCAAGATTTTCAAAAATATGTGGTGCTGAAAGTGTCATACTAGCCCCACCGCAATCAACAGCAACCTTGATCTTTTTTGAAAATTGAAAGTGATCGCGCATAAAAGATTCATATTTTTCCTTTGCATCAACTTCTTTTACTCTTCCAACTTGAGAAAAATCTGCTATTTCCCATTGGTGTTGCAAAGTGTTATCTCGTATTTGATTCAATTCATCTTCTGGAAGACCAACGCCATCTCCAAAATAAAATTTTATACCATTCCATTCTGGTGGAAGATGACTGGCAGTAACAAAAGCGATGAGATCATTTTGTTCTTTCCATCCTGCAAAAAGAGTTTGACCAAATGAAGTGGTTTTCGTATAAGAAACATTGACTCCAGTAGAAATAACTCCAGAGATAAACGCATGAACAAGCACGTGACTTGATTGACGAATATCATTTCCTACCGTCATTGTATTTCCATTTAAACTTGTTTTAACATACGTTCCCGCGCTCAATCCTATTTTGTAGAAAAGCATGGGATCAATGTCTTTTCCATATAATCCACGAATATCATAAGCTCTAAAAATATGAGGCGATATTTCTTCAGTCATACACAGGATGCATTCATTGAATGTTATAAAAAATTATGTGGTTTATCAAACAAAAAAAATGAAAAATAGAAGATGGTAATTATTCTCCAATCACATTCCCAATTTGTTTCTTAGGATACCCCTCAGGAATAGGTTGAGTCCAAATGATTTTATTTTCCAAATTGTTTTTTTCTGAAAGAACTTCATTATCTCCTAAGACAACATAGGATAAATTTGATTGATCGCTTACCTTGGCATCTTCACCGATCACACAGTGATCTAGTGTACAATTTTTCCCAATTTTTGCATTATCTAGAATAATTGAATTTTTAATAACGGTGTCTTTTCCGACAGATACATTTTCTCCGAGAACACTTTTCTTAAGTGTTCCTTGAATATCACAATTGGATCCAATATGATTTTTTTTGTTCTGTTTTTCTAATAAAAATTCATGAATGTTCAGATAACTTGTTATTCTTCCAATATCCATCCAATGACCCTGAAATTGATAACCGTAAAAACGCTGGGTATCATTGATAATTTGAGGAAAAATCTCCTTTTCCATTGACACAAGTTTTCCTGTGTCAATATAGTCCAATACAGGTGATTCTAACAGATAAGCACCGGCATTAATTAGATTTGATGGTGCATCTTCTGGCTTTGGTTTCTCTACAAATCCGGTGATATTTCCATCATCTCTTACATCTGCAACGCCAAATTCAGAAACATTATCAACGGGCCACAATGAAATCGTAGCCATGGCATTCTTATCCTTGTGAAATCTCATCATTTTAGATAAGTCAAGAGAGCAAATAATGTCGCTATTTAACACAAAAAATCGATCAGATAAATGATCTTCAGCAAATTTTACAGCTCCACCTGTTCCAAGAGGTTTCGGTTCGTCATTTACAATGATTTTCTTATCTAGATCCAATGATTTCAAATAAGACTCAATTTGATTTTTTCGGTAATTAACGGCAAGAATAACAGTATCAACTTCCTCAGGTAACATTTTTAATAAATAGCTTATCATTGGTGTGTTCATAATCGGTAAGAGCGATTTTGCTCTGGTATATGTAAGCGGTCTTAATCGGGTGCCGAATCCTCCAGCTAAAATGATTGCTTCCATTCTAATCCAAGTCTCCCAACCTACTAACTTTTAGTGGTTGGGTTGCCATAAAAAGCGATATTAATAAATTTTTTGAAGGAACCATTACCCTGTGTTCCTATCGAAAGGTTTAATTAGAGGAACTTAGGTATAATATCTTGATTCTATGGAAGAACAGGTTGAAGAGAAAATGAAGAATATGATGTTTGCTGAGGATAGCTCTTTGTTTACTACTGATGAAGATATCACCCTTCAAATCATGCATCGATTCAATATTGACGCAGAGACTCTTGATTGCATGCCTGCATGCAAAGAATCGTTACAATCACTGCTTTGGCCTGAAAAAAAGCGATAACACTAAATCTATAGAGTTTCGATTATATCAACTTTTTTGCGAAATAGTTATAAAAAATACAATGATGTTGAAAAATTGACGTGGTGCTTTATGGGGAATCTTGAAAGATTATATTCTGAAAGAGCAGGTAAAATGAGAAAGTCAGTCATCCGAGAGCTGTTGAAAGTAGCTCAGGATCCAGAAATTATTTCTTTTGCTGGCGGACTTCCAAATCCAAATTCATTTCCAATAGATGATTTGAACACCATTATCCAAACGGTTATGAAGAATCATGGAAAAAATGCATTGCAATACGGGACAACTCAAGGATTAACTGAACTTCGAAAAAGTATTGCTGAACGAGCATATAAAGATGGTATTGAGGATATAACTGCAGATAATGTTATTATCACTAATGGTTCTCAACAAGCATTGGATATGGTTGGAAAACTCTTTTTAAATCCTGGAGACACTGCGTTAGTTGGACTACCAACCTATCTAGGTGGGATTAATGCATTCAAAAGTTATGAGAGTAATCTAACTGGTATACCTCTTGATAAAGAAGGGATGCGGATGGATGTCCTTGAAGAAACCATCAAGGAAATGTTAAGCGATGATATCATTCCTAAATTCATCTATGTGGTTCCTACTTTTCAAAATCCTGCTGGTGTGGTCATGCCTGAAAAACGACGAAAAGAACTCATTGACCTTGCTCATGAATATGATCTTGTCATCGTTGAAGATGATCCCTATGGAAAATTAAGTTATGACATTGATCATGTACGCCCCATAAAAGCATTTGATGATGATGGCCGTGTTATTTACATGTCAACCTTTTCAAAGATTCTTTCTCCTGGTTTCCGCTTAGCTTGGACCATTGCTTCAGATGAATTAACTCGAAAGATGGTGATTTGTAAACAAGCACTTGATCTTTGCACTAACACGTTTACGCAATATATCGCAAATGAATTCACCAGGCAGGGATCTTTAGATTTGCATATTCTAAAAATCAATGAAATGTATAAACCAAAACGGGATCAAATGATTTCAGCAATTGAACAATATTTCCCAGAAGGATATACCTGTAATAAACCACATGGTGGTATGTTTGCATGGGTTACCCTTCCTGAAGGTATTGATACTGAGACTATGTTTCTGGATGCAATTAAAAATAAGGTTGCTTATGTCCATGGAAAAGCGTTCCATGTTGATGGTGGTGGAGAACGATCGATGCGATTGAATTTTTCTTATTCTTCTAATGATCAAATAGGAGAGGGAATTAAACGACTTGCGACAGTTATCCAAAATCGATTGGAAACCATTAAAGCATAAAAAAAGAAGAGATGAAGAATTATTTTCTTTAAAATAATTCTTTGATTTTTTTCACGTTCGGATTAAAGATGCCACATTTCTTCACAGGGAAAATGTTTTGCAGCACAAGTATTTCATTAATCCAAAGTTGATATTCTTTTGATAAAAGATGAGTAAATCGTTTAACGTCTTTCATATCTTTTGCAACCACAGTAAACATCCAATCATAATGACCATGCAGGTAACTACTACATTGAATATCAATGTTCATATCCCCTGTTTTATGTTCCATGGTAAAATCAACGATTTTTTGAATAGCATCATCGATTGGTTCAGTAGAGCGTTTTATGAGAATAATGAATCGTTTTTCCTCGAGCTTTTCTTCATCTGTAACTGTTGAATAACCCCAGATTTTTTTGTTCTTTTCAAGGCGTTTAATTATGCGCCATACTTTTTGACGGGAAAAATTATACTTTTTGGAGATATTCTCAATGCTTCCACGTGCGTTTTGTTTTAATGATCGGAGAACCTTTAATTCATCTTTTTTTATTTGTTCAGCACTTTTTCTCGCCATGTTTGTCACCAAGTACTTGCTATAATGAGCTTTCCCTTTAAAAAATTATGTGATTATTCTAACTTTTCATCTAATAAATTGAAAACAATGTTATTAATGCTTATTTTCTCTGTAGATTATCGTAGCATTCCTTACAAATAAGCCCATATGATTTATGTTGTTGTAAATCGCAAAGAGGGAACAGTCTTTTGCAGATCTGACATCGTCTTTTATCCAATGATTCACCTTTTTTATTTGATGGCCTGTTTAAAGGAAATTACCCGTTCAATTATGTAAGAAACCAGTTAATCAGATGTTAATTTCATGATTGCTTCGGCGATATCTCCCTCAGTTTCTTTCAGTACTTTTATTGCTTCTTCTTCAGATACACCAGTTTGTTCAACTACTAAGGAAACATCTTCTTTTGGTAATTTCTTCTCCCGATTTGCCACGACTGGATTTCCAACGACCTGATAGGTTTTCTGACCTTGAGCATCCATCACTGTCACTTCTGCTTCAGAAAAAACATATTCTTTTTTATCAGTGAGAATAATAACTTTTTCGACGTTAGGAATTTCTTTTACATTGATTCCTAATTTTTTCATCATTTGATTCATTTGTCTGGGATTCATTCCTCTTGGAAGCATGTTATCGTTATCCTCCAATTATTTTCCAAATACTTCAATAACGAAGGACATATATACAGTATAAATTGTTATAGGTTTTGGTGGATTTTTCGATGATAACCGGTAAAGAAGTTAAAGTGCTTGATATAAACGCTGAATATTATGGTACCCTTCCTGAAAAACTGATGGAAAACGCAGGAACAAATGTAGCAAATTATATCAAAAAGCACACTAAAGATCCAACGATTGTGATTATCTGTGGTCTCGGTAATAATGGTGGAGATGGTTTTGTTGCTGCAAGGCATCTTTCAAAAACGTTTCCGGTCACTCTTTTCCTTGTTGGCCGGGAAGAAAAGATTCACACAGATATTGCTCGTATGAATTTTTCCAAATTAAAATCATTACCAATATCGCTTCATGATCAACGCCATTTAGATAAATTATCTGCAAAATTAGATGAAGCAACCGTTATTATTGATGCTATGCTTGGGGTAGGTATCACGGGTGAACTTCGATCGCCATATGATGATATTGTTTCAACAATTGATCAACTGAGTGATAAATTCATTGTCTCTGTAGATATTCCTACAGGAATGGGAACTAGTAAAGCTGTTCATCCAGATGCTACGATTACGTTTCATGATAAAAAACCAGAGATGAAAAAAGAAAATTGCGGAGATCTCATCATTGCAGATATCAAGATTCCCAAAAAAGCTCAAACTCATGTTGGCCCTGGTGAACTCAGTGTTTATTACCCTCGATCAAAAAAAGAATCTCACAAAGGACAGAATGGTCGTGTTTTAGTCGTTGGTGGCGGTCCGTTTACTGGAGCTCCAGCATTATCAGGTTTAGCTGCTCTTCGAACTGGATCTGATCTTGCATTTGTTGCAACGCCAAAAAATGCAGCACAGATTATTGCTTCATATTCACCAAATCTTATCGTTCATCCACTTGAATCTGATACTTTTCTCTCTGAAAACGATGTTTCAACCGTTGTTTCTTATTTTAACCAAGTTGACAGTGTTCTTATTGGTCCGGGCTTAGGTGACAGCTCGGAAACTAATGCTGCAGTTAGATCGATTATCAAAGAAGCAGTTTCCTCATCAAAAAAGATAGTAATTGATGCAGATGCAATAAAACCATTATTTAACCATCATGACTTGTTAAAGAGTTCTGAAATAGTGATCACCCCTCATGCTCAAGAATTCACTCGATTAACTGGAGAAACACTTCATCCTGATTTAACTAAAAAACAAAAACAGGTTCAAACTTGGGCAAAAAAACTAAATGTTTCCTTATTTTTAAAAGGATCAACGGATATATTAAGTGACGGAGATTCCCTTCGATTAAATACCATTCATAATCCTGCAATGACCGTTGGTGGCACGGGGGATGTTCTTGCAGGAATCATTGCAGCACTGCTTTCTAAAAATGTTCCTGCAATGACTGCCATGCGTATCGCTGCATTTCTGAATGGGCAAGCAGGTAATAAAACATTTAAAACCTTTTCATATGGATTACTTTCAACAGATATCGTTGATAATATTCCACTGGTGCTAAATGAATATGTTTACTAACCATCAAAAAAAACATAACCACATTATTTTTTCTATTGTTATAGTGCTCTTATTGTGTTCACTAGTCACACCATCAGTGAAATCACAATTGTTTTCAGAATCAAGTTCGATACAATTTTCAACACATGAATCAACCCCTGTTTTTGTACTTGGCAATCTTAGTCTTAGTGGATCATTTCAGGGAATAGAATTTGATGAGATATCTTTATTAATTCAAGAATCAATGCTTGCCTTAGAAGAAACTCTTGGTACTTTAGACATACCTGATTTTACCTCGTTAAATACTGTGTATGGTTTTCCACTCTTTTCAGAAACAATAATAGATGATGCAACGGTATACCTTGCTAATACAACCTATTTATCATCTATCACAGAATATTCAGCTGTGGACCTTCTCAGTTTACAAAATCAAATTATTACTTCGTTTTCAAATGTTTCGATTACTGTAAACAAAGGGATTGCTTTTTTTGGAAGTAACACTTCAACTTATGAAGTTGAATTCAAGGAATCCTATGGATTCGGAGGAATTTTTCAATTACCTTTTTCAGATCAATTTTTCTCCCACGGATTAGGTATCGTTTCTAATCAACAATCACTGTTCTCAGTTCCTTCAGACACATCCTTATTATATCCTTATCAATCAGAAATTAAGATTATGGATGGGGATAGTATAGTTACCACTGTTTCTCAACCAGATCAGTTATTACTCCTTAAAACAACAGATGACACTACGATTAAACAGCAGTCAACCATCCATTTTTTCCCATTACCAACGAGTGAACCTACATCAAGTAAAGCAACGCTTACCATTTCAGATGGAGATTCATCTTCAGAAACCCTTAATATACTATTTAAAAATCTATCTGAAACAATTTCACAAATTGATGATTCAGATGATCAATCAGTTCTTCCAATTCCTGATCAATTCGAACTTTTTACTCCATACTTATCACAAATCTTTGATGGTGGCCTTATAATTCTTAATGCTTCTGAAGAGTTACTTGTTGAAGAAAGTTCCATCTTAAATCCTAATCTTATCTTAGCAAGAGGACCAAAGTTTTCACTTACATTAGACCAAAAAGAATCGTTACCCATTTCTTTGAACGGAGAATACACATTACTTTTTGTTAATGATCATTTTTATAGTTCGAATGCACAACACTCAGAAACTGGTATCGCTCTCCCACTTTTCAGTATCCTACTGTGGATTGTTGCAGCGGTAAGTATTATTTTTTACTGGTCAGCAAAAACACAAAAAAAACTTGTATCTCAACCTGATGAAAAACCTGCAATATTACAAAATCGCTGGATTCGCATTTTACTTTATGGAGTTGTCTTAGTTTTTTTATTTCTTCTCGTAGACCAACAGTTTTCATCACAATTTGGTCTGAGTCTTTTGACATTACCAGCAACACAAAATGATACCATCATTCCACTTGTTTTCTTCTTGATTCAATGTGGAATTCTACTTTTTTTATTTTTATTGTATGCAGTTCCAACTATACTTATTCATAATTTATTATGTAAAACCACGATTCAAAATTCGTATCAATTCCTCACAAAAATCCTTGTTTCTCTCCCCGTGTTTTGGATTGGAATGCAGTTGTATTTCCTCATACTAATCAACATTTTCCTTTCATTCATTTCAATTCCATCGATTAATGGTATAGGGTGATCTGCTATGGCTCATTTGACGTTACAACCTATTCATCAAACACCTGCTTTATACATCAAAGAAAAGCAAATGCTTGTTCTTGCTGATTTACACATCGGCATTGAAAATGAACTTCAAGATCAAGGACTACATGTTTCCTCTCAACTACCGCAAATGTGGTTTATAATCAAAAAAATTTGTGCTGAGTATCATCCAAAAGATATTGTGCTCCTTGGAGATATTAAACATTCTATTCCTCAAACTCCTTTTCATGAAAAAAAACAATTACGCAGATTTTTTTCTGATTTGCAAAAATTAGCAACGGTTCATATCATCCCAGGGAATCATGATGGAAATATCAAATGGTATCTAACTGAAGATATCAAACTACATGAATCCGATGGTACCATTTTCGATTCAATTTCTTTTATTCATGGTCACCGCTGGCCGAAAGAATCCGTACTACAATCATCATATCTTCTTATGGGTCATACGCATCCAACAGTGATGCTTCAAGATCGATTAAAATATGAAACCTATGAAACCTGTTGGGTGAAAACCCGGTTAGATTTAGAAAAAACAAAAGAACGGTATGCTCAGTTTAATCCAACTCTTGAAATCATTATTCTTCCAGCGTTTAATCCCTTGTGTGGCGGCTTAGCAGTAAATAAAGATGGAATTATGGGTCCAATGAATCATATCATTGATTCTGATAAAAGTAAGTTTTATCTACTTGATGGAAGCTATCTAGGATCAATCCAAAATTTACAACCGGAAGAATAACGATAAGATATGGATATCCTCAAAGCGGTTAATTACGATTTTTTATTGTTTTTTGGTTAAACTTAAATAATTCATCCATATTATCCACAAAAAATATAAAGAAAATAAAGGCGGAAAAACACCATGAATATAGATCTTTCAGAAAACGTTGGTAATATGTTAGCAGTATTTCTCCTTTTACTACTTCCCTTACTCTTACTTTTAATTGCGACTAGCATTGGATTTTTGAACGCTGTATTTTACATCCTAACTATTTTCTGGTTTGGTATGGGCGTAGTCTTTTACGGTGCAATCTATAGTGAAGACTAACATCCCAAATCTATTAAACCCCTCTTTTTTCATTTATCTTGAGCGTTATGTGTTCGGTATTTAATCGTCTTGACTCCTCTATTCAACAGTTACTAAAAACACATAACATTACTCAGCCGACTGAACCACAAGAAAAAGCTATTCCACCAATCCTTGAAAAAAAACATGTATTGTTACTTGCTCCAACCGGTCATGGCAAAACCGAGGCTGCAATACTTCCTGTTTTTCATCAATTTTTAAAAACGAAACAGAACAACGATCAAAAAGGCATATCTATCATTTACATCACACCGCTTAGAGCATTAAATCGAGATATGTTACGACGAACCTTTGAATGGGGAAAAATCCTTGGAATAACCATTGCTGTTCGTCATGGAGATACCACAAGAAAAGAACGAGCGAAACAATCTAGAAATCCACCTGATATGCTGATTACTACTCCTGAAACATTTCAAATCTTATTTACGGGTAAACGATTACGTTCTCATCTATTCAAAGTTCGCTGGGTAATCATTGATGAAATCCATGAACTTGCTTATGATGAACGAGGAGCTCAACTTGCTGTTGCCATGGAAAGATTGGAAGAATTGACAAAACAAAAAGCACATAATTTTCAACGAATAGGCTTATCAGCAACAGTGGGATCATCTCAGGAAGTATCATTCTATTTAGGTGGTTTTGTTCAAGATCAAAAACGACCAGTTACCATTCTGGAAGTGGATGCGACCAAACAAATGGATTTAACTGTTGAACTACCAACTATTACTAAGGATCATTATAAACTTGCATCTATATTATCTATGGATCCCTCTTCAGCAAGTGCGCTGCTTACTTGTAAAAAAATTGTTGAAAATCATATTTCAACGTTATTATTTATTAATACAAGAGATGGAGCAGAAATTCTCACATCTCGTTTTCATCAACAATACCCAAAGTTTCCGATTGGTGTCCACCATGGATCATTATCAAAAGATGCGCGTATTGAAGCCGAAGATCAATTTAAAGAAGGAAAATTAAATGCTTTGATTTGTACATCCTCATTGGAACTTGGTATTGATGTTGGTCAAACCGATTTTGTCATTCAATATAATTCTCCTAGAGAAGTAACAAGGATTGTACAACGACTTGGCAGATCAGGTCATCAAAGCACTGCAGTATCACAAGGTCTTATTCTTGCAACAAATCCTGAGGATTTAGCGGAAAGTATCGTAATTGCTCGGAAAACATTAGATGGAGAACTTGAACCGTTGCTTGTTAGAAAAAATCCAATGTCAGTTCTATCGAATCAACTTATATCTATAGCTTTAGAATATGGTTCAATTCAACGAAATAAATTGTTTTCGATTATTCATCGAGCTTATCCATTTCACAGCTTGTCTAGAAAGGAGTTTGATGGATTAATCGATCAATTACGTAATCAGCGAAGTATTTGGGTTGAAGAAGATACTATTGGGAAACGCCGTAGGTCTCGGACTTATTTTTTAGATAATATTTCTATGATACCTGATGAAAAGACGTATGTCGCCGTTGATATTTCTACAAGGAAACGTATTGGAAAACTAGATGAGAGTTTTGTGCTTAATTATGGATTTGAAGGAGCTCGATTTATCTTACATGGCCGTCCTTGGATTATTATTAAAAGAGAAGAGGAAGAAATCTTAGTCTCTCAATCAAAGGAAATCGGAGAAGTTCCATCTTGGACTGGTGAGGACATCCCTGTTCCGTTTTCCGTTGCTCAAGAAGTAGGAGCATTACGAAGACGAATTTCTGAACAGCAGCATGTTAGCGAGTATCCTTGTGATCATCAATCATTAAAAAAATTAGAATATCACATTCAAAAACAACTTCGAAAAGGATTCATTGTTCCTGATGATCAAACAATCACTATTGAAGTTGAAGATCGAACTATGATTATCAATATTTGTGGTGGAACAAAGGTTAATGAAACAATTGGAAGGATTATCTCTGCATTTTTAGCGCAATCAATTGGTGAAAGCATTGGAATCACCAATGATCCCTATCGAATCCAATTGGAACTACCTGGAAGAATTCCTCCTGAAAAGATAAAAGATATCTTGTTTTCAATTAAACCAGAATCACTTGTATATTTGTTACAAACCATCATCAGCAATTCAACGTATATTCGTTGGCAACTTGTTCATGCAGCTCGAAAATTTGGTGCATTACGAAAAGATTTTGATGTGAAAAATATTGGAGTAAGAAGATTATTCGCTCTTTTTGATCACACGCCGATTTTTTCAGAAGCAGTTGATAAACTCATCTGGGATCGTATGGATATTGATAATACGGCAGATATCCTAGAACAGATCCAGAATCATTCTATTGAAATTCATATCCAAGCATTATCTCCCATTGGACTTGCTGGAACAGAAACCATGAGAGGATTAATGGCTCCGAAACGAGCTGATCGAACTATTCTTATGGCATTAAAAAAACGATTGGAGGATACATCGATTACCTTTGCTTGTGTCAACTGTCATAACATGTGGGGATCCAGTGTGGGACGGGTAACTAAAAAACCCAAATGTCCACGATGTAATGCGATTAAGATTGCAGTCCTTCCTCATTATAGAAGAGATGAATTTGATGTGTTAACAAAAAAATCTGTTCAAAAACAAAAGAAAAAGGAGTTACAAAGAATTTATAAAAACGCTAGTTTGGTATTATCCTATGGTAAACCTGCTATTATGGCATTGATGGGGCGAGGAATCGGTCCAGATACCGCTGCCCGAATTCTCCGTAAACATGATCCTCGAGTATTGAAAAAAGCCGAAGAAGCAGAACTCCGTTTCTTACGAGATATTCATAAAGCAGAAGTTCATTATGCTCGTACTCGAGGTTTTTGGGATTGATCCAACTGCATTCATACCACAAGGTTTAAAACAATGCTATCAATGCTTAGTATTCCAATAAATGATAAATTAATGGGTTTTACAATGAAAGAAAAAATAGTGTTCCCAGGTGACAAATTGTCAACTTCAGAAGAATTACTCGCTGGCGATGGTACCTATGACGATGAAGGCATCATTCGTGCAGCTCGTCTTGGAAAATATCAAGTTAATACAAAAGCACATGCTGCAACGGTAAAACCGGTCACTAGTATCCCTGTCTTAGTTCAGAAAGGTGATACGGTGTTAGCAGAAGTGAGAAGTGTACGAAGTTCAATGATCATTGCGGATGTCATTCACGTAATTGGTAAGAACCGAGATATATCTGGTGATACCAATGGTACACTTCATATTTCTGAGATTTCAACATCATATGTTAAGGATCCTGAAAGTGTCTTTTCACTTGGTGATATCTTCCGTGCTAAAGTAATACAAGTTAATCCTAGTTTACAATTAACAACAAAAGGAGCTAAATATGGTGTGATCAAAGCATTTTGTACTGAATGTAGAAATCCATTGGAACAAAAGAAATCAATCCTAGAATGCATGGTTTGTGGACATCGTGAGAAACGAAAAACCGCTCAGGATTACGGAACGTTTGATTTATCTAAAATGTAAGATCGGTATAATGTAGAATAATTGATGAGAAAAGGTGAAGGTAGACTATGGAATCAAATGTGATAACAAATACTTCTAAACAACTTGAACTTGAAGTAGTCGGAGAAAATGAAACATTATTAAATCCGCTTGTACAAGTCTTACTTACGTATGATGACGTAGATTATGCTTCAGTGATTACTAAGCATCCATCTGCACCATCTAGAATACTTTATGTTCGATTGATTACTGGTGCGAAATCAACACCGGTGGATCTTCTTAAAAAAGCAACAAAAGAAGTGCAAAAACAAACAGACACGTTTAAGAAACAATTAAAGAAAGTATTGAAATAATCATATTTCATACTCCTTTTTTGAGATTAAATGATTAATCCATCTACTATAGAGCAATCTATTGGTTTAACTACGTTTTATTCAAAACAACAAGGTATTGGTGGCATTCTTCGATACCAACCTGAAGATTTCATAGTAAAAGAAAGATCACTTGATTTTTCTGAGGATCCAAAAGGCCGTTTTCTCCTGATCAAGGTTACTGCAAAAAATTGGGAAACAAATGATCTCATCAGGGAATTTGCAAAAAGATTACATATTTCTAAAAAACGAATCTCTTTTGCTGGAACAAAAGATAAACGAGCGATTACTACGCAAATACTCTGCTTTTATAATGTGACAAAAGAACAACTTGAACCCATTAACATTTCTGATGTTAACTTTGATATATTACAGTATACTCGTAAAAAAGTACGTATTGGTGATTTGAAAGGAAATGATTTTTCTATTGTTATCCGAAATGTGTCATCAACAATTGAACAGAACGATTTGGATATGTTAATTAAGCCATTTCAATCAATGCAAGGATTCCCAAATTTTTTTGGCGTGCAACGATTTGGAGGAATCCGTCCGATCACTCATAAAGTAGGTCGAGCGATGGTAAATGCTGATTTTAAAAAAGCAGTGCTTATTTACTTAACGGAACGTTCTAAATTTGAAGGAGAAGATGCAACTGTTGCTCGAAAAGAACTTGCTGAACATATGGATGTTAAAAAAGCATTCCATGAGTTTCCTAACCGATTACGATTTGAAAAAATTATGCTGCAACATTTAGATAAGAATCCAGATGATTACAGCGGAGCATTAAAACAATTACCGAAAAACCTACTGACCATGTTTGTATACGCATTTCAGTCATATTTATTTAACTTGATGCTTTCTCTTCGAATTAAAAAGGAAATACCTCTCAATCAAGCAGTCCTGGGCGACGTAATCCTCCCCATTACTCATGATGGGGTCAATATGAATCCCATCCCGGTTTCAGATCAAAACATTGAAAAAGTAAATCAGCAAATAAAAAAGGGAAAAGCAACAGTGAGTTGCATTGTTCCAGGTTCAGAAACGACCTATGCAAATGGAGAAATGGGAAGGATCCAGCGAGAGATTATTAAAAAAGAACAGGTTGATATTCGTGATTTCATCATTCCAGAGATCCCACCTGCTTCATCATATGGAACCTATCGATCTATTCTTTCTCCGATTTATGATCTTTCAGCAGAAGTTAAAAAAGATGAATTTCATCATGCTCATCAAAAAATTGTTTTATCATTTTCACTCTTAAAAGGATCGTATGCAACATCGTTTTTACGAGAAATGATGAAAGCGGAGGATATCACTCGATATTGACACAGTTATTTCAAAAAGGAATGCAAATCATTTTAATAGGTCTGTTTTATTACCAGTGAGTTCTCCAAGAACAACTCTCTTCAATGAAACAAATAATTCTTTGGTGAAAAAAACTTATGATTCAAGCAGCATCTCAAAAGTACAAACCAAAAGCTGTAGAAAAAAACATGCTTTCTTTCTGGAAAGATAATGATATTTTTACTAAATCAATCACACAAAGAAAAAATGATCCACCATACGTATTTTTAGAAGGGCCACCCACCGCAAATGGGATGCCTCATCCAGGCCATGTTCTTACCCGCGTTATCAAAGATTTGGTGCTTCGATATCAAACCATGAACAGTCATTACATTCTCAGAAAAGCAGGATGGGATACCCATGGCCTTCCTGTCGAAATCGAAGTTGAAAAAAAACTTGGATTAAACGATAAACATGATGTTGAAACCTATGGTTTAAAAAAATTCAATAGTGAATGTAAAAACAGTGTTTTTTCTTATGAGAATGCTTGGGTTGATCTCACCGAACGAATTGGTTTTTGGTTAGATATGGATAATCCCTATATTACCTTGAAAAATGATTATATCGAATCAGTTTGGTGGTCATTACAACAAGCATGGGGAAAAAAATTATTATACAAGGGTCATAAAGTAGTTCCGTATTGTCCACGATGTGGAACTGCACTTTCCGCTCATGAGGTCGCTCAAGGATATAAAACAGTAAAGGATCCTTCAATTTTTGTTAAATTCAAATTAAAAAATGAAAATACCTATTTTTTAGCATGGACGACTACTCCATGGACATTACTCTCCAATGTTGCCCTAGCAGTTCATCCTGATGAACTCTATATCAAAGTAAGATATCATGGGGAAGAAATTATTTTAGCTGAACAACGAGCTGCAACGCTTCTGAAAGGAGAGAATTACGAACTGTTAGATGGATTCAAAGGCAAAGAATTAGAACACACTGAATATGAACCTTTATTCTCTTGTGCTCATCCTGACAAAAAAGCATGGTATATCATTTGTGCTGATTTTGTCACTATGGATGACGGAACAGGAATTGTCCATATCGCACCAGCATTTGGTGAAGATGATTATAATGTAGGAAAAGAATATGATCTTCCTGTGGTTCAACTGGTGAATTTAGATGGCTCCTTTAAAGATGAAGTTGAATTGTGGAAAGGTGAATTTGTTAAAGATGCAGATCCAAAAATTATCGATCATTTAGACGAAAAAGGATTACTTGAAGGAGTTCATGAATATGAACATGAGTATCCGTTTTGCTGGCGGTGTGATTCACCGTTGTTGTATTATGCCATGGAATCTTGGTTTATTGGAATGAGTCAGGTCCAAAAGGAATTAACGAGTAATAATAACCAAATCCATTGGTATCCAGAACATTTACAACAAGGCCGGTTTGGTTCATTTATTAATGATGTGAAAGATTGGGCATTGTCAAGAAACCGGTATTGGGGAACACCACTTCCTATTTGGACTTGTGAAAACAAAACATGTAATCATCAGATCTGTGTAGGAAGCGTTGAAGAATTACGCAAGTTAAGTGAAAATTTCACTGATGATTATGATTTACATAAGCCTTATGTTGATGAATTAGAGATTCATTGCCCAAAATGTAACAGTAAAATGATTCGGGAACCAGAAGTCATTGATTGCTGGTATGATAGTGGAAGTGCTTTTTTTGCTCAATGGCATTACCCATTTGAAAACAAGGATGCGTTCGAGCATAACTTTCCGGTGGATTTCATTAGTGAAGCACTTGATCAAACCCGTGGCTGGTTTTATTCACTTCTTGCAATTTCAACGATTCTATTTAACAAACCACCGTATAAGAATGTGCTCACGCTTGGTCTTGTTTTAGATAAAGATAATCAAAAAATGAGTAAAAGCAAACGAAATTATGTAAATCCAGATATTATTCTAGACCATGAAGGTGCAGATGCACTTCGATGGTATCTAATTTCTTCTAATGCTCCATGGAACTCAACTCGTTTTTATGAAGAAGCAGTGAAAGAAACCCTTGCTAAATTCATTTTGACCGTGTGGAATTCATACAATTTCTTTACGACGTATGCTTCAATTGATTCATTTGACTATGATAATGATCAAGTATCCTTTGATCAACGATCGCCACTTGATAAATGGATTCTTAGTAGATATAACAAATTGATCAAAACCGTTCGATTGCAAATGAAAACTTTTAATACGCATAAAGCAGCAAGAGCTGTTGAACAATTTGTTATCGATGATTTTAGCAACTGGTATTTACGTCGCAGCCGGAAACGGTTATGGGAAGAAGAAAAAACAACGGATAAACTTGCAGCGTATACCACGATTTATGAGATTTTCTTAGGCCTTTCAACAATGTTAGCACCATTCACTCCGTTTATCACTGAAGAAATCTATCAGAATCTTCATACTAGTTCCATGCCAGAAAGCGTTCATCTTTGTGATTACTCTATTGTTAAATCAGATCAGATCGATGATGAATTGGAATATGGTATGAAACAGATCAGAGGTCTTGTCGAAGTAGGTCGAGCATTGCGATCAAAAATCGGTATTAATGTGCGTTATCCTTTGCCAGAAGCAATGCTTGTCTGTGATAAACACGTGGAAGAAAAGATCAAGGATTTACTTGATTTACTCGTAGAAGAAGTAAACGTGAAAAAGATTTCTTTTGAACGAAAAACGGATAAATACATTAATCGAAAGGTCAAACCAAACTTTGCAGTGCTTGGTCCGCGGTTAAAAGAAAAAATGGGATCATTTAATAAGATTATTTCTCAGATGGATCCAGTAGAACTGTATGATACTATTCAACAACAAGGATTAATAATGCTTAATGTTGATGAGGAAGAAATGAAGTTTTCTAAAGAAGATTTCTTAGTTGAAGAAGAAGAAAAAGAACACATCGCCCGAACCCAAGCAGGAGAAGCAATCCTTCTTCTTGATACGGAATTAACAAGTGATCTTGAAGCGGAAGGATTTGCTCGAGAATTAGTCAGAAGAATTCAATCCATGCGAAAGGAACTTAATCTTGATGTGGAACAACATATTCAAACCCAAGTAAATATCCCTGATGATCAAAAAGAAGCAGTAACTGATTGGAAAACATATATTGCTAATGAAACTCGGTCTAAACCATTTGAAATCACTTCTTCAGTAAATGCAGAACATGTGAAAACATGGAAGATTAATGATAGTAAGGTGACAATTGGTATTACTCTATAACCATTATCACTTTCTTTTTTGTAAAAGGTTTTTTAACTGGAAAAGTTGTTTTACTTTATACTATGCGGGTAGATATCGTTGGCGGTGGCGTTGCAGGATTAAGCACTGCGATTTCCTTAAAAAAACTTGATGAACGTATTTCTGTTAATTTGTATGAAAAGCATCCAGTGATTGCTTATAATCATGATGGACGTCGATGTGGAGAAGTATTCTTTTCTGAATTAGGGAATCAATGGATTCCTGAAGGAAAAAGTGTTTTTAATTCTATTCATCAAGTAGACATTGTTATTGGTAACAAAACGTATTATGAAAAATTTCCACCAAAAAACACTCCGACGTTCATGCTAAATAAACCTGCGTTTATTAGACAACTGGCTGAACAAGCAGAAAAGTATAATGTAAATATTCAGACGAATATGAGAATAACAAAAGTAAATCAGTTATCTTCAGATGTCATAGTTGATGCTTCCGGATGTCCGAGTATTATTAAAAAATCATTAAACCTCAACCATGGATTGAGAGGATTGACATATCAAGAAACTCTTTCAGATTGTAACTGGTTCCATCGACATCGAATTATCATTTATTATTTTGGAAAAGTTGGCTATTACTGGATCTTTCCAAGAAATCCAGAAAAAAGAGAGGTAAATGTAGGTGTTGGTCTTCTTAAAACTAGAAAAATATCATTACCAAATTTACTCCATTCATTTATGAAAAAAATGAAGGTTACTGGTAATCCCACGTATCATGCTGGTGGATTAATTCCACTAGGATTACAACCACCATTTCAAACGAGTAATATTTTATTTGTAGGAGATGCAGGGGTTGGTACGTTTCCTTACCTTGGAGAGGGTATTAGAAGAGCATTGATCAGTGGAGAAATGGCAGCAGAGTGCATCGTTAGCAATAACCTAAAATCATATTCTACTGAATTGATGAAACGATTTTATCTATGGGATTTCATTGGGAAATTTGGTATCAAAGCAAGTAAAATAGCATCACTAATTAGTGAAGAGGCAATGTTTTTCTTATTGCATCGCTATTTTGATTTTGTAAACTCTCAATACAACTTAAAATATTAGAACCCACTATTTTTTTCATAGCTATTTCTTTTAAATGAGTGTGTAATTACAATGTTGTTTTCATATGATTACACTTGGAATTGAAGGTACAGCACACACC